>JAAIGE0100495448.1_pt1 | contig 21540 bp, 15 predicted proteins | sample 6487951 | NCBI WGS metagenome assembly JAAIGE01 (sample SAMN13974128, study PRJNA590717) | phyllosphere metagenome | biome: tomato field; feature: multiple bacterial spot infested tomato fields; material: tomato leaves; isolation source: leaves from tomato fields | host: Solanum lycopersicum ...
CGGCAACCACCCGGTCCGCCGTGTGCTGACCATGCTCAGCGACTACACCTGCATCACCCTGACCATCGCTATCGGCGGCGAACCGATGCTGCCGGTCTACGCCATCCTGATCTGGGTCACGGTGGGCTACGGCCTGCGCTACGGCTCCAGCTACCTGCTGCTGGCGACCGTGCTGGCCACCCTGTCGCTAGCTATCATCGCCAGCGTTTCGACCTACTGGCAGTCGCAGCCTTACCTGATCGTCACCCTGCTGCTCACCACCCTGATGGTGCCGGCCTACATGCACGCCCTGCTCAAGCGCTCGCGCCTGGCCGCCGAGGCCGAGCAGGCCGCCAACCGCGCCAAGTCGCAATTCCTCGCCCAAGCCAGCCACGACCTGCGCCAGCCCATCCACTCCATCAGCCTGTTCACCGCCTGCCTGCGCGACAGCCGCCTGGACGGCGAGCAGCACCGCCTCGTGGAAAACATCGACAAGTCCCTGAACAGCGTCGCCCGGCTGTTTCGTACGATTCTGGACATGTACTCGCTGGACAGCGGCAAGGTCGTCGCGCACATGGAGCCCCTGCCCCTGCAAGGCCTGCTGCACCAGCTGATCCAGCAGAACCTCGAGGCGGCGCGCTGGGCCGGCGTGGAGATTCGCCTGCACTGCCCGGACGTCCATGTGCAGGCCGACCAGGACCTGCTGACCACCATGCTGCAGAACCTGCTCTCCAACGCCCTCAAGTACGCCCCCGGCCAGCCCATGCTGATCGGCTGCCGGCGGCGCGGCGCGCATCTCTCCATCGAGCTTTACGACAAGGGCCGCGGCATCGCCGAGGCCCACCTGGAAAACATCTTCGAAGAGTTCTATCGCGTACGGCAGGCCCGCGACAGCGACGTGGAGGGCATGGGCCTGGGGCTGACCATCGTGCGCCGGCTGGGCAAGCTGATGAACCTGCAGGTGCGCATCCGCTCGGTGGAAGGCAAAGGCACCCTGGCGGCCATCGACGGCCTGCAACTGGCCAGCGCGCCCGCCCAGCAGGCGGCGTCACCGTCGGCCAGGCCACAGGCGCCGAGCATGCTCAACGGCCTGCGCGTGTGCCTGATCGAGGATGACCAGAACGTGCTGTTGGCCACCGCCACCTTGCTGAAAAAATGGGGCTGCGTGGTCGACACCTATACCTCATTGCCCGACGTGGCGGCGGATATCGACCTGGTGGTGACCGACTTCGACCTCGGCCTGGAAGCCTCCGGCGCCGACTGCATCGCCCACGTTCGCGCCCTCGCCGCTCGCCAGGTGCCGGCCATCATCATGACCGGCCATGACGTGCGCCGCGTGCAGGAAGCGGTGGGCGACGACGCGATTCCGATTCTCTCCAAACCCGTGCAACCGGCCGAACTGCGCTCGCTGCTGGTGGCGCTGAAGCTCAAGGCCCAGGCGGCCTAAGCGGCCTAGGCTCCGTACGGAAAGTTGCCGAGCGAAGGTCAGGCAAGGCGAAATGGCTCGAAGAAGCGCAGTTTACGTGTTGTAAATGAGCATTCTGAGAGACATTTCAACGCAGCATCACCGAGCGCAGGCACTTTCCGTAGAGAACCTAGCGCAGCCCGGCCTTGGCGCCCATCGCCGCTGCTGCCGCGCGGCTGCTCACATCCAGCGTACGCATCAGCGCCGACACATGGATGCGCACGGTAAAGGGCGAGATATCCAGCTCACGGGCGATCTCCTTGTTGGCCAGGCCGCGCACCAGCAGGCGCAGCACGTCCTGCTGCCGCGGCGTGAGCTGCTCCAGCAGGTGCCGCGCCTCGGCGAAGGCCGGTACCCCGGCCGGCCCCAGGGTCAGCACGAAATCGCCGTCACGTACCGCCTGCAGGGCCTCGGCGATCTCGTCGGGCGGCGTCGCCTTGCCGATAAAACCATCGGCACCGGCCGCCATCACCTCGTCGATCAACTCGCGGTTGTCGACCATCGACACGATCACGATGGAGCTGCGCGTGAAGCGTTGCCGCAACGCGCCAATGGCCTCCGGCGATTGCCCGGGGAACAGCAGGTCAAGCATGAACAGGCTGGGCGGTGCGCCGGCAACGGCCAGGGCCAGCACCTCGTCCATGTCGCCGGCTTCAAGAATGCAGGCGTGGGGGAACACCCGCTGCGCGATGCGGCTCAGCCCCTCGCGGAACACCGGATGATCATCGGCGACGATGATGCGTTCTTGCGCGGATCGTTCGAGGTTGGGAGGCGTGTGGGTCATGGGCTCAGACTAAGATCATCCACCCGCGCGTGCCAGCACTGGTTCACAGAATGAAGCGATGATGCGACGCAATGCTGGCCGCGGGCGCAGCGCCGACGGCAATGACCAATGCCCTCGGCGCCCGCTGCCAGGCCACGCCAATCCCGCGCGTGGCTGGCGAGATTGCCGCGTTACCAGCCCATATTGAAATGAATGCCCGGGCTGAAGCTGAACGTCGGATCGGCAACGATCAGCTCGTCCTTACCCTTCTCCCTGGCCACGCGCACGTTGAAGGATTGCGGTTCGACGATTTTCTCAAGCGACGCACGGCTTGCCGCCTGGATGATCTCCGGGTTCTTGACCCACTCATCGACGCTGGCCGGGGCCACGGTGAAACTCACGGTCCAGGCACCGGACAATGCCGGCGGCAAGTCGCTCTCGGCCTCTTCGCCGATGATCTTGATGTCGCTGATCTGGTAGCTGTCCGTGTAGCAGAAGCCGGAGCGCTCGGCATCGTACTCGGCCTGGCCCTTCTCGGTCAGCTGGTAGCCATCGGCGCTCTGCGCGATGAAGCCGATGGTTTCGAACGGCCGGGTGATGGCCCCGTTGTTGCTGGCCATGTCGGGCGCAATCGGGAAGCGCTTGAACAGCGTCGAGGTAGCGCAGCCTTTGCGGGAAATGCTGTCGGCCAGCGTTTTGGAAATTTCCGACTCCGATGGTGCGCTTTGCCCACAGGCGGAGATCAGGGCGGACAGGGTGACGAGGGTTAGCAAGCGTTGCAAGGTTGGCATCCTTTTCGAGGGAGTGTGCAGTCGGCGCGGCGCCTGAGGGTAATCAGGCCCGCCGTGCCGATGCTTACAGACACCAACGTCGTGCAATCGTTGCCGAGATTTCCGACCGCCGCGCCCCTCACTCGCGCCGCAGAAAATGCACGCTGAACAGCTGCGCGGGGTCACGCCACATGGCCACCGAGGCGAAGCCGCACTCGCTTGCCAACGCCCGGAAGGTGGCGGGCGTGTACTTGTAGGAATTCTCCGTGTGCAGGGTTTCGCCGGCAGCAAAGTCGAACACCCGGTCTTCGATGCGCACCTGCTGCTTCTCGCGGCTGACCAGGTGCATCTCGATGCGCGAGGCCTGCTCGTTATAGAAGGCCCGATGCTCGAAGCGCTGCGGGTCGATGTCGCTGTCCAGTTCGGTGCGGATGCGCTCGAGCAGGTTGAGGTTGAACAGCGCGGTGACCCCAGCCGCATCGTTGTAGGCGCGCTCCAGCACCTGGCGGTCCTTGACCAGATCCACGCCGATCAGCAAGCCGCTGCCAGCCGGCAGCGCCTGGTGCAGATTACGCAGAAAGGCGCGCGCCTCGATCGGGTCGAAATTGCCGATGCTCGAACCCGGAAAGAACGCCAACGGCCGTTGCCCCAATGCCTCGGCGGGCAGTTTCAGTGGCTGGCTGAAATCGGCGCACAGCGCGTGCACGTCCAGCCAGCGGTAGTCGGCGGCCAAACGCCGCGTGCAGATATCCAGGAATTCGCGGGAGATATCGATGCCCAGGTAACGCGCCGGGCGCAGGGCTTCGAGCAGCAGGCGAATCTTGCGGCTGGCACCACTGCCCAGCTCCACCAGGCTGGCGTTGCGCCCGGCCAGTTCGGCGATGGCGTCCGCCGCCAGGCGCAGGATGGTTTCCTCCGTGCGCGTCGGGTAGTACTCCGGCTGCTGGCAGATCAGCTCGAACAGTTGCGAGCCGCGGTGATCGTAGAAGAACTTCGGCGACATCGCCTTCGGGCTGACCGCGAAGCCGCGCAGGGCTTCGTCACGCAGTGCCTGCTGTTCGAGGTTCTGGGGTCGTTCGTGGGTACGGATTGCCAGTGCCATGCTCAGAGCTCCTTGGCCAGGCGCAGGCCGGAAAACTGCCAGCGCATGGTGGGATAGAAGAAGTTGCGATAGGTGGGGCGAACATGGTCTTCCGGCGTGGCGCAGCTGCCGCCGCGCAATACCATCTGCCCAGACATGAACTTGCCGTTGTACTCACCCAGGCTGCCGCCCAACGGGCGAAAGCCGGGGTACGGCCGGTAGGCGCTGGCAGTCCATTCCCACACATCGCCATACAGCTGCTGCAGGCCATCGCCCTGCCCCGCCGCCACCGGTTGCAGGTGATCGTTCTCGACGAAGTTGCCCCACACAGGCTCGTCCTGGGCGGCGATTTCCCACTCTTCCTCGCGCGGCAAGCGCGCCTGGGCCCAGGTGGCGAAGGCCTCGGCCTCGAAGTAGCTCAGGTGGCAGACCGGCGCGGCCAGATCCAGCTCACGCGGCCCGCCGAGGGTCAGCACCAGCCAGTCGTCGCCCTCGCGCTCCCAGTACAGCGGCGCCTGCCAGCCGGCGCGCTGGATGTGATCCCAACCGTCCGCCAGCCACAGCGCCGTGCTGCGATAACCACCATCGCGGATGAACTCAAGATACTCACCATTGCTCACCGGCCGATTAGCCAGCTGGAAGGCCTCGGCGAACACCCGGTGCTGCGGCCGCTCGCAATCGAAGGCAAAGCCCTCGCCGCTAAAACCGACCTGGCGCAGCCCGGCGGGAAACTCGATCCAGCGCAGCTCGCTCGCCTGACCGCCGCCGGGCTTGAGGTCGTGCCGATAAACCGGCCGCAGCGGGTTCTGCGCCAGGATGTGCTTGATATCCATCAACAGCAGCTCCTGATGCTGCTGCTCGTGCTCCAGCCCCAGCTCGATGCGCTGCAACACCTCGTCGGGCAACTCAGCACCGCGCTGGCTGAACAGCTGCTCCGTGGCCAGATCGACATGGCTGCGATAGGCATACACCTCGCTCACCGTCGGCCGCGACAACAACCCCCGCCGCGCCCGCTCGAAGGGCGTGCCGTGGGTCTTGTAATAGGAGTTGAAAAGATGGTCGTAGCGCTCGTCCAGCGGGCGATAACCCGGCAGGAACGGCTGCAGCACGAAGGCCTCGAAGAACCAGGTGACATGGGCCAGATGCCACTTCGGCGGGCTCACGTCCGGCATGCTCTGGATCACATGATCCTCGGCCTCCAGCGGCTCGCAAAGCCGCTCACTGGCGGCGCGTACACGCTGGTAACGCTGCCAGAGCTGTTCGACGTGCAGTGGTGAAGTGGCGATCCTGCTGGTGCGGTCTCGCATAACACGCATCCTGTGCCGGCGCCGCGAAACGCGACGGTTCTAGAGCCGACTGGATGGGGGTGGGAAAGGTTCAGGGAAAGTCGCTGGGTGGCACCGTTGAGTGTTAAACCACGAGAAGAATTAAAAAGCCGCGAAGTGCAAGGCTTTGAAAATGGTGGCCCCCGCTGGTTCGAACAGTGGAGCAAAGGATTATGAGTTGCCTAGAAATGCTGCAAGCCCAGTGAAACCGTGCGTAGGCTAGCGTAGGTACAGTAAGCTGAAAATAGCGTGGTTACTGGTGTTGAGCGTAATTTGGCGAAAATCTCAAAAGCTGAGCGCTGTGCTGCCAGTGTACCTCTGCTCATGGCTGTTGAGCGCTCAGATCTCGCTTTTCGGCTCCAGAGTGCTCCGAGGGTCGTATCAGCATAGAGCACCTAAAACCCAAATACATATCACGCTAAAATATTTTAATTTTTTAAAATCTCGGCGAACTCTCCAATCAGAATTCGCCACTACAATCTATGGCCTTTTCGTCTAAACTTCCGAGACAATCAGCCCATAACGTAGCATAAGAGACTAAGCATCGAACTCATTAAGCGTATTCGTGCGCTTCTCATCTAAATGCTGTAAGAATCTACCCTTCAAAACAGACTTCTCATTATTTGATGCTCCGCGGAGGGCAGTGAACGCGTCTCCGATGCAATCTCTTAATTGTCCTAGCGAACTAGCCGGCGCCTCAAAATAGTATAGCGTCAGCAGTCGAATGAATACTGCTTGAGTCACTATGTTGTTGCTACCTAAATCCTTAAGTAGCTTTTTTACGGCTTGAAGACTATGTTTGTTGAGATTTTCTATAGCCAGCATTGTAGATAAGAACCGGATGCAGTGACTTGAGTTATTCGTTTCGCCCAAGACGAAGCTTTCAAGCTTTGGCGTTGCTAAGGACTCCGTCATTAAAGATGAAAAAACCTGAGGAATAATTAAGTTGGCAAGATCTTTAAACTCAGCCGGATTTAGAGTGCCAAATTGAGTACTAATTTCATCAGGAAGATCAGAGAGCTTCACCTTCCTCATTTGAGTAGTGGTTGCTACAATCACCTTAGACCACAAACCCAGCACATCATGCAGGCAAGCTCTCTTTAACTCAACATCATCAATTAACTCACTGTTTCTTAAGATATTCGAGTATGTCTTAAGCGCACTAACAAATTGCATCAAGGTCGAAGATGATGCAGAGGGCGAAATAGGATGGCGCTGCCTTGCATGGTCATGATCTATAGAAGCTTTGGACGGACTTTCAACCTTCTCAATCATCCGTGCTCTATTATCGTCATCTGTAGGTGAGTTAATAAAGTCATCTTCTATTCTTGTAAGTGTTTCCTCTCTATTAAAAAGACCTTTCTCCACACCTTGCTCTTCAAATAGTTTAATATCTACATCGAACCCTGACGTGCCCAGCAACTCTTTGCAGCTAGCCCTTGCGCTAAGCAAAATTTCTTTCCTAGCACGATGCAATCCAGTTAGCAAGTCTAACTCCGAAGAGTATTTAGAGATATTGGCAGGAGTGAGTACCGCTGCAAGGGCATCGCTATTCTCGGCAAGTCTCTTCGCAAGGAAGAACGCTCTGAAGCAATCAAATTTAAAGGCGATTCTGTTATTGTTTTCATACAGAAGCCCCTTTCTTAGCAGTTCCTCAGTGAACCCTCTGGAGGGAACTGCCAACCCCCTCTTACTAAAGTAAGTAGTTACAAAAACCTCAAACTCATTTGACCCTACCCATTCTGATCCAAGGTTATCCATCGAAGTAGATAGCTCAGATAGAAAGTGCGCTTGAATATTAGAGTCATAACTAGATCGAGATCTGGATTCTGTAAATTTCTCAAGCAGACCTGTAACCAATGCCTCAACCGCAGACGCTTGATTTATTAATTTAGCTGAGGGCTGCTGCTCGATAACCCAAAGCAATATGGAAACAAGAAATGGCGTTTGAGGAACATTTAGCCTGGATAATAACTTCTTCACTAGCGTAAGCTTTTCTTCTGCTCCCTGGTCATGCTCGCCAAACCACTTCCTAACAAGCTCTTTGGTCTGCCTGCTCTTAAAAGAGTGTATGTATATAGGCGTGGCTTTTTTATTCAAAGCGGGAAGTTGCTCTATAGTTAAATCGTCCTGAACCTCTTCACTTGTAGCCAGGATGTATCGTGGCGCTGGGTATTCTTCACAAAACTCATTGACCAATTTACGATGATTAGGGCTATGAATGTTAAACCCATCAAATATTACGAGCGCCTCCCCACCTACCAAGATGTTTATCAATTCTTTTTTGGTAATTTCATTTCCTATAAACTCAATAGCCTGACTAAGGATAGAAGCGACCGTCAATTTGTTCAGCAGAGATATGTCTATTAAAAAGCCTACCCTAGCACTGCCATGAAACTCCATAAAGCAATTAACAGCTATATGATTAAGCAGTGTTGACTTGCCGGATTCTCGCTTGCCAATAAATAGAACATCCACTTTTTCTTGAGAGAGGCTATGTAAGCTTACAAACTGATCAGTCCCGCCTTTATCCATACCCTCGCTGGCGGCTAAGTTTTTTTCACTAATCCTCGCTAACGGTGGCTCTACGAAGATAGAGGATATATGTTTTGGTGCCACGTCAGAGGCCGAAAAAGACAATAGCTTTGAGTTTGCCCTGTCCAAAGCCGCATTTATAGCTGTACTAGAAATTACTGACTTCGAGGAGTTTCCACTTTGCACTATATTGAACTCACACACCCCATCCTTGGCAAAACGAGGAGAGATGTCAAATTCATTGCGCTGACTATAATATTCGCGCGCTTCTATTTTCCATCTATTATCCTCATATTGAACATCAATTACAGAATACCCATTGAAGTGCTCACGATGCTCATATATACATCCAGTATTACTGATAAGAAGGTTTCCTAGCGTGGATGTTGTATGGCCGGCATTGTTATTGTGGTTATGCCCACACAAAAGCGCATCAAAATTGGTTGCCAAAAGTCTTTGAATTTTATTTTTTTCCTCTGGAGCAAGCCAGTCCAGCGTATGATGCATCAGAGCAATTTTTATATCGCAACTCTGAATATTCTTTAACGCAAGTTCAACCTGCCGCTCGCCGACATATAATTTATTTCTATCTTTATCTCCCCCTCCAGTCGTACGCCAAGAACTGTTTAACGAAGCAATTCCAACTTGCAACCCATTGACATCCACTACTTTCGTAGTGAATAAAATATTTTCTTTATAAGCAGATGAGTCTAATTTTCTCGCAAGAGTCACGTATCCGACTAAGTGCCCCCAGATGGAATCATTGCCCTTGTTGATTAAGTTCTCTACTAATTTATTGGCGCCCTCCGAGCTTTCTATGCTATTGAATACCGATTCATAAACATCCTCTCTGGCTTTTAGATTTATATCATGATTCCCTGGGCAGCAGAGAAACTGCACCTCAGCACCCGCAGACTCGATTATTGTTCTTATGACTTTTTCCTGCGAATCTACTGCCGCACTAGATGTATCTCCCCTATTAGCTATGTCCCCAGAGCACAATACCAAATCGATTTTTTTATTATGGCTTATCGATGATAAATCTCTACACAATGCGTCAACAGTTCGCTGATGATCTGCATTATTTGTTATGTGAAGATCAGAAATATGGACTATTCGCACGTATTGGCCTCAAGTGAGTAATTTACTAGGGAGATGGGGACAGATTTTTTTTGCAGGGTAGTTCCTTGGTCGTCGCATAGCTCTGCCTTCAAAGACTCTGCATCGTCCGACATTTCGGAAACCCCGAGCAGCCCCAAAACTGCTGCCCCGCTTTCGCCCCTGACTTCACAGTACGAATCAGCAGCGCACTACCGCATTTCGGGCATTGCCGCTCAGCTGTCGGATCACTACGGCGCCTGAGGTTCTGCACATGCTCCCGGTGCGTAGCAAAGGTCGGCGCAAGGCGACCGGTTTGCAGGGTCAGCAGCATGGCGTCGACTTCAGCCTCGCTGAATACCGCCTGCTGGAATGACTTGATATAGCGGATAAAGCCGATGCCCTGGGTCACGATGGCTGGCACTTCGGTTTTGAAGGTGCTGCCGCCCACGAAGGTGATGACCGAGTGCAGGTGCTCGGGGTTGACGCCAAGGGTGGCTTCCAGGGCTTTGAGGTGTTTGTAGTTCTGTCGCAGCGGGTTCTGGAATTTGAAGCTGCGCTTGCGAAATCTCTGCGTCCACTGCGCCTGTTTCTCGATGCCGAAGATCCAGCCGCTCATGTTCTTCGTTTCCAGCACGAAGATGCCGTAGATCGACAGAAAGACGTGGTCGATCTGCGTGGTGCCGTCCGGCGTATTCAGGGTGACGTTGTGCAGACGGCGGTAGGTGCGCTCATCCAGTTGCCGGTGCGCGAAGAAGCGCACCAGCAGCTCACCGATATGGCCTTTGGCTAATGGCGATTTGAGCAGGCCGATAAACAGGGCCGCGGGGATGAACCAGGCCAGCATGCTCCAGACCTGGCCGATAATCGGGCTGTAATCCATTTTCTTCCTTGAGCCGAGCGACTTGCAGAGCGCCCGGTTGCAGGGCGTGCAGGTGTGCCGAAATCCAATAGCCTGGCACTGGCCCGAATAATGGCCAATTGCCGCCAATGACTCAAGAGGGTGCGACCATAGTTCTAGGGCAAACGGCTCTGGCTCTACCGCGGCGTGAGCCGATTAGGCGTGTTATTCGGCTCATCTGGTGAGCCGAATAAGCCAGCGCGTGCAGCAACAGCGAGGGGTGTCAGCGGCTGTGCCATGTCAGCACGGCCTGGTCCAAGCGTGCGCTCGGTCAATCGCCAGGCCGCCTCTGATCGCTGACGATCTTGCAGCATGAATCGGCCATTGGGTCGTTCATCACGTTGGCAAACGACGATGCCGTCTCAAGAGATACATTTGGAAACACGCGGCAGAAAACCGCCCCGATGTTGTGCAGAAGACTGTGTCGACTCTACACAGACGCCCCTTTCCAGGGCGAGCAGGGGACCTTGAAATCCGCAAAAAACCATGAAAATCATTTACTTACAAAAATTGGCCGGCTAATTGCTTGATCGAAAAGCCGCTTCTCGCGGTATTCGTTTCCCCCTTCCAGTGCGAGGGGTGGCCCAGCCTCAACGACGCGGCTGGCGCCTTCAAGTGAAGCGACTCATACATCCAGCCGACAGCGCCGTCGGCCTCTGAAATCCGGTCTCCCTTCCCACCGGCATTTCTTTTCAGACCTCCGCCCCTTTCGCCGCCCCGTCCTGGTACTGGCTACCGGACTGTGGCCGTCGTGCAGGTCTGTTTTCAGGAGTATCCCAAATGGCTATGAATCGTCGTGCTTTCCTGCGTACGTCCGCGATCTCCGCTGCTGCGTTTTCCACCTTGAGCCTGAAGAGTTTCTCGGCGTTCGCCGCTGAAGACGCGATCAATATCGCCTCGCTCTACGACAACTCCGGTGGCCTGGACATCTACGGGAAGCCCATCGTCGACGCCCTCACCTTCGCCGTCGAGGAGCTCAACGGCGCCGGCGGCCTGCTTGGTCGCCCGCTGAACCTGATCAAGTACGACACCCAGTCGAACATGCAGCTCTACGCGCAGTACGCCCAGCAGGCCGCGCTCAAGGATCGCGCGGCGGTGGTGCATGCCGGTATCACCTCGGCCTCGCGTGAAGTGGTACGCCCGGTACTCGGTCGCTACAAGACCCTGTACTTCTACAACAACCAGTACGAGGGTGGCGTGTGTGACCGCAACGTGTTCGCCACCGGCGTCACACCGGGCCAGACCGTGGAAAAGCTGGTGTCCCACGTCACCAAGAAATGGGGCAAGAAGGTCTACATCGTCGCGGCCGACTACAACTACGGGCAGATCGTCACGGCCTGGGTGAAGAAGTATGTGGAACAGGCTGGCGGCGAAAGCGTGGGCATCGAGTTCTTCCCGCTGGATGTCACCAACTTCGGCGCGACCATCTCGAAGATCCAGGAAGCCAAACCGGACTTCGTCTGGTCGGCCCTGGTGGGTGGCGCCCATATGTCGTTCTACCGTCAATGGAAAGCCGCCGGCATGAGCGGCAAGTTGCCGATCGCCTCGACCACCTTCGCCGGTGGCAACGAGCACATCGTGCTCTCCCCGGAGGAGTGCAACGGCATCCTCATCTGCCAGAACTACGTGCAGGAACTGGCCACTGCGCAGAACCTGGCCTTCGTCGAGCGTTTCCACAAGCGCTTCGGTGCCGATTACCCCTACATCACCGAGCTGGCGATGGGTGCCTACCAGGGCATGATGCTCTGGGCCGAAGGCGTGCGGCAGGCCGGCTCGGTCGAGCGCATGGCGGTGACCGAGGCCCTGGAAAAAGGCATCAGCCTGGAGCTGCCCAGCGGCAAGGTCAGCGTCGATCCGGCCACCCACCACTGCGTGCTCGACGTGCACATCGCCGAGGTGCGCGACCGCCGCCTGGAAGTGGTGGAAAGCTTCGCCCAGCAAGCACCGTCGGACACCGCCTCCGTGTGCGACCTGGTGAAGAACCCGCGCGACGCCAAACAATACAGCATCGTGCAGTAAGGGGGCCGTCATGGATTGGGCAGCCATTTTTTCCCTGCAAATCGTGGGCGCCATCGCCACGCTGGTGCTCCTGAGCATCGGCCTGGCGGTGGTGTTCGGGATGATGAAGATCATCAACCTGGCCCACGGTGAATTCATGATGCTCGGCGGTTACGTCGCCGTGCTCGCCACTCACCATCTGCATGTGCCGATCTGGATCTCGATCCTGGTATTGGCGCCGCTTAGCGTCGGCGTGTTCGGCATGCTGGTGGAGCGCCTGCTGGTGCGTCACCTGTATGGCCGAATGATCGACACCATGCTCGCCACCTGGGGCCTGAGCCTGGCCCTGACCGGCGCAGCCACCATGCTGTTCGGCAACACGACGGTGGGCATCAGCTCGCCGTTGCCGGGCATCAGCATCGGGGCTTATCAAACCAGTGGCTACGGCCTGTTCGTGATTGGCGTGGCAGTGGCCGTGCTGCTGGGCATGTGGGCCTTGCTGCGCTTCACCCACTTCGGCCTGTGCGCCCGCGCCACCATGCAAAACGCCAAGATGGCGGCAGCGCTGGGCGCCAACCCGGGGCGCATCTACAGCCTGACGTTCGGTCTCGGCGCGGCGCTGGCCGGTCTGGGCGGCGCTGTTCTGGCACCGCTCACCGGGGTGATTCCCACGCTCGGCGCCAGCTACATCGCCAAGGCCTTCATTACCGTGATCGGCGGCGGCAGTGCGGTCATTACCGGCACCCTCAGCGCCGCGGGCGGCTTCGGCGTGATCAGCCAGGTGGTGACCTTCTTCAGCACGCCGGTATTCGGTGAAGTGGCGCTGCTGTTGGCAGCCATCGTGTTGATCCGCGTATTGCCTCAGGGCATTACCGGTCGTTTCTTTCGGAGGGCGTTCTGATGCCTGTTGATATCCGTACCCTGCTGCCCGTACTCGGCTGCGCGTTGGCCGCCGTGCTGGTGGCGATCCTGCCGCAGTGGCTGGATCTGTTCACCCTGCTGTCCCTGACCATCTACCTGGTGATGGCGCTGTTGGCCTTGAGCCTGGCCTTCATCTGGGGCTTTGGCGGCATTCTGTGCTTCGGCCAGGCGGCGTTCTTCGGCCTTGGGGCCTACGCCTATGCCATCGGCGTGATCAACCTGGGCGACAGCACCTGGCCGGTAGTGCTGGCCATCGCGCTGCCGGCGCTGGTAGCGGCGGCCATGGGCTACTTCATGTTCTATGGCGGCATCAGCGATGTCTATCTAGGTGTGATCACCCTGGCATTCACCCTGATTCTGTTCAACGTGATGAACTCCACGTCCGGTTCCGAGTACCACATCGGCAGCGCCCTGCTCGGTGGTTTCAACGGCATTCCGGCGATTCCCACCCTCAACGTTCCGTTCAATCCCGAGCGGGTGCTGGAACCGGAAACCCTGTTCCAGGTGATCGCCGGTGCTTTGATCCTCTGTTATCTGGGGCTGCGCATGCTGCTTGCCAGCCGCTTCGGCAAGGTGGTGGTGGCGATCCGCGAGAATGAACAACGCGCCGGGCTGCTGGGCTATGACACGCGGCTGCACAAGCTCATCGTGTTCAGCCTCGGCGGAGGCATCGCCGGGCTGGCAGGCTGCCTGTTCGCCAACTGGGGAGCCTTCGTCAGCCCCGGCGTATTCGGGCTGGCCCAGTCGGCGCAGATCATCATCTGGGTAATCGTCGGCGGGCGCGGCACCTTGTTCGGCCCCATCCTGGCGTGCATCGGCATCCAGGCCCTGATGGCCCAGCTGGGTGAGCAGCAGCACGTGGACTCGGGCTTCGTGCTGGGCCTGATCCTGCTGGCCTTCGTCATGCTGTTGCCACGCGGTTTGATGCCGACTTTGAGCAGTGGCGTAGCGCGCGCTTTCCAACGTCGCCCACGACCGGCCACCAGCCAGGAGCGCGCACTATGAACCTGCTGCAAACTCAAGGCCTGGGCGTCAGCTTCGGCGGCGTGCACGCGGTGAAAGAGGTGGACTTCACCTTGCAGCTCGGCGAACTGCGCTGCCTGATCGGCCCCAACGGCGCCGGCAAAAGTACCTTTTTCAAGATGCTCAGCGGCCAACTCAAACCCACCCGAGGCGTGTGCCATTTCAAGGGCCAGCGGATTTCCGGGCTGGCACCACACAAGGTTGCCCAGTTGGGAATTGGCATCAAGACCCAGGCTCCCAGCGTGTTCGACGGCCTGGACGTGCTGGAAAATCTTCGCCTGGCCGCCAGCCGCAAGCAAACCCCAAGCGCCGCCCGCGACACCGCCGAGGAAACCTTGCAGCGCATCGGCCTTAGCGAACTGCGCACGAGCCTGGTAGGGAACCTGGCCCATGGCCAACGCCAATGGGTAGAGCTGGGGATGATTCTCGCCTCACGCCCGGAACTGGTCCTGCTGGACGAACCCGCCGCCGGCATGACGTACCAGGAGGTGCGCAAGACCGCTGCGCTGATCAAGGAAATCAACCTCCACAGCACCGTGGTGGTGGTCGAGCACGACATGGAGTTCATCCGCCTGATCGCCGGCACCGTCACCGTGTTCAACCAGGGCGCGATCCTGGCCCAGGGCAGTTTCGCCGAGGTGACCCAAGACCCGGCCGTTCGCGAAGCGTATCTGGGCAAGCAGGAGATCAAACATGCTTGAAGTGATCGGTTTATCCTCCGGCTACGGCCGTATTCCCGTACTGCGAGACATTCGCCTGAGCTGCGCCGCCAACACCTGCGTGGGCGTGCTGGGCCGCAATGGCATGGGCAAGACCACCCTGCTGCGCGCGCTGATGGGCGAATTGCCCGCAATGGCCGGAACCCTGCACTTCGCCGGTGAAGACTTGAGCAGCGCCGCCGCCCATCAGCGTGCCCGTGCCGGTATCGGCTACGTGCCGCAGGGCCGGCAGATCTTTCCATTCCTGAGCGTGCGGGAAAACCTGCGCATGGGCTGCGTGAAGGACTTCGCCAAGGCAGACGCCACCATCGAGCGCATCCTCGCGTACTTTCCGCGCCTGCACCGCCTGCTCGACCAACCGGGCGGCGCGCTATCCGGCGGTGAGCAACAATTGCTGGCCCTGGCCCGCTGCCTGTGCGGCGAGCCAAAAATCATTCTGCTGGACGAACCCACCGAAGGCATCCAGCCCTCGATCTGCGACGAAATAATCGAAACCCTGCAGCGCCTGCGGGTGGAACAGAACCTGGCGGTGATCCTGGTGGAACAGGACATCGAATTTCTCAGCGCCCTGTCCGACCGCATCCTGATCATCGAGAACGGCAAACTGGTGGACGAGGTCGACCCGGCCCACACCAGCGCCGAGGCCATCGCTGAGCGCTTCATGGGCTTTCATGCATAAGGAACCTGTCATGTCTATTCAACGCCCTACCCTGGCCGACCTCACCGAAGTCGGCCACAGCCTTGGCCTGCAAATGAGCGAGCCGCTGCTTACCGAATACGCGCACATCCTCGAAGCCGTGTGGCAGGACTACGACCGCCTCGACGCCATCTCCACACCGCCCGCGCCGCCACGTTACCCGCGCGGCCCCGGCCAGGTACCCGCAGACAACCGCTACAACGCCTGGTACGTGCGCACCGAAATCCAGGGCGCCGCAACCGGCAAACTGGCCGGCAAGCGTGTGGCACTCAAGGACAACATCTGCCTGGCCGGCGTGCCGATGATGAACGGTGCCTCGACCCTGCACGGCTACGTGCCGGATATCGACGCCACCGTCGCCACCCGCGTGCTAGACGCGGGTGGGCAGATCCTCGGCAAGGCTCACTGCGAGTTCTTCTGCGTGTCGGGCAGCAGCCACACCAATGCCACTGGCGCGGTGCACAACCCGCGTAACCCGGGCCACTCCACCGGCGGTTCATCGTCGGGCTGTGCGGCGCTGATCGCAGCGGGCGAAGTGGACCTGGGCATCGGCACCGACCAGGGCGGCTCCGTGCGTATTCCAGCGGCCTACTCCGGCATCTATGGCATGAAGCCGACCCACGGCCTGATCCCGTACACCGGCATCATGCCCATCGAAATGACCCTGGACCATGCCGGGGTCATGAGCGCCAACCTGGCTGACAATGCGCTGCTGCTGGAGGTATTGGCCGGCGCCGATGGCCTCGATCCGCGTCAGGATCGCGTCGTGCCCACCGATGCCTACACCCAGGCCCTGGGCAAAGGTTGCAAAGGCCTGCGGATCGCGGTGGTACGCGAAGGCTTCGGCCATGCCAACTCCGAAGCCGATGTGGACGCCGCGGTGCGTCGTGCGGCGGCACTCTTCGAGGGCCTGGGAGCGCAGGTGGAAGACGTCTCGATCCCGCTGCACGCCCTGGGCCACGCGATCTGGACGCCAATTGCGGTGGAGGGCACCACCCAGTTGCTGCAAGGCTACAACTACGGTTCGAACTGGAAGGGCCTCTACGTACAGAGCCTGATGAACGCGCAGCAGAACTGGCAAAACGAGTCCGGGCAATTTCCCCACGACTTGAAAACCTGCCTGTTGGCCGGTGAATACGCCTACAAGCGCTTTGGCGGCCAGTACTATGCCAAGGCCCAGAATGCTGCCCGGCAATTGCGCGCGGCCTACGACCAACACCTGCAGGATTTCGACGTGCTGCTGATGCCCACGGTACCGCTCAAGGCGCCCAAGCTACCGAGCGCCGATGCCTCGGCCAGCGAGTGGGTGCAGCGAGCCCTGGAAATGAACGCCAACACCGCGCCGTTCGATGTTACCGGCCATCCGGCCCTGTCGATCCCTTGCGGGCTCGCCAATGGCCTGCCGGTGGGCATGATGCTGGTGGCGCGCGATTACGCCGAAGCCACGCTATACCAGGTTGCGCACGCGTTCGAACAACATATCGACTGGGAAAGCCTGACGTCATGAGCCCCCCCGACTTCAAAGTCGGCCTGCTGTTTTCCGAGTGCAGCCTTACCGCTGCCTCGGAGATCACCCAGGCCAATGCCACCCATCTGGCCATCGCCGAGGTCAACGATGCTGGCGGCATCCACGGCCGGCCCCTGGTGCCCGTGGACGGCCGTCCCGGTGCCGAGCCGGCCGACTACCGCGACAGCGCCGTGCGTCTGTGTGACGAGCACCAGGTGCAGGTGCTGTTCGGCACGCACATGTCCAGCACCCGCAAGACCGTGCTACCGGTGGTCGAAAGCCGTCGCCGCCTGCTGTTCTACCCGACGCTGTACGAAGGCTTCGAGTACTCGCCGTGGTGCTATTACACCGGCTCGGCCCCGAACCAGAACTCGGTGCAACTGGCTCGCTACGTACTGGAACACTTCGGCAACCGCGTGCTGTTCGTCGGCGGCTCGTATGTGTACCCGTTCGAATCCAACCGCATCATGCGCGAGCTGTTCGAGCAGGCCGGCGGCGAGGTGGTGGACGAAATCTACCTGCCATTCCACGCCACGCCCGAAGACTTTCAACGGGTCATGCATCAGGCCCGTGCCACTGCGCCGGATGCGATCTACTCGACCATCGTCGGCAGCGATATTCCGGCCCTGCACCGTGCCTATCGCCAGGCCGGTTTCGACCCGGCACGCATGCCGATCGTCAGCCTGGCCACCAACGAGGTCGACGTACTGCGCATGAGCGCCGAGGAGGCTGAGGGGCATGTGTCCGCAGCGCCGTGGTTCTCCACCCTGCAAACACCTTCCAGCCAGGCATTCGTGGCCCGCTATCGGGCGCGCTTTGGCGCCGAGGCGCCACTCACGGCGGGCGCCGAGGCGGCGTACTTCCAGGTGCACCTGTTCGCCGAAGCGGCGCGTCGGGCGCAGGATCCATCCATCGAAGCGCTGCGCCAGGCCTTGGCCGGGGCACAGTTCGACGCCCCTCAGGGCCGTGTGCAGATCGACGCAGACACTCAACACACCTGGCTATGGCCGCGCATCGCCCGCCTCGATCATCAGCGCCGTTTCGAGCTGATGGTGCAGAGCGAGCAACCGGTCAAACCCAGCCCCTACATGGTCGACTACCAACTGGACGGGCAGCCATGAGCGGCGGGAGGGCGAGATGAGCAGCGCACCTTCGCTGTTACGGGAACTCAAAGGCCTGCGTGTTCTGGTGATCCATCCGGTGGACGCCGAAGCGCGCGTGGTGCTCGACCAGTTGCAGCGCATCGGCTGCATCGTCGAACAATGTTGGCCGGTGCCCGAACGCTTGCCGGACGATACCGACGTAGTGCTGCTCGCCGTGGAACTCAGCCAGCGCCTGAACACCCAGTCGCTGGTGGAAGGGCTGAGCGAACAGGCGCCGCCGATCATCGCCGTGGTGGGCTACGAGAACCCCTCGATGCTGCAACTGGTACTGGAAACCCAGCCGGCAGCGGTCATCGAGCGCCCACTGCGACCATTCGGCCTGTTGACCCAGCTGTTGATGGCCCGCGCTGCCTGGCGTGCGCGCATCGACATGCTGGCGCAACTGCGCAAACTGCAAACCCGGCAACCGGCTGTTTCCAAGATATCCATGGCCAAGGCCCTGCTCATGGCCCGCCATCGCATCGGCGAAAACGACGCCCATCGTCGTCTGCAGCGAGATGCCATGGCCAGCCGCAGCAGCATGGAGGCGGTGGCCCAGAGCATTATCGATGCCGGCCTGCCACCCACATCAGAATAAGCAGAGGGTGCACGCAAGCCTTCGATTTCAGTAGTGCTGCCCACTGGGTATGCAGCTGTCTGCAGATCGCACACCGTTTGGGCGAAATGCTCGCCGTTATGCATCGGCAGGGCCGCTCTGCGCACCACAGCCGGTACGAATGGCGTCTTGAGGAGTGCTACCAGCTGAAACGTGCCCGAGGCGACCGGCTTACCAGCCCTGTGGCGATTTGGCGCCCTTGGCCATGAAGCCAATCAGGGCGTCGCTACCCCAGAAAGCATAAAGCCGCGCAGTGCGCGGCTTTGAAGGTGGTGGGCCCACACGGACTCGAACCGTGGACCAAAGGATTATGAGTCCTCTGCTCTAACCAACTGAGCTATAGGCCCCCAGAAGGCTGGCGGAGTATACCGATGCGCTCTGTCGAGTGCCAATCCGATACGCCGCGGCTCGTATGAAGGCCCGAGTGCGCGCGTCTGGAGGCAAACGATTGCGTGCTCAAAGCGCAGCAAAACCGCGTGCAATCCCCCCGCCGCTTTGTTCATAATTTGCACGACGTTCCTATCCCGCCGTGCCTTTCACGCTGACGATACGAGCCCAACCAGCCTAGCCGGGCCCGCACCTTGCCGAGTCAGACCTCCAAGATCACTTACCTCAGACGCCTGGTCGTGATCATGACCAGTGTGGTGGGCGTGGCCGTGCTGCTGCTCACCTATCTGCAGGTCGAGTGGGACAAGCGCGAGGCGCTGCGCCAGCACGTGGCGGATATGGAGAACCTGTCCGCGGCGCTGACCCGGCAGGCCGAGTCGACCATTCGCGATGCGCATACCGTGCTGGTCGGCATGCAGCGCATGCTGGAGATGTCCGGCTACGGGCCGGAGAACCTGCACGAAGTGCGCGAGGTCACGCAGGCGCAGGCGTCGGTGCTGACCGACGTGCAGGGCTTCACGGTACTGAGTGCCGACGGCCGCCCGCTGATCACCACGGTGCCCAACCCGATCACCAACTACTCGGCCCAGGATCGCGAGTACTTCATCGCTCATCGCAACAACCAGGTCAGTGGCCTGTACATTGGCCCGCCCGTGCAGAGCCGCATGAGTGGCGAGTGGGTGATTTCCCTGTCGATGCGTCTGAACGGCAGCGATGGCGAGTTCCACGGCGTGGTGCTGGCCACGCTGCTGGTGCAGCACTTCGTGGACTTCTACAGGAGCATCGATCTGGGCAGCCAGGGCGTGATCGGCCTGGTCAAGCGTGACGGCACGCTGCTGGTGAGGTCGCTGGAGTCCGCCCAGAGCGCCGGCCTGAACATGTCCAAGAGCCCGGTGCTGCGCGCGGTCAATGACGACGGCGTGAAACGCGGCAACATGGTGCTCACGGCGATGATCGACGGCGTGAAGCGCATCTATGGCTTCGACACCAGTGACCAGTACCCGATTCTGGTGGCCGCCTCCCTGGGTGAAGAAGAGGCGATGGCTGCCTGGCGCAATCGCTCCTTGCAGAACTGGTCATTGGCTGCCGGCGTGCTGGTCATCCTGCTCTCCATGGGCTGGCTGATCTGGCGTGCCCTGGGCCGCCAGGGGCGCATGGAGGCGCGCCTGCAGAGCATGCACCGTGACCTGGCGCTGGCCAACCACGCGCTGGAGATCATCGCCGGTGAAGACGCGCTGACCGGCCTGGCCAACCGCCGGCGCCTGGACGAAGCGCTGCGCGTCGCCTTCCAGTCCGCTGCCGCTCAGCGCCAGCCGCTGTCGTTCGTGCTGCTGGACGTGGACTACTTCAAGCGCTTCAACGACCAGTACGGCCATCCGGCCGGTGACGAAGCGCTCAAGCAGGTCGCCGCGGTGCTCAAGCGCCATGCCCGGCGCAGCGCGGACACCACCGCGCGCTATGGCGGCGAGGAGCTGGCACTGATTCTGCCAGCTGCCGAAAGCGCCTCGGCCATGGCGGTGGCCGAGCGCATCCGCGCCGATGTCGAGGCATTGGCGATCGCCCATCAGGGCTCGCCCTACGCCAACCTGACCCTGAGCATCGGCGTCGCCTCCTGCATTCCGGGGCAGACGATGCAGGCGCCTGCCGACCTGGTCGCCGCAGCCGATGTCGCCCTGTACGCCGCCAAGAGCGCAGGCCGCAACCGCGTGGCGTTGAGCGACCAGCCCGGCTGATCCGCCCTCGCGGCGATGCCCAGCTTTTTGCTGGGCAACGACTACAAAAACGCTAATTTCGCTATCCCCCACCTCTGAACACAATGGCCTCAACGCACGAACGGCTCGTGCGCTCCGGCCAGGGCCATCCCTGTGCAAGGGCGCCGGGCCTCCTTCAGAGGGACGCAACGATGGCTGTCGAAACAATCCGAACAGACACCCTGGTGGTGGGCGCCGGCCAGGCCGGCGTGGCGATGAGCGAGCACCTGACCAAACTCGGTGTGCCGCACCTGGTGCTGGAGCGCGAGCGCATCGCCGAGCGCTGGCGCACCATGCGCTGGGATTCGCTGGTGGCCAACGGCCCGGCCTGGCATGACCGCTTTCCCGGTCTGGCATTCGACATCGATGACGACGCCTTTCCGGGCAAGGAGCAGGTGGCCGCGTACTTCGAAGCCTATGCGCGCAGCTTCGACGCACCGATCCACACCGGCGTGGAAGTGCACAAGGTTCGCCGCAACGCCAATCGCCCCGGCTTTACCGTGGAAACCTCCGAAGGCGTGATCGAAGCCAATCGCGTGGTGGCCGCCACCGGCCCATTCCAGCGCCCGGTGATTCCGGCCATCGCGCCAAAAGACGAGCGCCTGCTGCAGATTCACTCCGCCGACTACCGCAACCCGCAGCAACTGCCCGCCGGTGCCGTGCTGGTGGTGGGTGCCGGCTCGTCGGGCACGCAGATCGCCGATGAGCTGATGCAGGCCGGCCGTCAGGTTTACCTGTCCGTCGGCGCCCATGACCGACCGCCACGCAGCTACCGCAACCGGGACTTCTGCTGGTGGCTGGGCGTGCTCGGCGAGTGGGACCAGGAGACGCCGAAAGCCGGCCGCGAACACGTGACCATCGC
>JAAIGE0100352030.1_pt1 | contig 21526 bp, 18 predicted proteins | sample 6487951 | NCBI WGS metagenome assembly JAAIGE01 (sample SAMN13974128, study PRJNA590717) | phyllosphere metagenome | biome: tomato field; feature: multiple bacterial spot infested tomato fields; material: tomato leaves; isolation source: leaves from tomato fields | host: Solanum lycopersicum ...
CCGCTGGTCAGCCAGGCATCGCTCGGTGGCTTCGGCAACGGCAACACCTTCCCGGGTACCTACGACTTCCTGGGTCGTCAGTTGTTCGTGAACATCACTGCCGACTTCTAAGCCGGTACGATCAGGTTACGCCCGAAAAGGGGCGGCGGGAGCGATCCCGCCGCCTTTTCTTTTTCCGTTCACCGGCTAGAACCGAGCCATGGATATCGATCAACTCGACAAGGCCGCCGATGCAGCGGCGGCACGGCGTGACATCACCGCCGCGCGCGCTTTGTTGCAACAGCGGGTGGACTGTGAACCATCCTTCGACGCCTATCTCAAGCTCGCTGCTCTGGCGAAGGCGCAAGGTGACCTCGATCAATCGCTCGGCATGACGGATCGCGCGCTGACTTTGCGCCCGCTCGACCTGATGGCGCTATTGATGCGCGCTACGCAACTGTCCGCAATGGGGCGAACCGATGAGGCAGGCGTGGCTTACGGCCGTGCCCTCGCGCAAACCGAAGGAATGACAGTCCCCCCGCCACTGGCGGGTGCGATCGCCATGGCCAAAAGCCGCTACGCAGAATGGCAGCAGCGACAGGTCGATCGTTTCACGCAAGCCGTGCGCGAGGCCACCGGAGCCGATCCGGTCCCACGCGTCGCCCGCTTCATCACCAACGTCTGCCATTTGACCGAAGCCGACCGAGAGGGACCGACGCATTATTGCTATCCGGAACTTGAGGAGATTGCCTTTTATCCGAGAGAGCGGTTCGCATGGCTGGCGGACCTCGAAGCGGCAACGGATGATATCGCGGCTGAGTTGTCCAGGCTGCTTGCAGCGCGCCAGGCAGCTGCCACGCCGTATGTCCAATATCCGGATAACGTCCCTCTCGATCAATGGGCTGCGCTCAACAATAGCCCCGACTGGTCGGCGCTGCACCTGATCGAGAAGGGGCAAATGGTGAGAGAGAATGCCCGCCATTGCCCGCAGACCATGGCGCTGCTTGCGCGCTTGCCGCAACCCCAAATCGCAGGCGCAGGGCCGAACGCCATGTTCTCTCTGCTTGCGCCGCATACGCATATCCCTCCGCACACGGGCGTATCCAACACGCGGCTCGTCTGCCACCTGCCACTGGTCGTGCCCGAAGGATGCTGGTTCCGCGTCGGCGACGATCGACGCGAGTGGCGGAGGGGCGAGGGCTGGGTGTTTGACGACACGGTTGATCATGAGGCCATGAACCCTAGCGATATGCTAAGGATCGTCATGATCTTCGATGTGTGGCATCCCGACATCGACGAAGATGAACGCCGGGCTGCGACCGCGATCATCGCGGCGGGTGGGCGTATTCACGGGTTGTGAGCGCGCAAGAAGTCCTGCTTCGGCGATTTGCCGAACTTCAGGGGGCATGGGACCAGCGCACAGATTACCCCGTAACAATTTCGCGCTTCACCGACTTCGCGCTCGATGCGATGGATCTGGGCCGCGCCGATTTGGCGGTCGGTTTGCTTGGGCCGATTAGCGAAGTGCATCGGACCAACGCCTCCGTGTGGCAGATATTGGGTCTGGCGTTGCGTGAAGAGCAGCGGATGGACGAGGCGACCGCAGCCCTCGCCTGCGCGCATCAACTCATGCCGCAGGATGTACGTATCGTCGCTGGATTGGCTCAGGCAAATATGGAGGCCGGGCGACCGGCGGCTGCGTTGTTTCGTAAGGCTGCGTCTCTTTCGGGTAGCCATCCCGACATGATTCGATCGGCCGCAGCGGCATTGGCGGTCGAAGGCGCAGCCGAGGAAGGGGAGAAACTCCTGGCCGATGCACTGCGTGCGCGTCCCGACTGGATCGAGGGTCATGAGACGCTCGCACTATTGAGGTGGCGGCATGGAAGGCGGGAGAGGCATGTCGAGAGCTTCCATACCGCAATTGCGCTCCATCCGCGTCATACCGGTTTGCGGTTGGCGCTCTATCGCGCGCTGATGACGGTTAAGTCATATACCGCCGCCAAACTGGTGCTGGACGACATCATCGCCATGTCGGAGGAACCGGCTCTGCAAGCTATGGCAGCGGCATGGGAAGCGGAACATGGAAATCCAGGCCGCGCCCTTGGCATGATTGACGCGCTTCCTGTTGCGCTTCAGGCCCAAATACGGTTGACGCATATTCGGCTAATGTTGCGCACCGGGCGATGGGAACAAGCGGAGCGGCAGGCACTGTCTGCGCTGGCTACGCGCGAGAGAAGCGCAATATGGCCCTACCTTTCGACCATCTGGCGCCTCCGAAATGATCCACGCGCCGCATGGCTGGATGGTGCACCTCCATATGTCGCGACGCAGGATTTGGGGCTGAGTGGGCAGGAGCTTCAAGCGCTTGCGATGGTGCTGCGTCGATTGCACGCGCATTCCGCGCCTTTTCCTGCCCAATCCGTGCGTGGCGGTACGCAGACCGATCAGCCTTTGTTTCATCGGCAGGAACCGGAAATACGCCGCGCCCGGACTGCGGTACTTGAGGCGGTGCGACATTATATCGATCGCCTTCCTCCCGCGCAGGCGGGTCATCCGCTGCTCGATACCCCACGCACGCAGTTGTTGTTTGAGGGGAGTTGGAGCGTATTGTTGCAAGCAAAGGGCCATCACAGCACGCATACCCATCCGCACGGATGGATCAGCGCGGTTTGCTATATCGATCGTCCATCTGCCGACATGCTGGGGCCGGCTCCTGCGGGTTGGCTGGAGTTGGGCACGCCGCCGCCCGAGTTGGGTTTGTCACTCGCGTCTTACACGCAAATCGATCCTCAGATTGGACGTATCGCGATTTTTCCCTCGACGATGTGGCACCACACGGTCGGGTTCGAAGAAGGAGAGCGGCTGACGATCGCTTTCGACATCAAGCCGCCCAGATATTGACTAGTCAGCCCACCTCCAACTTCAACGCCCCATCGCCATCCTCGACCGTGACCGTCGATCCATCGGGCACCTCTCCTCGCAGGATGCGGTCGGCGAGGGGGTCTTGCAGATAGCGTTGGACCGCGCACTTCAGCGGCCTCGCGCCATAGACCGGATCATAACCGACACGACCGAGCCAGGCGCGCGCGCCGTCGGTCAGGTTCAGCGTCACCTTGCGATCGCGTAGCAGCTTGCCGACGCGCCCGACCTGAATATCCACGATCGGAGCCATGTGGCTGGCGCCCAGGCGGTGGAACAGGATGACCTCATCCAGCCGGTTGAGGAATTCGGGCCGGAAATGGGCGCGCACGACGTCCATCACCTGATCCTCCACCTTTTCGACAGGATCGTCGTCGCCGAGCGCGGCGATATACTGGCTGCCGAGATTGGATGTCAGCACGATGATCGTGTTGGTGAAATCGACCGTGCGGCCCTGTCCATCGGTCAGGCGCCCGTCGTCCAGTACCTGGAGCAGGATGTTGAAGACGTCGCCATGCGCTTTTTCCACTTCGTCGAACAGCACCACCTGATAGGGGCGGCGGCGGACGGCTTCGGTCAGGACGCCGCCTTCCTCATAGCCGACATAGCCCGGAGGCGCACCGATCAGCCGCGCGACCGAGTGCTTCTCCATGAATTCACTCATGTCGATGCGCACCATCGCGCTGTCGTCGTCGAACAGGAAGCCGGCGAGCGCCTTGGTCAGTTCGGTCTTGCCGACGCCCGTTGGCCCGAGGAACAGGAAAGAACCGAGCGGACGATTCGGATCCTGCAATCCGGCGCGCGAGCGGCGCACGGCGGTCGAGACCGCGCGCACCGCGTCGGCCTGGCCGATGACGCGCTTGCCCAGTTCCGCCTCCATGTTGAGCAGTTTCTCGCGCTCGCCCTCCATCATGCGATCGACCGGGATGCCGGTCCATCGCGAGACGACGGACGCGATGTCTTCGGCTGTCACTTCCTCGCGCAGCATCGCGCCTTCTGACGCGGTCTGCGCGTCGGCGAGGCGACGCTCGAGGTCGGGGATGCGGCCATAGGCAAGCTCGCCCGCCTTCGCGAGATCACCCGCGCGCTGCGCCTGATCCAGTTCGAGCCGGGCGGCATCCAACTGCTCCTTGAGCTTGCTTTCGCCCGCGATCTTGTCCTTTTCCGCCTGCCAGCGGGTGGTAAGTTCGGCGGACTGCTGCTCCAGATTGGCGAGGTCTTCCTCCAGCGTGGCGAGCCGGTCCTGCGAGGCGCGATCGCTTTCCTTCTTGAGCGCCTCCCGCTCGATCTTGAGCTGGATGATGCGGCGGTCGAGCGTCTCGATTTCTTCGGGCTTGCTCTCTACCTCCATGCGCAGGCGCGATGCGGCTTCGTCCATCAGGTCGATTGCCTTGTCGGGCAGAAAGCGGTCGGTGATGTAGCGGTTGGAGAGAGTCGCGGCGGATACGAGCGCGCTGTCGGTGATCCGCACGCCATGGTGCAGCTCATATTTTTCCTTGAGGCCGCGTAGGATCGAGATGGTGTCCTCGACCGTCGGTTCACCCACGAAGACGGGCTGGAACCGGCGTTGGAGGGCAGGGTCTTTTTCGACATATTTGCGATATTCGTCGAGCGTGGTCGCGCCGATGCAATGGAGTTCACCGCGGGCAAGCGCAGGCTTCAGCAGGTTGCCCGCATCCATCGCACCTTCGGATTTGCCCGCGCCAATCAGCGTGTGCATCTCATCGATGAACAGGATGACCTGGCCGTCGGCGCCCTTCACCTCGTCGAGCACGCCTTTGAGCCGTTCCTCGAACTCGCCGCGATATTTTGCGCCCGCAATGAGGCTGCCCATGTCGAGCGCCATCAGCGTGCGGTCTTTGAGCGTGTCGGGCACGTCGCCATTGGCGATGCGGAGCGCCATGCCTTCGGCGATGGCGGTCTTGCCGACGCCGGGGTCGCCGATGAGGACGGGATTGTTCTTGGTGCGACGGGCGAGGATCTGGATCGTGCGGCGGATTTCCTCGTCACGGCCGATCACAGGGTCAAGCTTGCCGTCGCGGGCGGCCTGCGTCAGGTCGCGGGCAAATTTCTTGAGCGCCTCGTAGCGATCTTCCGCGCCTGCGGTATCCGCAGTGCGGCCGCCGCGCAGATTGTTGATCGCGGTGTTGAGCGCTTCGGCCTTTACGCCAGCTGCTGCTAGCGCCTTGCCTGCCGCCGTGGTGGTCGCGAGCGTCAGCGCCAGCAACAGCCGCTCGACCGTGACGAAGCTGTCGCCCGCCTTGGTCGCGACCTGCTCCGCGCTGTCGAGCACGCGCACGGCGTCGTTGTCGAGGCCGGGCGTCTGCTGCGCGCCGCTGCCCGACACGGCAGGCACCTTGGCTAGCGCGGCATCGACTTCGCGGACGGCGGTTTCGGGGGAGCCGCCCGCTGCCTTGATGAGGCCCGCCGCCATACCCTGATTATCTTCCAGCAGCGCCTTCAACAGATGTTCGGGCGCAATGCGCTGGTGGTTCATCCGGATCGCGACGGTCTGCGCCGATTGGAGGAAGCCCTTGGCGCGGTCAGTGAATTTTTCGAGGTTCATGCCATCCTCTTCATGATGCTGAAGCGGATGTAAGTGTTGCGCAAAAGCAACACAAGAGGGCAATCCAAAATTACCGAAGGGCGTCAGCGACCTTTTGCAGAGGCGCGAGCGCCGCGCTGACTCCGCTGAACAGGAACCATGCGCCGACGCAAACGGCTGCGAGCAATGCACCGAAATTCATCATCCGCGATATTTGACGGCTGCGTTCCAGCCGCTCTTCGATGCTGGGCGCGGGGAGGGTGATCGCGTCGCGGGTCGCACCGCGTCTCTCGCCACGCTGCTCTTCGCCGTTCCGTGGTCTTGGCTGAGCGGCGATGAAGTCCTCGACGCTGACCTTGTCCTGCAAGCGAACGCCGAAATTGTCACCGCTCCGCCACACGACGCGGCCGATCAATTTATAATGGAGGCGGAATATCTCGATATAGGCGCCGCGTTCGGGCGCGGCGGAAGAGCGCAGGCCAAGCCCCTGCGATGAAAGATTGTGGATGATCGCGTCAACCCAGCCGCTCTCGTTGCGCATACGCGCGGGAATGATCACCTTGCGGCGCTTTTCCCGGGCCTTCATGACTGTACCTTGCGCAAGCGGCGACCACCTTTTCCCGTGGGCGCATGTCGCGCCTCGATTCAGGTGACCCTGCTGTAATTCGGCATTCCTAAGGAGCGGTTAACCTAGAGCAAGGGGTCGGATCTATTCGACCAAAGTCTAAGGGCATCGCCTGCCGCTCAGATCATCTGCGGGGGCGCTTCGAACCGGTCGATCACCCAATCTTCTGCCTGAGCGCCGCCGATCCATTCCTGCATCCACGGGTGAGCGATGATCGCGCGCATATAGCCTTCGGCGAAGCGGGCGACGGGCAGTTGATAGGTGATGAATCGCGTGACGACCGGCGCGAACATGATGTCCGCCGCGCCGAATTCTCCGAAGAGGAAGTCGCCTTCGCCGCCATGGCGGGCACGCGCCTGCGCCCAAAGCTGCATGATGCGGGCGATGTCGTGCGCGACAGCATCGGACGGCGGCACGGGCGCATAGATCTGGCGGATGTTCATGCCGTGCTCGCGGCGCAGCGCGGCGAAGCTGGAGTGCATCTCCGCCGCCATCGATCGCGCCATGGCGCGCGCGGCGGGATCGGCGGGCCAGAAGCCTTCGTTACCCGTCTTCTCGTTCAGATATTCGATGATGGCGAGACTGTCCCACACGACGACATCATCGCCGTCCCACAGGATCGGAACCTTGCCGGAGGACGGCGCAAACTCGTCACCTTCGCGTCGTTTTTCCCATGCTTCGTCATAAAGGGGGACGACCACTTCCTCGAACGCTTCGCCCGACAGCTTGCACGCCAGCCAGCCGCGCAGCGACCAACTGGAATAGGCCTTGTTCCCTATGAAGAGCTTCATCATGCATCTTGTCTAGGAGAGGCGGGAGCGGACAGCAATTCTTTTGGTCTGGATATATTTCCACAGGGGGTAGAGGGCTGGCGGGCGTCCAGTCCTGTGCGTAGAAGATGATGCGAAGGGGGATGCGGATGGACTGGTTGCATGGCGTTGCGGGCCTGTTCGTCGGCCTGATGGTCGGCATGACCGGCGTCGGCGGCGGATCGCTGATGGCGCCGATCCTGATCCTGTTGTTCGGCGTCGCGCCGACGACGGCGGTCGGCACCGACCTCTGGTTCGCGGCGATCACCAAATCCGTGGGCGGCGTCGTGCATCACCGCCATGGCGGCGCGGAGGGTGGTCCCGACTATCTGGTCGTAAAGCGCCTGTGCCTGGGCAGTATTCCCGCCGCGCTGATCGTTATCCTCATCCTGTCGCAATTCCACGTCGGCGAGATGAAGAGCGGGGTGATTTCGACGGCACTCGGGGTCGTGCTGCTGGCGACGGCGGCCGTGACCTTGCTGCGCGGACGCTTCCATCGCTGGATGCTGTCGCGCGACGTGCGGACGGCGCAGCGCTTCACGCGCTGGCAGCCAGCGCTGACGATTGCGGCGGGCGCGTTGCTCGGCGCGATGGTGACGCTGACGTCAGTGGGAGCAGGCGCGATCGGGGCGACGATGCTGCTGGCGCTTTATCCCGTGCGGATGCGGCTGCAACGACTGGTCGCGACCGACATCGTCCATGCCGTGCCGCTGACGCTGGTTGCGGGGCTGGGCCATTTGTGGATCGGCAACGTCAACCCGGTGCTGCTAGTGAACCTGCTGGCGGGGTCGCTTCCGGGCATCGTGCTGGGGTCGATCCTTGCCACGCGATCGTCGGACAAATTGTTGCAGCCAGTGCTGGCAGCGGTGTTGCTGGTCGTGGGATGGCGGCTGGTCTTTTGAGATAAGAAGGGGCCGCCCTAAGGCGGCCCCTCCATCATTCCTGCTTTCAGTCCGCGGCCAATTTCTGGCTGAAATTGTCGGCGGCCTTGCCGACATCGAGCCGGTCGGCGTTCATCACCTTGTCCCAGGCGGCGACGAAGTCCTGTACGAACTTCTCCTTCGCATCGGACGAGGCGTAGACCTCCGACAAGGCGCGCAGTTCGGAATGCGATCCAAAGATGAGATCGACGCGCGTCGCCGTCCAGCGCGGCTCCCGCGTGTTGCGATCGACGCCCTGGAAGCTGTTCTTGCCGGTTTCGTTCCACTCCGTCCCCATGTCGAGCAGGTTGACGAAGAAGTCGTTGCTGAGCGTGCCGACGCGGTCGGTGAAGACGCCATGCTTCGATCCGCCCGAATTAATGCCTAGCGCGCGCAGCCCACCGACCAGCACGGTCATTTCCGGAGCCGACAATCGCATCAACTGCGCCTTATCGACCAAGGCTTCCTCCGGCGCCATGAAGTGCGCCTCATGATAATAGTTGCGGAAGCCATCGGCGAGCGGGCGCAGCGCTTCGAAGCTGTGCGCGTCGGTCTGTTCCTCCAGCGCGTCCATGCGGCCCGGCGTGAAGGGGACAGTGATCTGGACACCGCCGTCCTTCGCAGCCTGTTCGACCGCCGCGCCGCCAGCGAGAACGATCAGGTCGGCGATCGACACCTTCTTGCCACCCCGCGCCGATCCGTTGAAGTCGGACTGGATCGACTCCAGCGCAGCCAGTGTCTTCGCTAGCTCGGCAGGGTTGTTGACGTCCCAGTCCTTTTGCGGTGCGAAGCGGATGCGCGCACCATTCGCGCCGCCGCGCTTGTCCGACCCGCGATAGGTAGCGGCGGATGCCCAGGCAGTCGCGATCAACTGCGTCGGCGCGATTCCCGACGCGAGGATCTTGTCCTTGAGCGCGGCGACATCGGCATCGTCGATGAGCGGATGATCGACGGCGGGGATCGGATCCTGCCAGATCAGTTCTTCCTTCGGCACCAACGGGCCAAGGTAGCGGCCGATCGGTCCCATGTCGCGGTGGGTCAGCTTGAACCAGGCGCGGGCGAAGGCATCGGCGAACTGATCCGGGTTTTCGAGGAAGCGCCGCGAAATCTTTTCATATTCCGGGTCGAACCGCATCGCGAGGTCGGACGTCAGCATCGTCGGCTTGCGCGTCTTGTTCGGGTCGAACGGGTCAGGGATGTCTGCGGGTGCGTCCTTCGCCTCCCACTGCTTGGCACCGCCGGGGCTTTCGGTCAGTTCCCACTCATATTTGAAGAGATTTTCGAAATAATGGTTCGACCATTGGGTCGGCGTCTGGCTCCAGATCACTTCGAGACCCGCCGTGATCGCGTCCGCGCCGAAACCGGTGCCATGCTTGCTGCGCCAGCCAAGCCCCTGATCCTCGATCACCGCGCCTTCGGGTTCGACACCGACGAAGGAAGGATCGCCTGCACCATGCGTCTTGCCGAAGGTGTGGCCGCCCGCGACCAGCGCGACGGTTTCCTCGTCGTCCATCGCCATGCGGGCGAAGGTTTCGCGAATGTCGCGTGCCGAACCCAGCGGATCGGGTTCGCCATTCGGTCCTTCTGGATTGACGTAGATGAGGCCCATCTGCACCGCGCCGAGGCTGGGGTGCAACTGGCGTTCACCGCTGTAGCGCTCGTCGCCGAGCCACGTGCCTTCCGGACCCCAATATAATTCTTCCGGCTCCCAAGTGTCGGCACGACCGCCGCCGAAACCGAAGGTCTTGAAGCCCATGGATTCGAGTGCGACATTGCCGGTCAGGACGAAAAGATCGGCCCAAGACAGCTTCCGGCCATATTTCTGCTTGATTGGCCACAGGAGCCGGCGGGCCTTGTCGAGATTGGCGTTGTCCGGCCAGCTGTTGAGCGGAGCGAAGCGCTGTTGCCCGCCGCCCGCGCCGCCGCGCCCATCGGTGATGCGATAGGTACCTGCGCTGTGCCAAGCCATGCGGATGAAAAGGCCGCCATAATGGCCGAAGTCGGCGGGCCACCAATCCTGCGAGTCGGTCATCAGAGCATGGAGGTCGGCGATCACCGCGTCGAGATCGAGAGTCTTGAACTCAGCCGCATAATCGAAGTCGCCACCCAGCGGGTTGGAGCGGGGCGCGTGCTGGTTGAGGCCGCGCAGGTCCAGCCCCTCTGGCCACCAGTCGCGATTGCTGGGTTTGCGGCCGGGTTTCCCGCTGCCGTGGCCCATGGGGCAACCGCCGCCCATTTCACCTGTCTTGGCATCCATCGTCCCAACTCCTTCTTGAATTCGCTGATGTCGTTGTATCGGTACTTCGATAAGACCGGAAATCAGTTTTCTCGGGATGATTGATCGTCAAAAGCGATCATGGTCGATCCTTCCGCCTCGCGCATGAAGCACGGCGAATGGCCTTCGGGTTCCGGTGCCTGTGGCCAGATGACAGCATAGCAGGATGAAAGGCCGGTGACAGCTTGGCCCCATAGGGGGTGGCCGGAACGTCCGCGACGTGCGGACCAACTTCCGGGAGGAGCCATGAACGACATCTGGACTCATATCGTCGCCGATTTTTCCAATCTCGGTTCGGCGTCGGCGCTGGCCGCCTTCGGGCAGGTCGTGCTGATCGACATCATGCTGGCGGCGGACAATGCCATCGTCGTCGGCACACTGGCGGCGGGGTTGCCGCCTGCGTCGCGCCGCAAGGTGATCGCGATCGGCGTGACCGCGGCGCTGGTGCTGCGCATCGCCTTTGCCCTCGTCGTCACGCAGTTGATGCAACTGGTCGGCCTCGTCTTTGCAGGCGGGTTGCTGCTGGTTTGGGTCGCATGGAAGATGTGGCGCGAACTGCGAAGCGGCGGCGAGGCGGAAGACGCCGAGGATGTGGCGGGCAAGGCCGCGCCCAAGGGTTTTGCGCAGGCGGCGTGGGCGGTTGCGATCGCCGACGTGTCGATGAGCCTCGACAACGTCCTCGCGGTTGCGGGCGCGGCGCGCGAGCATCCTGGCATCCTCGTCATCGGGCTGGTGCTGTCGGTGGCGCTGATGGGTGTGGCGGCGAACGTGCTGGCACGGGTGATCGAGCGCTATCGCGTGATCGCCTATTTCGGGCTGATCGTGATCCTCTATGTCGCGGGCAAGATGATCTATGAAGGCGCGGTCGATCCGGCGACGGGGATCATGACTTTGTTCTGATCCTACAAACTTTGAACCGATAAAAGGGGGCGGGTGGACATCGATCCACCCGCCCCCTTTTTTGCGTCAGGCGACGAAGGGGAAAGCCAGCGCGATCATGCCGACCAGCGTCATGACGATGCAGACGGCGGTGGCGGGCAGCAGCGTGAAGCGCTGGTGATCGGCAAGGTCGATCCCTGCCAGGCTGACGAGCAGATAGGTAGAGGGGACCAGCGGGCTGAGCAAATGGACCGGCTGGCCCATCAGCGATGCGCGCGCGATCGCCATCGGCTCAACTCCGTAATGCGCGCCCGCTTCGGCGAGGATCGGCAGCATCCCGAAATAGAAGGCGTCGTTGGAGATGAAGAAGGTAAAGGGCATCGAAAGCAGCGCGGTGATCGGAGCCATATAGGGGCCAAGCGCGGGCGGGATGACGCCGACGACTTCCTTGCTCATCGCCTCCACCATGCCGGTTCCGCCGAGGATGCCTGTGAAGATACCAGCCGCAAAGATCAGCGACACGACCGACAGGACATTGCCCGCATGGGCGGCGATCCGCTCCTTCTGCTGCGTGACGCCGGGATAATTGACGATCATCGCGATGGCGAAGGCGATCATCATCAGCACGGACAATGGCAGGATACCCCAGACCAGCAGCACGAGCAGCGCGACGACCAGCAGGCCGTTGAACCAGCGCAGATGCGGGCGGCGCGCTTCGGGATATTGCGAGACGCCGAGTTCGCCTGTTTCTACCGGCTGATGCGCGTGCACCTTGCCGAGGCGGCGGCGTTCCTTGATCCCGAACCAGAAGGCGAGGCCGAGCAGGAAGGCAAGACCGCCGATCATGCCGGGAATGAGCGGCAGGAACAGGGTCGCGGGGTCCAGCTTCAGCGCGCTCGCGGCGCGGGCGGTGGGGCCGCCCCAGGGCGTCAGGTTCATGATCCCGCTCGTCACCATGAGCAGGCAGACGAGGTAGAGCCGCTTCATGTCGAACCGCTTGTAGAGCGGCAGCAGCGCGGCGATCGTGATGATGTAGGTCGTGGACCCGTCACCATCCAGGCTGACGACGGCGCACAGCACGACGCTGCCCAGCAGGATCAGCAGCGGGTCGCCATGAACCAGTCTGACCAAGCGGTTGACCAGCGGGTCGAACAGGCCGGTGTCGGTCATGGTCGAAAAGAACAGGATCGCGAACAGCAGCATGACGCCTGTGGGCGCGAGGTTCTTGATCCCCTCGATCATCATGTCGCCAAGGCCCGCGGCCTGTCCGGCGATCACGCCAAAGAGTGAGGGGATGACGATCAGCGCGACCAGCGGGGTCATCCGCTTGGTCATGATGAGCGTCATGAAGGTGGCGACCATCAGGAAGCCGAGCAGGGCAAGGTTCATCGCTGCGTCCTTGAGGGGGCTTGGAGGTGAAGGGGCATCAGAAGGTTACGCCAATGCGGGCGCTGACCGTCTGGCCGTCGTCGTTGCCGGTGTAGGTTCCGGCGCGGTTGTTGGTGTGCCACTGGATGCCGTTCAGCTGGAACCGGGTGAAGCTGTTCAGATACCAGTTCACGCCCAGCGTCGCGGCCCAGCCGTCGCCGCCGAGAACGAGGTCGGTATAGTCCAGATTTTCGTAGCGGGCGGTAAGCTCGATCGCGCCAGACCCCCCCGACAGGACGGGATCGAGCACGTTGGGCTGGCCGAAGCTGCCGAGGCGCGGGTTGTAAGGGGGAAGTTCGCCGGTCAGGAACAGGCCGGTGGACAAGCTCCACGCCTTGCTCACGAAATCGGGGCGTCCCGCGTCGAGGCGAGCGACGCGGCGGCCCGCTTCGCCCATGACCCACAGACCGCCGGTATAGCCGCCCAGCTCCACACCATAGCCGGTGGTGGAGCGCCCGCCGAGCAGTTCGCCGGTCGAAACGCGCACTGCGCCGTTGAAGCGTCCGCCGATAACGGTGCTGCGCGTCAAGGTCGTGGCGGCGGACGACAGGGCTTCATCGAACACCCAGCCGCCCACATGCAGGAGCGATTTGTCCGACTTGATCGGGTTCCAATGCGCGCGCGCGCCGAACGTGCGGCTGTCGTTGGTCGCCTGCTGCCCGTCGATGCGATCCCCCGTCAGGCTGACCGACGCGTGCCAGTTTGGCCCGAACATACGGCCCATGATGCCGATGCCATAGAAGCCGCGCTGCGGGATGATCGCGGTGGAAACTGTGCTGCGTTCAAGGAAGGGCGTCGAATCCGACCCGGTGCTGCCCTCGAACGCGCGGTCGTTGAACAAGTGGCCCGCGCGAATGTCGTAATCGACCTTGCTGTTGCCCAGGCGGTTACGCCAACCGAGAAACGCCGTGACGATGTCGACCTCGTTTTCGGAAAAGTCGCTTTCGAACTGGTAGAAGAAGTGTGGGCCGACGCCGCCTTCCAGGCCGAGGCGCAGCGCGCGCATACCGGTGGTGGTGGTGTTGCGCCCGCCATAGTCGGAACCGAAGGTGGAACTGACATCGACCAGGATGCGGCCGCGCGGCTTGTAGGTGAAGACGCCATCCGCCGAGCGGAAGACGGGGAGGCCCGCGCCCCATTCGGTGCGGACCCCCGTCGCGGCGACGGCGCGCGCCTGAGCGACGTCGAGGTCGGCGGGGCCGGGCGGTACGATCTGTGGCGCGAAAGGTTCGACGCGGACGGGCGGCGGCGTGGCGGCTTGCGCCATCTGCGGCGTGGGCTGCTGCTGCGGGGCGGGAGCGGCCTGCGCGGCGGCCTGCGCCGTGCCTTGGCCCTCCAGCTTGTCGAGGCGCGCCTTCAGCGACGCGATTTCCGCCGCCTGCGCCTTCACCAGTGCGGCGAGTTCGTCGGCGGCGGGTGTTTGGGCGAGGGCGGGCGTGGCGGCGATGAGCGCGAGGGCGGCACAGCCGCTTCGCAGGAGGTTAGACGTCATTGTGCTTTGGCTCCAGAGGCGATGAGGCTGTTCCAGTCGCGCAGGAAATTGCGGCGCTTCAGCATGTCGAGATTGACCAGCAGCTGCGGCCCGACACGGACGGGGCGGGCCTGGTCGGCGGGAAGGCGGCGGGCGCGGACATCGCTGCGCACGGGCCAGAGGCTGTTGCGGGCGAGCAGCGACTGCCCCTCGCGTGACAAAAGGAAATCGAGAAATAGCTTGGCGGCGGCGGGGTGCCGCGCCTCCCGCGCGATGAACGCGATGCGGGACATGACGATGGTATAATCCTTGGGAAAGACGACGCCGATGCGCGGATCGCGGCGTGCGCGTTCCTGCGCGTAGGAGCCGATGACATTATAGGCGAAGGTCAGCTTTCCTTCGGCCACGCCGCGCAGCATCGGTTCGGTGGTGATTTCGAGGCGCGGTTTCGTCGCGGCGATGGCTTCGACCAGCGATCGCGTATCGCGGGTGATCGCATAATCCTGCGTCAGATAGAGATAGCCTGTGTTGGAGCGCGCGGGATCGAAGGTCGCGACCTTTCCGATCAGCTTGTTGCGGTCGCGCCGCAGCGTCGCTTCCAGGGCGGCATGGCTGGTCGGCGGGTTGGGTACCGCCTTTCTGTTGTAGACATAGCCGATCGGCTCGGCGGTGACGCCAAAGCCCATATTCTTCCACACGGCGGTCGGGGGCAGGGCCGGCTTTTCTGGGCTGGCATAAGCCTGCGCCAGACCATCGTTGATAAGCTTGATCTGCTGATCCATGGCGGACGACCAGACGAGGTCGGCGGAAGGTTTCCGCGCGCGCGCTTCCGCAACGAAGCGTCGGTACATCTCGATCGAGCCGAGATCGGCATAGCGCACGAAGACGCCGGGATAGCGGCGCTGGAACGCCTGGATGACCGGTGCCATTTCGGACGTGTCGGCATTGGCGTAGATGATGACCTGCCGTTCGGCGCGCGCGCGTTCGATCAGCGCGTCGTAGGAGCGCGGATAGCCGGTGGGCCTTTGCGCCACGGCCGCCGGTGCTTGTGTCGAGATGGGTAGCGCGAGCGAAAGGCTTGCCACTGCCGCCAACATCTGAATAACCCTTCGCATCGATCCCATTCCTTGCCTTTTTCCGTCTCTGCCGTTCGGATTTGATGCAGGGGTGGGTTACGAAGCCAAGCTGTCATCAACCTTTCAGCGCTTGAGGGCCCTATTCGTATTTTGATGATCGAGGATGACGCCGCGCTCGCGCGCAGTATCGCGGCCCTGCTGCGGGCGGGTGGTCATGCCGTCGATCATGTCGACACGGGGGAAGATGCGCTGTCGGTAGTGGGGAGCGAACCCTATGCGCTCGTCATCCTGGACGTCGGCCTGCCCGACCGCGACGGCTTTTCGGTGCTGGAGGAGATGCGACGACGGGGCGAGAAGGTGCCGGTGCTGATGCTGACGGCGCGCGATGCGCTGGACGACAGGGTGCGCGGCCTCGACCTTGGCGCGGACGATTATCTGCGCAAGCCCTTCGATCCCGAGGAACTGGAGGCGCGGGTGCGGGCGCTGGGGCGGCGGCGGGGCGGCGATCCGACACCGCAGATCGTCGTCGGGACGCTTACCATCAATCGCTCGACCGGTGTGGCGGAGGTTGCAGGCCGGACGCTCGACCTGCGGCGACGCGAGATGGCGGTGCTGGAGGCGCTGGCGACGCGGGCGGGGCAGGTGGTGCCACGCGAACTGCTGATCGGCGAAGTGTTTGGCTTCGACGAGCCAGTCGGCGGCAATGCGATCGAGGTGCATGTGACGCGGCTGCGCGGCAAGCTGGCGCCCGATGGCCCAGGCATCCGAACGGTGCGCGGCGTCGGCTATATGCTCGATGCCGGGTGAAGGCCGCGCCATCGCGCTGCGCACCCGGCTGCTGGCGGCGATGCTGGGGCCGCTGCTGGGCGCGGCGATCCTGATCGGGATCGGCGGCGCGACCTTGATCACGGACGTGGTGCGGCGGACGAACGACCGGGTGCTGGGCGGCGCATTGGGCGCGATCGCCGAGACGGTGCAGGTGGAGCGGGGCGAAGTGACGCTCGACCTGCCACCCGCAGCCTTCGGCATGTTGGAAAATAGCGAGCGGGACAATGTCTATTACCGCATCGCGGTGGGGGGCGAGTTGCTGACAGGCTATGCCGACCTGCCCGCGCCAGACCCCAAGACTATGCTGATCGACCAGCCACGCTTTCGCTTTGCCCACTATCGCGATCAGGACATCCGCATCGGCGAAGTGCGCAAAAGCCTGCCGCGCATCGACCGCCCCGTGATCGTGCAGGTGGCCGAGACGCTGGACAACCGCAAGGCGCTCGCCAACCAGCTCATCATCGCCTTGCTGCTGGGCGAGGTGGCGCTGGTCGGCGTCGCGGTTCTGCTGCTGCGGCCTGCATTGGGGTGGAGCCTGCGGCCGTTGGCGCGATTGCGGCGCACGGTGGAGGCGCGGGATGCGACGACGCGGCCCGATTTCTCGCCACTGGACGCAGGGCCGCTGCCCAATGAGTTGCGACCGTTGGCGACGGCGTTCGATCATATGCTGGGGCAACTCGATCGCGCCACCAGCGGCGTGCGGCGCTTCACAGCCGACGCGTCCCACCAGATGCGCACGCCGCTGTCGGTGCTGCGCGTGCAGGTCGAACTCGCGCGGCGGGGATCGGCGCAGGCGCTGGACGAGATCGCCGACGCCGTGCATCGGCTGGAACGGTTGGTGACGCAATTGCTGGCGCTGGCACGGGCGGAGGAGAGCGGCTCATCGCCTCCGCTTGAAGCCGTGGACTTGAAGGAAGTCAGTCGCGCGGTGATCGGGCGGCTCATCAATCAGGCGATCCAGGCGAAGGTGGAACTGACGCTGGATGCGGACGAGGGGCAGGAGTTCATCGTTCGGGCGCATCGCACGCTCGTCTTCGAAATTCTCGCCAACCTGATCGATAACGGCATCCGCTATAATGGCCGGGAAGGGACGGTGACAGTCGGCCTGGCCAGAGACGGCGGCCGGATCTTGCTGTCGGTCCGTGACGACGGGCCGGGGATCGCGCCGGAACATCGCGGCCGCGTGTTCGAGCGCTTCTACCGCGCGGCGGGACGGTCGGGGCCGGAGGGAACGGGCTTAGGTCTCGCGATCGTCCAGTCCGCCGCTTCGCGGATGGGGGCAACGGTCATGATAGAGGATGAGCCGGTCGGAACGTGCATTGCCTTGCAAATCGATGCTTACGATTAGGCATGACGCGCCAAAGCCGTTGCCTCTGCGGCGCAGGCCCGCTTAACTGCGGGGGAAGGTCAGGGAGACAGATATGCCGGACGATGTCAGCCAGGCGCTCGAGAGATTCCAGCAATTCATCGGCGGTTTCGAAGCCCTCAGGTCATCGATGCACGAAGTGGTTTCTCGGTATCCGACGCGATGCTGCTGGTCGGGGAAGTAGAACTCGCCGCGCGGCAGCATTCCCGGCCGGGTGAAAGCCCGATCGACTGACGGGGCACTGCGTGGCGGTTTGGCGTCTCTCGACCGCCTTTCCGACAATGCCTGCTCACGACCGGCCTTTCTTTATGGGAAAAGGCCGGTCGTCATGCGTCAGGCCGTCGTGCCGCCGTCGATATTGAGCGTGGTGCCGGTGATGTAGCTCGCGTCCGGTCCCGCCAAGAACGACACCGCGCCGGCGATTTCTTCGACCTTGCCGTAGCGACCGAGGGGGACCGATGTGATCACCTGTGCTGCGAAGTCGCTGTCGGCGGGGTTCATGTCGGTGTCGATCGGTCCGGGCTGCAAAGTGTTGACCAAAATATTGCGCGGGGCCAGATCCTTGGCCCAGCCGCGTGCCAGCGCCGCCACCGCCGCCTTGGTCGCGCTGTAGATGGTGGTCGCGGGGAAGGCCATTTCGCCTGAAATGCTGCCGATCAGGATGATCCGGCCGCCGTCATTCAGGTGCGGCAGCGCCGCGCGCGTGCCGACGTGCAAGCCCTTTACGTTGACGCCGAACTGGCGCTCATAGGTTTCATCGGTATCTTCGGCGAGAGTGGAAAATTGGGCCACACCCGCATTGTGAACGAGAATGTCGATACTGCCCAGGGTGGCTGCGGCCTGCTCGACGCCCGCCCGCTGCGACGCCGGATCGGCTGCATCCGCCTGGAACGCGAAGGCGGTGCCGCCCGCGCTCTCGATCGCGGCCACGGTTGCGTTCGCTGCGGCCTTGTTGCCGGCATAGGTTATCGCGACTGTCGCGCCATCTGCCGCCAATCGCTTGGCGATGGCCGCGCCGATGCCCCGTGATCCGCCGGTGACGAGCGCCTTCTTGCCCTGAAGTGACATGAGAATTCTCCAAAATGGCCCGCGATCACGGTTCGTGCGCTGTCGGCGGGGACATAGATGGAGCCATGATTCAATAGTTCAATATTCCCGAACTATTAAATTTCTACGCCCTTCCTATATGGGATATATGCCACGCTTCACGCATCCAAGGTTGGAAGACGTTCCGCTCGACTTGGCGCTCCATGCGCTTGCCGACCCCAATAGGCTGGTCATGGTTGCGCGCCTCGCCGCGACTGACCGGCTGAGCTGCACGGATGCTGCGCCGTGCGAGGCGATCCCTAAAAGCACGCTGTCGAACCACCTCAAGCTCCTGCGCGCCGCAGGATTGGTCGAGACGACTCAGGCCGGACGGGAGATGATCAACAGGTTGCGGCGATCCGAGTTCGACCAGCGATTTCCGGGGTTGCTCGATGCGGTACTCGCTAATCAGTCAGGCTGACGAAAGCGATTATCCCATGAAATGATCCGCTTCCGCTGCGCTTCCTCGTCAGCTTTCGCTAAGCCGTGGTAGGATGAAGCGGTCGATCGCATCCGCGACCCCGTCCTCCTCGTTGGATGCGGCGACTTCGTCAGCGGCCATGCGGACATTTTCGGGTGCCTGGCCCATGGCGATCGAGAGGCCAGCCACCCCGAACATCGAGAGGTCATTATTCTGGTCCCCGATGACCGCGACTTCATCCAGAGATACGCCGTAGACTTCGGCCAAGGCGGTGACGCCCGCCCCTTTGTTTCCGTTCAACGACGTGATGTCGAGATAATAGGGCTGAGACCTGACGACCGTCGCTTGTCCGCGAAACTCACCTGCGATTTCCTGCTCAAGCGATGCCAAGGCATCGTGATTTTCGCTGACCCCGACGATCTTGTCCGTGCGTGTGGAAAGTTCGCCGAAGTCCTGGCAGATCACGGGTTCGACGCCAGCCGCGAGCCGCTCACGTGGTACATATCGGCCTTCGTCGGTGCGGGCGTACCAGTGCCCGTCAGCAAACAGCCATGGCGTGACATCCGGCCTGTCCAGCATTCCCAGCGCGCGCTCGGCCACCGAATGTGGCAGATGGTCAGCCGACTGGATCGATCCATCTTGGCGCACGATGGTCGCACTATTGAAGGCGCCCACCGGACCGCGCAGGCCGAGCCGCTCGACGATCCACATCATGCCGGACGGCGGCCTGGCGCTGATCAGGCTGACGGTCAGACCGGCCATTTGCGCTCGCTGGACTGCCGCGACGACGGCGTCGCTCAAGGTCTTGTCATGACGGACCAGCGTTCCGTCGATATCGGATATGAGGAGGCGGATGCGCTTGCTCATGACAGCCGATGCCATTCCCGACCATCGCGCGCCATCAGGGCGTCGGCGGATTGCGGGCCGTCGCTTCCAGCCGCATAGCCTTCCGGTTCGCCTTCGCGCCAAGCGTCAAGTATCGGTTGGACCGCCCGCCAGCCGCCCTCGATCTGCTCCGCGCTCTGGAACAATGTTTGGTCACCCATAAGTACGTCATACAGCAAGGTTTCGTACCCGGTGCGATGGCCAAGGTCGAAAGTGTCGACGTAATGAAAATCCATCGTCACGGGAGCTGCTTCGACGACCGGACCCGGCTTCTTGGCGACGAAGCCGAGCGAAATGCCTTCCTGCGGCTGAATCTGGATGACGAGCTGGTTGGGTGGCAGCGTGTCCTGCCCATCGAACAAAGTCATCGGCACCTTTCGAAACTGAACGACGATTTCGGTATCGCGCGCCCTTAGCCCCTTGCCCGTGCGCAGATAGAAGGGCACGCCGGTCCATCGCCATGTTTCGACCGCCAGTTTCAGCGCGACATAGGTTTCTGTTCGGCTGGCCGGATCGACGTCGGCCTCGTCGCGATAGGCTTGCACCTCCTTGTCGGCGACTTTCCCTGCCTCATAACGGCCGCGCACCGCATCATCGGGCGCGACGGGACGGACGGCAGCGATCAGCTTGGACTTTTCGGTACGTATCGCTTGCGCGTCGGCGCTGTTTGGTGGCTCCATCCCGATCATTGCGAGCAGTTGAAACAGATGGTTGGGAACCATGTCACGCAGGGCGCCGGTCGCATCGTAAAATTTGCCGCGCGTGCCGACGGTGACGGTTTCAGCGGCGGTAATCTGGACATGATCGACGTAGCGATTGCTCCACACAGCCTCCAGCAAGGCATTGCCGAACCGCGCGACCATGATGTTCTGCACCGTTTCCTTGCCGAGGAAATGGTCGATCCGATAGAATTGCTCCTCACTCGCGCGCGCGAGGATTTGCCGATTGAGCGCCTGTGCCGAAGAAAGGTCGGTGCCGAAAGGTTTCTCGATCACGACGCGGCGAAAGCCGTCCGCCTGATCGAGTAGTCCCGCATCACCAAGCTGATCGACGATGGGTCCGAAGAAATTCGGCGCCGTCGCGAGGTAGAAGATGACGTTACCCGACACCTCCGCCTTCAGCCGCGCAAATGTCGCCTGATCGGTAAAGTCGCCTTTTAAATACTGTATCTTCGACTTGAGTGCTTGCCACCCCGGACTGTTGGAAACAAATTCGTCGAGCGCATCTACAAGCTGCGCGTCATCGGCATCGTGATGGCTTACGCCCAGCAGCTTGGTTTCGGGGTTCAACAGCCAGTCCTGTGCGAGATTGGCGAGCGCGGGCACCAGCAATCGCTTGGTGAGGTCACCAAGCGCACCGAAAATGACGATCGTGGCGGCAGGCGCCCGCCTCGCTTCACTCATTGCGGCAGTTCGACATGGCCGCCAAAGCCGAACCGCATAGCCGACAGCAGCTTGTCACCGAAGGTCGTGTCGACGCGGCTGCGATAGCGGGCGAACAATGCAGCGCTCAGGACGTAAGCGGGAACAGCCTCTTCCATGGCGGCGTCGATGGTCCACTGACCCTCTCCGCTGTCGGAGACATGGCCCGAATAGGCGTCGAGTTGGCGATCCTTCGCCAGCGCGGCGGCGCTGAGGTCAAGCAGCCAGGATGAGATCACGCTGCCGCGCCGCCACACTTCCGCCACGTTGGTCAGATTGATTTCGAACCGTTCTTCCGGGGGGAGCTTGTCCGACGCCTTGCCCTTGAGGATGTCGAAACCTTCGGCATAGGCTTGCATCAGCCCATATTCGATGCCGTTGTGCACCATCTTGACGAAGTGACCTGCGCCTGCGGGCCCGGCGTGGAGATAGCCCTTTTCCGCGCGGGGGTCTTCGCTGCAATCAACTCGGCCCGGCGTGCGGGGGATGGTGCCGACACCGGGAGCCAGTGTTGCGAAGATGGGATCGAGATGCTCGAAGACGTCCTTGTCCCCGCCGATCATCATGCAATAGCCGCGCTCCAGCCCCCAGAC
>JAAIGE0100806361.1_pt1 | contig 21513 bp, 22 predicted proteins | sample 6487951 | NCBI WGS metagenome assembly JAAIGE01 (sample SAMN13974128, study PRJNA590717) | phyllosphere metagenome | biome: tomato field; feature: multiple bacterial spot infested tomato fields; material: tomato leaves; isolation source: leaves from tomato fields | host: Solanum lycopersicum ...
CGACGGGCAGGTTGGCCACGAGCATCGCCAGCAGCAGCGACACGATCAGCGTGGTGGGGACGACGAGGATCGCGAAGATCGTGAACGACAGGAGCGACGAGAGGAAGCTCGGGTCGGTCAGCAGGGCGACGTAGTTGTCGAACCAGACGAAGTCCGTCGGCGTGATGGTCGCGACGGCGCGCGTGAAGCTCAGGTAGAAGCCCCAGAACAGCGCGATGATGCTGAAGATCACCAGGCCGATGAAGAAGGGGCCGACGAAGAGCCAGAACGCGCGGCGGGTGCCGCGGATCGGGCGACGCCCGCGCGGCACGGAGGGCGGGGGAGTGGGCCGGTGGCCCGGGTCTGAGACCCGGGCCACCGGAGGCGTGAGCTGAGTCACTGCAGCGTGTCCAGCATGCCCTGCATCGTGGACTGCGCGGCCGACAGCTCGGACTTCGCGTCGGCGCCGTCGACGACGATGCGGGTGACCGCGTCGGTCAGGGCCGTGCTCATCGCGGGCGTGTAGTACGGGCCGCCGGTCCAGCCGTATTCGGTCGTCAGGTCGACGATCTGCTTGGCGACACCGTCACCGAGGGTCTCGGCCTGCTCGCGGGCGTCCTTCAGCGGCGGGATGTGGAAACCGTACTTGGTGCTGAACTCGATCTGCCAGTCGGTGTCCTCGATCCACTGCTTCTTGGCGATCTCCTTGGCCTGCTCGATCTTCCCGGACTTGCCGGCGACCACTTCGTTCCACTGGGAGACACCGACGATGGGCTGGCCGCCGTCGAGCGCGGGCACCGGGAAGGCGGCGACGTCGTCGCCGAGCGCTTCCTTGATGGCCGGGATGGCCCACAGACCCTGCCAGCTCATCGCGACGTCACCGGCGATGAAGGACGTCGGGTCCCACCAGTCGGTCGGTGCGCCCATGAGCAGCGAGCCGGAGTCGTACAGCTCGTGTGCGGAGGTCAGCGCCTCGGCGAGCTCGGGCGACTCGAGCGAGACCTTCGTGTTCTCGTCGTCGATGATGCCGCCGGGGGCTGCCGGGGGCAGGTTCGCGGCGAGGATGCCGGCGCCGCCGTCGTTGCCGAGGAACAGGCCCTTGTGATCGGCGTTCGTCAGCTTCTTCGCGGCCTCGACGAGCTCGTCCCACGTCTCGGGGACCTCGACACCGGCCTCCTTGAACATGGAGGGCCGGTAGATGAACAGCTGGGCGTCCGTGATCATCGGGATGCCGTAGTACTTGCCGTCGATCGTCACCGGCTTGAGCGCGATCGGGAGGATGTCGTCCTTGATGGGCTCGACCAGGTCGGTCAGGTCGGCGTACTGGCCCTGACGCGCGGCCTCGACGTTGATCGCGTTGTACTCGAACAGGTCGATGCCCTTGCCGGAGGCGAGGAGGGCGTTCACACGCTGCGCGTAGTCGCCTTCGACCCACTGCAGGTCGATCTTGGCGTCCTTGTAGTCGTCGGCCCAGCGGTTGACCGCCTCCTGGACGCCTTCCTCACCGTACTGGTGGTAGAACTGCGTGATCGGGCCGTCGGCACCTCCGCCGCCGCTGTTGCTGGAGCAACCGGAGATCAACAGCGCCGATGCGCCGAGGAGTGCTGCTGTGACTGCGAGCTTGCGTCGCGTGGGTGATGTCATCCTTCTCGCCTCTCTGCGGGATGGTGACGGCGATACGGGAATCCGATCGGTCCGCCGTCGCACCGATCGCCCTTAATCTAATGCTTAAAAGAAGGGGTGGTCTACCCCCAATCAGATAACGGTTCGGACTCTGGCAGTATTCAGGCAGACATCCGCGCGGGACGCGGACGCGGATGCGGATGCGGAAGAGGGAACCGTGGTGGGGAAGAGATCGTCGCGTGACATCCGCAGCGAGTCGCGGCTCGACGTCCTGCATGCGCTGTTGTCGGCGGGCACCTCGACGCGCGGCGAGCTCGCGCAGGTGACCGGGCTCAGCATCGCGACGGTCGCCACGATCGTGCAGGAGCTCCGGGGGGAGGGTCTGATGGCGGATGCCGGCAGCTCCGCCCTCGGCGCCGGTAGACCCACCACGATGCTGCGCGTCAACGGCGACCGCGGCCGCATCCTGGGCATCGACGTCGCGGAGACCTACGTCCGCGCGATCGTCTTCGACGCCGCGCTCGAGCAGGTGGGGTCGGTCGAGGTCCCCATGGACGAGTCGTTGCCGTCGGTCGGCAGCGTCACCGAGAGCATCGTGCGCGCCGTCGACACCGCCCTGAATGAGACGGGTGTCGACCGCGCCCACGTCCTGGGGGCAGGTGTCGCACTGCCGGGCCTGATCAGTGCGGAGGAGTCGGCGGATGCCGTCGCCCCGCGCTGGGCGGCGCGGAACGTCGAGGTCCTGCACCGGCTGCGCGAGCGCATCGGGCTGCCGCTGGTCGTCGAGAACCCGCTGAAGGCGATCGCGACGGCGGAACTGTGGTTCGGGCGCGGGCGCACGGCCTCATCGATGGTCATCGCGAACCTCGGGACCGGTGTGGGCGCCGGCATCGTGCTGGAGGGCAAGATCCTGCGCGGCGCGACACACAGCGCGGGGGAGTGGGGGCACGCGGTGCTCGTGCTCGACGGGAGATCCTGCCGCTGCGGCCGCATGGGGTGCGTCGAGGCGTACGTCGGGGCCCCCGGCATCCAGCAGACCCTCCGTGAGATCGCACCCGATCACGAGCTGGCGCGCGTGCCGCAACGCGAGTTCATCGACGGGCTCGCCCGCACGCACCGCGAGTCCGGGGGAGATCCTGTCGTCGAGGAGGTGCTCGAGCGGACCGCGCACTACCTCGGCGTCGCGCTCGGCGACCTGGCGTCGATCATCGACCCCGAGGTGATGATGCTGACCGGATGGACGGCGTGGGCCCTCGGCGACGACCTCGTGGATCCCACGAAGGCCGAACTGCAGCGGCGGGCGCCCGCGGGTGCGACGACGGGAGTCGAACTCGGCGTGTCGACCGTTCGCGGCAGTTCGGTCGCCATCGGCATGGCGACCCTCGCGTTCGAACGCTTCCTCGGTGACGTCGGCCTGTCGACGACACGTCTGCCGCTCGCCCTGTAGTTCGTCGACGCGTCCGCAGCGCACTCGGTCGAGGAGAGCAGGGCCGAGCGCTCGCGTGATCACTTGATGGCTAAGCCTCTTGTGGCTTTTTCAACAACCCGAAGACGATGAGCTGAGCGAGTCGAACCGCGCGATGGGGAGCCGGACGCGTTCACGTGCCCCGCAGAACGATCGGGCGTCGCCGAACCAAACCCGGGTGAAAAGGTGCGGGCCTCGGCGTCTCGATACTTTGTGGCCCTCGTTCCGACCGAGGGTCCCATCCTCGACCTCGACGGTCGCCACTCTTACTGCGCGTTCATCGGCACCCATCGGCGTCCGCGATTTCGGGATCCCCGGCGCTATGTTGAACGCGGGGGAATCATGACGAACTTCGATCAACTCGAAACGATCGCTGCTGGGACGCCTCAGCAGATACAGGCCTTCTTTCACGTAGTGGGCGAGCGGAAGATTGCTGGTACGCGCGTCAACTATCGAGTGCATTGGCTCACTCTCGATGGGAATGGACGCGACCGCACGACTGCGTTGGCGACCCATTTGTACTACCGAATCCTGGACTACTGCACGCCTCCGTCGCGCATCCTGGAGGCCCAGCAGCGGGATCAGTTGGAGGGGGGAAACGTTCAGCTGATGCTGTTGCAAGAAGAGGCACGTCGGCTCTTCCTCGAGTCGGACAGTTCGGGCGAGGGGGGTGAGCTTCTCCTCTATTTTCTTCTCGAGGCTTACCTCAACATTCCGCAGGTGCTATGCAAGATGCCGCTCAAGACGAACTCGAAAATGCCGATACACGGCGTCGATGGCGTTCACGCGAAAGCGCTGGCGGACGGCAAGCTTGCAATCTATTGGGGCGAATCGAAGCTCTATAAAGACGTACAGTCTGCGATGTCGGAATGCTTCGAAAGCATCAAACCATTCTTGATCGACGATGGCACAGGCACGGCCCACCGCGATCTGGTCCTCGTCAGGGAAGGGATCGACACGGGCGATCGCGAACTGAATCTTGAGCTGGTCAAGTTCTTCACAGATGATGCACCTGAACGCGCGAGACTGGAAGTGCGAGGTGCATGCTTGGTCGGCTTCGATCACGCCGAACACGGTCACCCTTTCGAGGCTGGCGGAGCGACTCTCCTTTCGGAGGTGGCGGAGCGCATCGAGTCTTGGGCCGCGAGCGTTGCCTCTCGAGTGACGAATAGAGGCATTGAGACATTCGAGATCGAGTTCTTCTGCGTGCCGATGCCGTCCATTGAGCGGCTGCGGAGCGCTTTCAGCAAACTCTTGGGGCACGAAGCATGAACGACGAGGAGTACTGGGACGCGGTCATTGGCATCCCGGCCTTCGCGGAAGGCGTTCTGGTGGCCACGCTGAGTTCCACGAGGTCCTTCTTCACAGATGTTCGCCCCTCTACGGAGACGGTGGCGATCGATTGGGACCGTCACCTTCTCGGTGCGAGTCTTGTGACTCTCGAGGCCCCGGAAGTTGCTCAAGCCGGAGCCCTTCGTATAGTCCAGGGTTGTCTCCAGGATGCAACCGCTACGCAGCAGCAAAAGAGAGCCGCTGAGTATCTCCTACGGCGACTCGGCAATGACCGAGCGGCTGATCTCGCCCACACGAGGGGCCTGGTCGAAGGTCAGAACGTCGAGTCAGCCGGGCCCCTCGGACTGGATTTGATCAGGCGAACGCTTGAACTGAGCGTTGCCGGTCCCGGCGACCGCGTGTCCGTCAACCACTTCCAGCGACAGTTCTGGAACGCGGCTGAAGCTTCGAGGTGGACGAGCGTATCCGCCCCAACATCCGCAGGAAAATCGCACGTATTGCGGTTATGGCTGTCGACTCAGATCGCCTCGCGCGAGCGCTACCGGGCTGTATACCTTGTCCCCACGCGCGCACTGATCGAGGAAGTTAGCCGAGAGCTGGAGTCTGAGCTCGGGGGTGCCGCAACCGTTACCACGATGCCGTGGGACATGAGAATCGGCGCACAGCCGCACGAGGTCTTGGTGCTGACGCAGGAACGACTGCACATACTGCTACGTAGACAGCCCGACATGACCTTCGACATGATCTTTGTGGATGAAGCGCAGAAGCTCAATGACGGATCCCGAGGCGTTCTACTACAGCGAGCGCTGGACGAAGCGGCGCGCCGCGGGGAACCAAAGATCATCTTCGCTAGTCCGTTGACCTCGAATCCGGAACTGCTGACGGAAGGGGTCGCGGGAACCTCCACCTCACTCGTCAGCGAAACTGTCACCGTCAATCAGACGATCATCCACGTCAACCAGCGCCGGGGGAGTACCACCGTTTGGGACATGGTCGCGTTCAGCGACGGTATCGACATCAAGATCGGGGATTTCGATCTGCCGGCCCGACCTACCTCGAAACGGAAGAGGCTGTCATACGTCGCGGTAGCACTTGGCCGCCGCCACTCGGGCAATATCGTCTACACAAACGGTGCGGCGGAGGCCGAAACAGTGGCAGGGCAGATTTCCGAGTTGCTGTCGTCGTCCGATTGGCAACCATCCCAACAGGTGCTCGATGTCGTCGAGTTGGTGGAGAAGACGATCCACCCCCGCTACCTGCTCGGGACCTTCCTTAAGAACGGCGTAGCGTTCCATTACGGAAACATGCCACTGCTACTCAGGGAGGCTGTCGAGCGCCTCTTCCGCCAGGGCGAGATCCGCTATCTGGTTTGTACTTCGACTCTGCTCGAAGGGGTCAATCTTCCTTGTCAGAACCTCTTCGTCCGGGCCCCCAAAAAGGGAAACAACACGCTGATGTCCCCGTCTGATTTTTGGAATCTGGCTGGTCGAGCAGGTCGATGGGGAGTGGAGTTCCAGGGAAACATCGTCTGCATCGACACCAACAACCTGAATGAGTGGGTTGAGATACCCAAACGTCGGTCGCGCAAACCGATGGGCCGAGCGACGGATGCGATTTCGAGCGATTTTCAGGCCCTCGTCAACTACATCCATGCAGACACCCCGGTCGACACGACACGGCGCGCTCCCTTACTCCAGGCACTTTTCGGGATTCTTGCGGTCACGCACCGCCGTGGATTGACCCCGCAAGAGCTTCCATGGCTGCGGATTGACGCTGACCAACGTGCAGTCCTGTCGACGCTCGTAGAGGCGAAGCTCGAACCGCTCACGGTGCCATCTGAAATCTTGGAGCTGCATGCTGGCATTAGCCCGCTCGCGATTCAGAGGCTGCACAACTACTTCCGATATCGGGGCACCCGCGAGGGTCTCGAGCTCCCCAATCCAGAGAGCTCGGACGCGGTAGAGGCCTACACTCGAGCGGTTGCGGTCTGCGCCGAATACTTGGGTGCCGACTTCTCGAACGTTCCTGGTCGACATTTTGCCCTCGCACTCCTCTTCGTCGACTGGATGAGAGGTAAGCCGCTGGCCCTACTCATCTCCGGGAGGCTTCGCTGGTTGCGAGGCGCCGGCCGTGACTACTCCCTCCCGGTCGAGATACGAAACGTTCTCCGCGACGTCGAACAGTACGCCCGGTTCGAGGGGCCGCTTCATCTTGCCTGTTATGCAGACGTACTCAATGCGGCTTTACCCGCTCCTGGTGGAGAGGCGTTGCCCGACATCGCGATGATGATGGAGCTGGGTGTGTCCCGAGTGACAGAGGTGTCGATGATGAGCCTCGGGCTGTCACGGACCACCGTCGTTTCACTGAGTGAACACATCACGGATGACGACCTTTCCCCGGATGCATCGCTCTCGTGGCTGGCCTCTCGCGACTTGACCGCTTACGACCTTCCGGCGCTCGTGGTGGAGGAGCTCAAGGACGTGCTGCTCCGACACGCCGATACTTTCCCAGACTGAAGGGTGCCAGATCCACAATGGTGGCCAAACCGGTCCAGCTCCGGAGCTTCCGGTGGAAGAGCATCAAGGAAGCCAAGGAGGCATTCAGGACCCTTCTGAACTCCTATGAACTCGATCAACGGGTGAATGACGCTGTTCACGAACAGATGTTGCGCGAGCTGATCGAGGTGCATCCCAGGGGGCCCGAGAAGATTGGTGCTGGTATCGACTACTTCTTCGTCGCGCGGACTGAGGAGATTGGCGGCTCGATCAGTTATTGGAGTCGTCGTGGAATCTGGATCCGGCGGGTCGACGGCACACGGGAGGATTTGGGATACACCAGCGCGCTTTCGGGTGCCTCGCACAGGGTTGACGTCAAAGACGCATTGAGGCACGCCGTCGCCGACCGACGCGATCGCTATCGTGATTCCCGATTCGCATCTGGCGACGAGGTTGTCTGCGTCTTGACGGCGCGTCCAGTGATCGAAGCGGACGCTCAGGTCATTTATGTGGATCCGACTTGGGAGCAGCTGACATACCGGTTTGCGCAGCAAGTAGGTGGGTGGCATGCGATCGAGATCAGTAGCGCGCGAGAGGGCGGACAGATTGGCGGTCGAATCGCCGACAGAAAGGTCATGGCGCTGTGGCTCGACTTCTTTGATACTTACGCGAACCCTCAGATCGCGTCGCGTAGTGCAGCAGCCAAACGGCGAACGTCGAAGGAGGACGACTGGGTTCCCTTGATCTGAGAAGTCCGATAAGGCACCGGGCCTAGTACCGTCTGCCGCGCCGGCTGATTGGCGCTTCTGCGACTAGTCCGCACAGTCGCGAGCTGGTCCCGGACCGCTCCGCATGTGACCCGTCCACGGTCTTTCCAACCACGAGGATGAACGGTCGACATCGCCCCGAGCCTCAGCATCAGCACGCGCAGGACACGCTGGCGCTCGAAGAAGGAAGCTCGCCGAGGAGTACGCGACTAGTCCCTCTTCACGGGGTCATCCCGGCCGCGCGCTGGGAAGTGGGGGAGCCGATACCGTGACTGCATGGGCAATGAGTGGTGGGCGGACGTCAGCGGGCAGATCGTCGCTGGCCTGATCGTGATCGCGGTCGGGAGTGTCGTGGCCTCTTTCACGCCTTGGGGGAAGCGTGTGGTCGGAACGGTCGGCCGGGCAGCGGGTCGAGCAGCCAGCGCCATTTCCTCTCTGCGGATCACTACGCGAGGCCACATCGACGCCGAAGTCGCGCGCGCGGTCGAGCAAGCTACGGCTAGTCCGTCAGAGGAAGATGAGCTCGACGACGGTTCGCGGCCAGTACGTCCGGAAGCGTATGACGGGTGGGTGCTCGGTCCCGCACCACAGCCGCGCCACTGGGAGCTGAGGAATCAGACTGGCCAGGCGGTGATCGTGCGAGCGATCATACCCCGCGGGGCCTACTGGCCGTTCGAGTGGGCGGAGCCTGACTTCCCGGCACCTCTCGCTCCCGGCGAGTCTCTGCTCGTCCAGGCTCGCAGGATTCACATGGGAAGTCACTTGATGCCGTGGGTAAATGACGCGATGGCGAACGTGCTCTACGAGGATGACCACGGCGACGAACGTCAGGACGTGATCTGGGTTCTCGACTGACGAGATCTCGCGTCCAGAGCCTGCGCCCTGAAATCGATACGCTCTGCAAGTGGACAAACTCTTCATGGCCGCCAGCGACGAATCGAGCGGCAGCTTCGACTGGAGTGTCTACGTAGTCCCGCTGATCGCTGGTCTCTTCCTCATCGCCGTGGCGATCTACAACACGCGTGGCGAGACCGCCGCGCTACGGAGACTAAAGGCGATGAACGAGGTCATCGAGAAACTGCCGGAGGACTCAGACGTCAGGCCGGCCTTCGCCGCCGCTCGCGATCTCCTCGCGCAGCGTGTGGCGGTGCGGATGTCCAAGGAACGGACGGTGTGGAAGAAGGCGCCGACGTGGGTCGTCGCAGTCTTCGTGGTGGTCGTCGTCTCGGCGATCCTGGGTGGCGCGCTGATCATCTTCCCGCCGCAAGTGACCGAATGGGAGCTGTTTGGCAACCTCTCCATCGCGATCGTGACCCTCTCGGCCGTCGCTATGTCGGTCATCACGGACATCGCTGGCCGGGCGGAGGCTCGCCGTCGGGTCGATGCCGCGAAGGCCGCGCACCCGGCCAGCGGCCAGCAGTAGCCGAGTCGGCCCGTGATCTAGGTCGGGTCGGTGGGGCGCGAGACGCGTTCCCGTTGATACCGAGGACTTTCGAGGCAGGGTGCTGGTCTTCTCACTCAGGTACCTTCGGGGTGATTGCGGGCATTGCTGGTTCACCTCCGCCTCGGCGACCTGATCCCGGTGTCAGTGTCGGGTCGGTCGGCGCATACCGTCGTTGCATGAAAGATCAGATGGCTGTGTGGGATGCCTTGGGGGATGGGCTTGAGGCTGTGTTTGAAACGCCGGGTCTTAAGTGGCTTGTCGGACCGGTTAGGCAGGAGCGCACTGAGCGCGTGAGTAAGGTGCTCGGTGTTGCGGAGAAACTGTCTGGGGGTCTTCCTCGGCAGAATCTGGCCATCTGGGTGCAGGAGCGTCCTGGCACGATGAACCTCATGGTGCGAGTTCTGCTTGCGGCAGGCCGATCGGGGAATGATGAGACGCTGAAAATCCTCGGATTCCTGCTGCATGAGGGACTGCAGCACCCTGAACGCGCTGATGAGCAGGAGGTCATCGTCGCCGCTTTGGAAGGGCTCACTGCCAGCCAGCTCGCGGTGCTTGTGGCAGTGCATAGCGGCGCATCCGAGTACGAGACCGTCGTCTTGCGAGCCATCGATCTCGACGTCTCCAAGCCAATGATCCAGCCCATCCTGATTGGTCTCTTCACCCGTGGGCTTCTCCAGTCGCCATACGGGTACGGCGGGGTAGAGACATGGCAAGTCAGTGCATTCGGTGCCGCAGTGATTGAAGCAGCAGAGCAGGTACGAGAGCTCACGTAGGCCCGTCCGCGCGGAGAGCTGATCAGCGTGTCGACCAGGAAGGTGAGTCGACGACCGCTTGAGTTGGTGGTGTGGGCGAGAACGCAGTACGTGCAGCGGCATGTGGGGTGACGGTCTTAGTGCTGTGGGCTGTACTCGGTGGCGTCGTTGCTGACGATGATGATAGGAGTGCTTTCGAGTGGTGGTCGCAGATTTGGATCCCGCTGGGGGTTGGTGCTGCGACGGTGCTGGTTTCGGCGGTGGCACTGATCGCTTCGTCGCGCGCGACGCTTCTCGCTCACGAGGTAGAGCGACAGCGGGAGGCCGCAGCGGCTGAGCGTGCGGACGACGAGCAACGTCACAGACTGCAGTCGATGGCGGTCGGGGAGGCGCGGGCCCTCATGGCCTGGTGTATCGCGGCTTCGAAGCGGTGGAGCTGGGAACACCAGAAGCTCGAGGAGGTCGGCCCTGATCTACATGGGCCTACCCTCCGCGATCGAGCGCAGGCGATCATGAGCCAGAGCTTGGTACCGGGCGCCGACGTCTTGCTGGAGCTCACGACCGCCGAGATTGGCGGGATGTGGAGGCATCTCCCAGACCCGGTGTATATGCCAGATGCTTCCTACACCGCGCACAGTGCGCACGCCGATAGCGCGATGCTCCGCGAGGTCACTCCGTGGCGGGTGGCACGGATGACTCGGCGTATCCGGGCGTGGAGTCACGACCCTGTTGGTTCGTTGCCGGATCTCATCGTCGAAAGGGACACTCTGAGGAGCGACCCAGCGCATTTTTTCGACTATCGCCTCGCGGTGGAGTTGCAAGGCTTACGTCCACTTGCGCAGCTTCCCAAGCCGCCGCAGATGCATGCGGAGCGCGTCGAATGGTTGCGGGCGAACGGCTTCGACGCACCGATATTGCGGCAGACCGAGACCGAGAATCAGCAGGGGCGAAGTTGACGGTCAGGTGGCAACGAGTTTCCTGGCGAGGCTTCGTCCTTCGGGCGGACGGGTGATCTGACCATCAACTGACTCGCATCCCCTGGAGACGGAACTGCGAAGGGCTTCGGTCCGCATCAGAAGCCCTGGTTGCGAGAGTGAGGCGCCACCTAGTCCGATCCGAAGCTCATCCAGCGTTCCCGACAAGTGAGTGGCCAGGAGCGGGTCACAACCATCGCGCCAGCCACTGCTCACACGCGTCTACATCGCTCTGTGAGAGTCCGCGTTCTCGGTCGGTTACGCGGTGGTAACGAGTGGTGTCGCTCCCGCCTTGGCGTCGGACGAGGTGAAAGGCGCCTGCCCAGGTGGGTTCGATCTCGTCGTCGATCCAGAGGAGGGGGTGGCCTGGTCGGTACTCGGCGAGCTGCCTCACCTTCCAGACGATCGCGTCCTCGTCGTGGATGCCGTCGTCGACAACAGCGACGGGAAGGGGTGGCAGCCCCAGCGGGCCGGCGAAGTGCTGGTTCACGTACTCGACCCATGTGGTGGCCCAGACGATTTCGATGTCCCGGGCCAGGAGGCTGCGGATCCAGTCGACTGCGACGCCTGAGAAGGAATGCCTCTCGCGCCAGAGGCCGTGCTCATCCCACAGGGGCGGCATGTGGTGCTCGGTCGGGAACGCGTTTTCACTGATCGCGATCTCGGCGGTGAAGACTTTGTCGCGATACTCCTGGCCTTGCCTCGCGTTGGGGATGCGGATCACACCGTCGAAGTCGAAGGCGATGACGGGGCGTTGCGGTTGATTCATGCGTCTGTCTTCCTGTTCGGGTCGGTCTTGTGGGCGCTGTCGGCTTGCTTGATCACGGCCTGGATCAGTCCGACGATCTCGGTGACGGAGCCGAGGTCGGCCAGGTCGTAGCCTCGCTCCTGAAGGACACCCCGGATCCCGCTGATCAGTCGCGTGACCCACGCGTCCACGATCAGGAACCGCTCGTTCAGGAAGTCGACCTCAGCCCTCGGGGGAAGCCGTCCTCCGATCGTCAAGGTCCGTGGAGCGCCGCGGGGAGGCCGGGCGCGCATCCTTCGCCGGTGACGTCGCAGCGCCTCTTTGCCGGGGGCGGTGCGAGCGAGGGCGAGCCACCCATCCATCTCCGCCATCGTGGTAAGGGTGTGTTCGTCGGACCGGGTGATCGTCCTCAGCGCAGTGATCGCACGGTCCGCGGGCCTGCGGGAACGGATGTAGCCCTCCTCGACCTTCTGCAGTCGGAGGTTGGTGACGATCAGCAACGGGCGTCCCTTAGCTCGGGTCTGGAGCGGTGACTCCACGAACTCGGCCGGCGACGGGTCGCCGGACTGGTCAGGATGGCGCGCGGACGGCATCCGCGGTAGGCCCGGGGCGTAGCCGAAGTACTCGTACCCGGAGTCGTGCCACCGTGACCACCAGACAACGTCGATACCGCGCGCGAGAAGGCTGAGCACCCACGATCGGCCGTCATGGGACAGCCACCCCCACCGTTCCCCTCGACCGGGCTCGTCACTCTCGCTGCTGTCCGTCTCCCCGGTGACAGCGTCGGGCGTCCCTGGCTCGCGGGGGTACTTCATCGTCGCGAAGAGCGGTGGCGGGTCTTTGTCGACGGCGAGGAGACACTCCAGCTCGATCGCGACGACGGGTCGGTACCGGTCACGGACGGGCTCGTTCTCCGTATCCGCGCTCACCCCTACCGCTCCGTCTCCGCGCCATGAGCGCGGATCTCACGCAGCGACGGCACCTCGACGGTCAAGTCGCGCATGTCCACGATCGCGAGGTTGCCTTCCTGGCCGTTGCAGCCAAGGCTGATCAGCCGCCGGCCATCCCGGGTCGTGCCCCCTCCGGGGGCGTGGAGATGCCCGTGAAAGGCAAGAGGCGGGTTGACCGCATCCCAGACCTGACGGACACGCACGCGCGACGCGGCCGACTCGATGAGGGACTCGCGAGGGAAACCGAGAGGGTTCGTGCGGAGGATGTGGCGGACTGCTCGGACCGGGGTGTCGGACGGTGATTCGTGGGTGACCATGATGTCTGCAGGCCCACCGCTGACCGCGGCGGCCACATGCTCGTCCTTGATCGTCTCATCCGACGACCACTCACTCGCCAGCCGCCAATACCGGTCGACCGAAGCGGCCCCGGAGAGGGCGAGCACGGTCCGACCGCCCACACTCATCCGAAAGGGCCTGGGCAGCAGCCATGAGCTTCGACTCACCCGCACGGCCACCCCAGGGTGCGCATTCAGCGCACTCGACAGGGCGGGATAGTCGTGGTTGCCCGGAACTACGAGGACCCGCTCGATCCCGAACGCGGCGCATATCTCATCACTCTTGCCAAGGTTCATCGACCAGTCGCCGGCATGGATCACGGTAGACACGTCCGGCGCGATCCGCGATAGGCCCCTCAGCACCAGCCGGGCCCAACCAGCCTGACCGTGCCAGTCTCCGCACACTGCGACGCGACGGTCAGAAAGGTCGAACGTTGCCGCGGTCTCCAGCACCTTCATGAGAGCTCGCCTCGCTGCAGCTCGCCCGCGAGGTGATTGGCTCCGCCTCGCCGATCAGCCTGGCGTTGCCTTGACTGCTCTCTGAATGTGCGTCCGACCCGCAGGCTGCGGGGCACGTTGGTTTCGAAGTTGATCCATCCTCGACGCTTCCACTCGACTGCGACATGGAGTCGGAAGAGGCGCATCGTCTGCGCATGCGCAGACCGGCTGACACCGGCGGGCAAGCTCGGGTGGAGTGAACTATTTTCGGGGAATAGTGCGTCGAACAGTTCCGCAAAGGTGGGCCCCTGGCCCGTCCGACGTCGCACACGGACGATGAAGATGGCGGCGGCGAGTCCCCACCTATCCGCGTGCTCATCACCCGTGAGCCCTTCGAAGGCAATCCGCCATTCGATCGGGGGCGTCCCTTCGATGGCTCGCCACCAGATGGGTCGGGTGTCGATGGTCACAGCATCTCAACAATCAGGGCCGACTCTGACACGGAGCCGCTCGACGACTCGACCCGACCGTCGTCTACGGCATCACACGTGCAGATCGTGGGCGCGAGAGCGCCGCAGCGAGGACCGATTGTTTCGTATGGCGAGGTCGATTATGCCATAACAGTTAGGCCATACGAGTTTGACAACTCGCGAGGCTCGATGGGTGCAGGAGCGAGAGGGTAGAGCTGATGACGAATGGGCACTGTACGGTCGGCAGCTTGGCGTCAACCTCCATGCGGCTCGCATTGCGAGGGGCCTAAGCCAGGAACATGTTGCCTACAGTGCGCAGATTTCTCGCTACACCTACCAGAAGTATGAGCGCGGGCTCACAAGGCCCGGCGAACCCTTGAATCCACGGCTTCGAGTTCTTCTCGCCCTGGCTCAGGTTCTCGGAGCGGACTTGCAGGAGCTGCTGCCCGATAGAGCCCCGGACCTTCGTCTACGCTAAGCGCCCGGTACTCGCAGGCCGCACCGAGGTAAGGCGATCGTGCCGGTAGCATCAACTGACCGAACTCCGCTGAGACGGAGCACCCAGCTTACCGGCGTAGGCACCGAACTGCGAGCCGGACAGCTCTGCGAACCGAGCCATGACTTGAACCGAGTAGCCGAGGGTATCGGCGAGTGAGTGCGGGTCCATCTGTGCTGCTAGATGTCTGAGGGTCGAGTTGCGTGACCGCTGCGGTTGGATGCCGAATGACGTGAGACGTCGCTGGAGGGTCGGTGCCGAGATCGGCCTTCCCGCGCGCTGCCCTGGGAAGAGCCACTCGGTATCTCGGTTCGACGTCTGCTGATTGTCGCGGTCCTGGATGTGCGCCCAAAAGAGCGGCGCGATGAGTTCTGGTACAACGACAGGCGTCGAGCCGAGTTGGAGATAGATCCCGTCGGGCCGAAGATCCATTTCGGCGACACTCATCTGCGAGATGCGGCTCAAGGGTGTCGCCCACAACAAGTGGATGAGGGCGGCTACGCGTGTACTCGTAAGCGATTCTTCGAACTCGATGACATTCCGAATGAGTCTGATTCGATCGGATTGGCTGAGCGCAGGTGACGTTCTCGCGGATCGCGATGGGACGTAGTAACGGCGCTTTCCTCCGCGGCCGTTCGCGTACCAGGAGATAAAGTTCTTGATATGGAATCTAGTGCCGCTTCCCTCTTGTAAGTAGAGATCAATGTGGCGTTGGCGAAATGACTCGACGGATTGGCCTTGGTCGTCTTCGAGCCATACGAGGAACTTGCCCGCTTCCGTGATGGCCTGCCGTGCGTTACGACAGGCGATGTCCATATTCTTGTCTTTCCCGACGGCGTCCCGTAGTCGCCGCAAGTGGCTCCATTTCGCGTAACTTTCAATGGTCGACTGAACGCGCGGCCTGCGATCGAACTCTTCGAGGCGTGCCTCTAACCAACGCTCGAAGACTGCCAGGTGAGGGTCAGCTGGTGCAGCCATCAATCTATGGTGGACGAGTATCTCGCGGAGGTGATCAACCGCGGGGGAGCGGGGCAAAGAATCGAAGTCTTCTTGGGTGAGTCGCAGCTCCCTGGTACCGATTTGTGTCAGCAGCGATCGCGCCTTTTGACCACGCATCCAGGTATAGACGCTCTCCGGCCGCGGGGATGAGGAAAGAACGTCGATGAGGCGATGCAGCCGGAGGTCAGGAGGGTGGGATGGGCGGAGGAGAGCGTGTAGGTCGTCGACGAGGACGCAGCGAACACAGGCCCCAGCTCTGAATCGCTCGGTCTCGGCACCGCATTCGACGCAAGTCATTTCCGGCTTGGTTATGCCGGCGCAGTCTCGGCAGGTTGGCCTTCCGTCGGAGTTACGTCCAGGTAGGAGGCGCTCGTCTCCACAGGTTGCGCAGCGTCCGTAGGTTCGCATCGCTTCTGTAAAGCAGACGCCGCAGATCGATCCATCTGGCCAGTGCACCCTAATCTTCGCGACCATCTGATTGCATCGGTTGCACAGCTTGTCGCCGGGGCTTCTTGGCCGCCCTCGTGGCCTGGGGGGTTGGGCCGCTTGTGCAGTGCTCGGGCGAGGTCGCCCGCTTTCGCGAGGCCTAGCCATCTTCTTCTTCGTCGAAGACGCGCGCGCGGGTGGGCCGGTAGTTCCGCAGGTCTGGAATCCCGGAATCGTCGCTGGCTGCTTGCTTCCGCCGGGTAGTGCGGGCGTCGGTTGCCGTCCAAGCGGCGAGGTCTTGAACCTCGCAATGGAATATGTCGCACAGCGCGAACAGCACCTTGAACGCAATGCGTTCCGGTTGGTCCGTTGCCACGAGCCGATAGACCTGAGAGGGGCCAAGAGTGATCCCGCGGTCGCGCAGTGGTTGGATGAGGTCCGTACTGCTGGTCATTCTGTGGCGAGCCATGAGCTCTCGTAGCTTCCACTCATAAGTGATCTCACGCTTCATATCGCGCCTCGTTTCGGTCTTCCCCTGCGCAGTAGGGGAGGGAGCGGTGGAAGTTTCAGCTTCTTCCGGACGGTGGGGGTGCTTACTCCCATGCCGGACAGCATCTCCTGCTGTACGCGGTGGAGTTCCAGCGTCTGGTAGTCGGGCGCCGAAATCGTGTACCCGGAGGTCGTTGCCGCATGCTCGTGCCCGAGTTGCAGCTGGACAAACTTGAGGTCGAACTTGTACTCGGTCAGAAGATGAGTCGCATAGGACCTTCGTAACGAGTGAAAGTCGAGACCCGCAGGGAAGCCGAGCTCGTCCAGGAACTCACCCATCTTGCGCCAGAGGTGATTCGTGGACACGGTGGTGCCTCGGTTTGAGGGGAACAGGTCTGTGAGGGGAGATCCGTATCGCGGTAACCCCATGTTCACCCAGTCGTCCATCATCTCCGCTGCCCAGTCGAAAACGGTTAGAACGTTCCTTTCTTTGAAGGGCTGACCAGAAGAGCCCTTTCCAAACCGAACATGCAGGTTCCCGTAATCGCCAAACTGCGGGGCGCGGCCGTTGGGGGAGAGGTCCACTATCTGTAGTCGACTTGTCTCGTATGCGCGCAGGCCCCACGCATAAGCAGTCTTGAACGCTGCTGCGTCTCTAAGGGAGGTAAGGGCTCCAGGTCGACCGGACTCGAGCACGCGTTCGTACTCGAGGTCCATGAGGTCGAAAAGCTGCTGAAGTTCTCTGCGCGTGAAGGGGATACTTGCCCGTGTGGTCGCATAGTTGCAGCACGGTCGCACGGCTGGTCGTGACGTGGGCCTTCTTGTGCCCACGTGCGCGCATTGACGCGGCCCACCCGTCGAGGACGAGGTTCAAAAAGGCGTCGGGATCGGGCTCGGCGCCTGGTAAACGCAGGAACGACACGGTCCCGCCGTTTTTGGTCATCGAACGCACCACATGCCTGCAAATAATGCAGGATTCCTGCGTTACATGCAATGGTGGCAACCCAAATCGCTGACCAGGAGGTGTTTCGAGAGCCTGAAATCGCGAACAGCCTTCGCGTCCTGAGGCTGGCCGCGACCTGACTCATAAGTTGGAAAATGCCTGCTCCAGCCGACACTCGGGGCGAAGGACTGCTCTTGTCGTGCATTCAACAACCTGCAGAAGGCGAAGGTTGTAGGTTTTCGAGTTGACATAATGTGCATTATCGGATGATCTCAGTCGTGCATGCGCGCCCGCAGCACGTCGAACTCGCATCCTGTCGCGTTCGGGTCGAACCCGTGCTCGATCAACCACCGCGACGCCGTCAGGCTCCGAAAGGACCACCAGCCCCGGATGACGGATCTGTCGACGCCGTCCTCGCCGTATCCCGACAGCAGATCGTCGAGACGCTCTTCGTGCCCAAGCGTCAGGATGGCCAGATTGAACATCGGATCGCCGGGAGCCGCCTCAGACCAGTCGATCACTCCGGTCACCTCATCGCCGTCGACGAACACGTGCGTGATCTGGAGATCGCCGTGGATGAAGGCGGGCGCCCATGGCCGGAGCGCGACCTCGGCGATCGCCTGATTGCGGTCGATCACCTCGGCGGGAAGCACGGCGTTCTGCCGTAGCCAGGCGCACTCCTGTGAGAGCTCGGCAGCGATGTCCTCAAGGCGGACGCCGGGCCACGGAGGCAGCGGCGCGTCGTGCATGCGCCGGATCGCCGCGCCCGCCGCCGCCCACGCTACGCGTGACGCCGTGGACGGTTCGCCCAGGATCCCGAGCGCCGTTCCCCGGACCGCCTCGATCGCCAGGACCGGCGGCTGGTGCCAGCGGATCGCCGGTGTCGGAAGCGGCGCGGTCGCCAAGGCGCGAGCCTCTCGTTGCGACCGCGCGGCGTCCGTGTCGATCTTCACAAACATGTCGCCGACGCGCAGCGTCGCGCGCTCCGCGTGCGCGACGATCACCTCGATGCTGTCCACAGCGTCATCCAGACAGGCACGGCGTCGAGATCGAGAGATGCAGCAGGCCATCGATCGTCGACCGGTCCGTGATGTGGAGCGCGACGCCGGTGACCGGGTCGAATCGGATGTCCGTCTGTATCGCTCGATCGGCGTCGAACCCCGCGGCATCCCATGTCGCGAGGATTCGCGCCAGAGTCGCCGCGTTGTCCGACGTGGCGAACTCGGTCGACACCGTCGTCTGCATCGCGTCGAGATCACACTCCGTCGTGGCCGGGACCGCTGCCTCCCACGAGTCCCCGTCTGCGTTCGTCGCGTCGGGAACGAGCGCCAGGGTCTGACGGTACATGTCCTCGAGAACGGCCGCCGCCCGATCCGCTGTGACCGGCGGCTCGGGGGTCGGTGACGGGGCCGCGAGTTCAGGGGTGTACGCGGGGCGCGCGTGACCACACGCTCCCCGCCAGTCTTCGAACGGGATCAGCTGGATGGTGGAGCCACCGTCGATCGCTCCCCCGGCGGTCGGTGCGTAGGCGACACGCAGGACATGGTCGACGACGGATGCCGTGTACGCACCGTCGTGGAACGGCGTCGCAGCCGGGCCCGTCGGAGTACTGCCGTGCATCGTCGCGACGAGGCCGTCCACGTGGTACACGACGCCGCGTCCCGGCCCGTACGAGTCCGTCTCCCTCACGACGTAACCCGTGTCGCAGCCGTCGTCATCGATGACAGCCGAGACGTGACTCGTCTCCAGAGTCGCGAGCATCGCGACGCCACCGGCGACGACGACCGCGCCGGTGGCCGCGACGCGCGCGAGGATGACGCCGACAAGCGCCAGCGGGTGCGCGGCACGAATGCTGAAGGCGAGCACTGCCACATCGACGCATCCGATGAGGGTGAGCACGATGGCGAGCTGGAAGGAATCGAGCACGCCGACGAGGACGATCCGGGTCGGGTCGTCCGTCACCGCGACGATGGTGCAGATGACCACCACGACGAGGACGGCGATGACACCGCTCGTCCACCGCACCAGGCGAGCGGCACGAGTGTCAGTCATCCGGAGTCGCGGGGGTCTCCGGCTCCCACCGCAGGAGATCGCCCGGCTGGCACTCCAGCACCTCGCACAGGGCGTCGAGCGTCGTGAACCGGACCGCCTTCGCGCGCCCGTTCTTCAGGACGGCGAGGTTGGCCGGGGTGATCCCGATACGGGCGGCGAGATCACCGACGGCCATTTTGCGCCGCGCGAGCATCACGTCGATGTCGACGACGATCGGCATCAGACGACCTCGTCCAGCTCGGTGCGCATCTCGATCGCCTTGCGCAGCAGCGACCGCATCACGACGACGACGAGGGCGACTCCCCCGGTCGCCACGGCGGCTCCGTAGATGAGACCGACGACGCCGGGAGCGATGCCCCCGGGCACGAGGAGTGTGGCGAGGCCGGCCGTGAGGACGGCGGCCGCACTGATCGCCCCGATGACCACATCGACGAAGCGGAAGGCGCCGGTGGAGAAGACGGCGTCCACGGCCGCCATGGACACGAGCCTACAGATGCAGACCGCGACGACCTGCAGGCACAGCACCCAGAGTCCGAGGATGACCACGGCGGTGATGCGCCAGCCAGGGGTGCTCGAGGCGAGGTCCGCCCAGATCAGGGGGAGGATGCCGAACTGCACCAGCAGGGAGCCTGCCAGCGACACCACGAGGATGACGCGCAGAGTGAGGATGGTGGTGCGACTCATGATCGCCTTTCGATAGTCATCTATCGAGAAACGATACCCACTCCCCCGCGTCCATCGCAACAGTCGCGGCGTCCTAGGCTCGGTGTGTGCTCGCAGTTCTCACGGGATTCGTCGTCATCGGCGTCGCCATCGCCGTGGGCTGGGTCATCGGACGCATCGACCTCCTCGGGCCGACCGGTGGTCAGGTCCTCAGCAGACTGACGTTCTTCGTCCTGAGCCCGTTCCTGCTGTTCGTCGTGCTGTCCCAGGCGGACGTCCGCACGCTCTTCTCGTCCCTGCTCCCGGTCTCGGCGATCGCCGCGGTCGTCATGTTCGCGATCTATGTACTCGTCTCACGCCTCATCTGGCGACGAGCGGCCGGAGAGGTGCTGATCGGTGCCCTCTCCGCAGGTCAGGTCAACTCGAACAACATCGGCATCCCGCTGTCTTTATACGTCCTCGGCAGCGCGGCGTTCCCCGCACCCGTCATCCTCTTCCAGCTCCTCGTGCTCACGCCGATCACGATGGCGATCTTCGAGGCGCTCGCCTCCCCTACCGGCCGGCGTCCCTGGCCGATCCTGCGGCGGACGATCACCAACCCGATCGTCGTCGGCTCGCTGCTCGGCACGATCGTGTCGGCGACCGGCATCCCGCTCCCGCCGATCGTCCTCGACCCGCTGCAGCTGGTCGCGAACGCCGCGGTCCCGATCCTGCTGATCAGCTACGGCATCTCGCTCAACGGCCAACGCGTCCTCGGACCGTCGGGGCGTCGCCGGGACATCCTCCTGGCGACAGGATTGAAACTGGTCGCCATGCCCGTCGTCGCCTGGGCGGTGGCCGCGTTGCTGTTCCGGCTCTCCGCTGCCGAGGTCCTCGTCGTCACCGTGCTCGCGGCGCTCCCGACCGCGCAGAACGTCTTCAACTACGCGCAGCGGTACGCGACGGGAAGGACCATCGCGCGCGACACCGTCTTCCTGACGACGATCGGATGCGTCCCCGTGCTGTTCCTCGTGGTGCTGCTGCTGGGGCCTTCGGCCTGACCGGCCGGCGGTGTCAGGCGCCGAAGGAGCTGGTGTCGCCGATGAGACGCGTGTGGTCGGCCGGGATCGGCTCGACGGCGGCCCGGGCGACCTCGGCGGCGAACTCCGCGACGTTGTAGAGCTTGCCGGCGCTCTCGCGGCGCTCCGCGATCGCGCCGGGGTTCGCGCGCTCGAGCAGGGTCGCCGTGATCGTGCCCTCGATCATGTCGCCCGAAACGACGACGAACTCGACGCCCTTCTCGGTCAGGGCCGGGATCCGCTCGCGGAGGGCGTCCTCGCCGGCGCGCTTGGAGCGAGCGACCGGCTCGTACTCGGGCATGGTCGGCGTGGTCTCGATGAAGTGGGCCTGGTGGCTCGTCACGAACACAACCCGGCTGCCTTCGGACATCAGCGGCAGCGCAGTTTCGAGGGCGCCAACCTGCGCGTCGCGGTTGAGCGTCAGCGCGTAGTCCTCGGCCATGCCGCCTTCCATGCCGCCGGAGGCATTGAGCACGAGGATGTCGAGAGAACCGAAGCGTTCCTTCACCGCGGCGAACATCTCCGAGACGGATGCCGGATCGGTGAGGTCCGCGCCGACCGTGAGCACGTCCACCCCGAGGCCGCGCGTCTGACCTCTGCCGCGCACAACCAGATCGAGGCCGAACGCCAGACGGCGCTCGTCTCGCTGCGGAG
>JAAIGE0100959582.1_pt1 | contig 21505 bp, 24 predicted proteins | sample 6487951 | NCBI WGS metagenome assembly JAAIGE01 (sample SAMN13974128, study PRJNA590717) | phyllosphere metagenome | biome: tomato field; feature: multiple bacterial spot infested tomato fields; material: tomato leaves; isolation source: leaves from tomato fields | host: Solanum lycopersicum ...
GATTCAGAGCTTACGTTGGTTTTTGGTTCCATTGCTCCCCAAACCCCAACATCGGGAACGACCCGGCCCGCTTGCAGCAAGTTGCGGATCTGGACGCACTGATCTCCAACCTCGACAAGCGTATTGGTGACCTCACGGCGCTCCAGCAATCTGCTATGCAGAGCCTGCCGACGATTCGGATGATTCAAGCGAATAACCAGATGCTGGTGGACAAGTTCCACACAATCCGGGAAATCACTGTGCCGGCCTGGAAGCGCCAATTCATGCTGGCTTTGACACTGAACGAGCAGCGGAACGCCGTCCAGCTGGCCACCAAAATCGACGACACCACCAACGATCTCCTCAAACGCAACGCCGAGCTGCTTCACCGCAACTCCGTAGAGACGGCCAAGGCTAACCAGCGGTTGGTAATCGACGTGGACACCTTGCAGAAGGTCCAGGCCATGCTGATCCAGACCGTAGAAGACGTGATCAAAATCCAGCGCGAAGGCGTGGCTCAACGCAAGGCCGCAGAGAAAGAGATCCAGGGCATGCGCCTCGACCTTCATAAGCGCCTGGGCAGGACTGAGACAGTGAAGGAGCTTCACTGATGACAGATCAAGTCCAATTGTTCCGGCTGCGGGTCGACGGCAATGTTGCAGAGATAAACGTTCCTGCAAATGAGCTCGCGGATCGACTGAGTAAATACGGCGTCCAGCGAAAGGACACCTTAGATCGGCTGCTCGCCGGACAGACGCAGCGCGTCCTTGGCCAAAATCTGGAGCTTCTAGAAGTCCTAAGGTCGGGGGAGCAAGCTGAGCCTCTGCCTGTGGAGCCGGAGCGGGCCACATCGACGAAGGCCGAGGCTCAACCGAAGCCTCCAAAACGTGTTCAATCCCAATCCAAGCCAGCACCGCCGACGCCATTTGATGGGGCCCTGCAAGAACTGACCTCGCGGGCGAAGAAGCTGCGCAAAGGCACCCTAATCTACGGCGGTACCGCGTTGGGTTTGGCGATACTCGGAGGTGTATTTTATGCGCTGGGTCTCGCCGCCGAGCCATCCACGGCTATTGATCAGATCCTGGTTCCTGGTGCGATCGCCAAGGCTTTCCAAACAGCTGACCATGCCGGCGGCGGTATCGGCGGGCTTATGGGGGGCGAATCGGTTGTCGGCTCGATCCTCAATAGCACAGCGCTCAAAATGCTCAGCGCGGTTGCAATGATTGCGGGTGTAGGGGCTGCGATCTTTACCCAGCGCGTTTCTCACATCATTCCTGCCATGATGATCGGCACAATGCCTTATGCCATTGGCATGTTCATAGAGGTAGGTGATTCCGCGACGACAAGCAAGCCTAACGAGTTCTTCGCCGCGGTTGAATCGAAGAAAATGTCGACCCTTCAGCGCCTGCTCAGCTCCAGAGAGGATCTGGACGAGATGGCCAGGGCGTATGTGCTAGCCCAAGCATCTATCGTCGACGGCAGTTCGTCGCAATGGGTCGTGCTGACAGCGAAGAACCTACGAGAGGGCAAAATCAACGACAGCTTTGCCGTACCGGCCAGCGTTGCCTACGCCATCGAGGCAACTGCACTAGGCCCAGAAAGCCCATCGCTCTCTGATCGAGCAAAACAGCATCGCCTGAGCGCCCTGGCCGATGCAAGCGAATGGAAGCGCAACAGCTTCTGGACACTTCTCCTGGCAGGGTTTCTTTGCGCAATCGCCACGGGTCATGAATCGATCGCGCAAGTCATCTTTCGCAGAGTTCGTCGCATTGGTCAGTTGCTTACCCCAGCGCGGTAGTTAATGCGTGAAGCACACAAACCCAGGCTTTGCTTGGGTTTTTTTTAGCCCGAATAGCTGAAAACCACCTTTTAGGGAGCAACCGTGAAATCCATCCTCATGATGTGTACGGCCATGCTGATGGCCACGTCCCACTTCGCTTCTGCTTCAGCACCTTTGACCTTCGAGCAAGCGAAGGTTGAGCTGCGCCAGAAGGTCTATTACGACCGCAATACCAGCGAAACCGGCGACCTCTACTGCGGGTGCAGCTGGAAGTGGGTAGGGCAATCAGGGGGACGTGTCGACTTCGCCTCATGCGGGTACGAAGTGCGCGCTCAGGAAAACCGCGCCCAGCGTATCGAATGGGAGCACGTGTTGCCGGCATACGCCTTTGGTAGCCAACGGCAATGTTGGCAGAACGGCGGGCGCAAAAACTGCGTTGATACCGATGCGGTTTTTCGGGAAATGGAAGCTGACATGCACAACCTTGATGTGAGCGTCGGCGAGGTGAACGCTGATCGCAGCAACTTTCGCTATGGCGTTTTACCCTCAACGCCAAAGCAGTACGGCGCTTGCCCGACCAGAACAGATTTCCAGCAGCGGGTCACAGAGCCTCGCGACCAGGTAAAGGGGGCTGTTGCTCGCATCTATTTCTACATGCACGACCGTTACGGGCTGTCGATGTCCAAGGCACAGCAGCAGTTGCTGATTGCCTGGGATCGTCAATACCCGGTGACCGCGTGGGAACAGGAGCGTGACCGGCGGATTGCCCGAATAATGGGGCACAGCAATCCGTTCGTAACAGGTGAGCGTTCTTGGAGTCTCGGGATGCAAGTGACGGGAGCCGGAACTATGGCACAGACCATTCAGAGCGAGCCTGTTCAGCACCAGGTAGCTGGTGGATACGCCTCCAGCTCGATCTCGCCGGTGATTGGCAACCGCAATAGTAGTGTTTACCACCTACCAGTGGGCTGTCCGAGCTATGGAAAGGTCGGAACGCGCAACCGGGTAGAGTTTGCCAGCGCTGCGGACGCTGAAGCTGCGGGTTTTAAACGGGCCGGAAACTGCCGATAAGGGGCCGTGCGGAGCGGATACGCGGTTTTGTAGTCTGGGGCAAGCCTGAACCTTTCCCTGCCCCCAGGACGTTGTACGGCGGCTACAGCAAGCGTGAGGCGAGTATTCTGGTATCTCAGGCACGGCCGGGTGTATCAGATAGAATTCCCGGCCGACCTCAATGATCAATCAACTGTCTGGTGCTGTTTCGTATTTGCTGCCTGCTGGGGCGTTACCAGCTCAGGTTGGGCCGGCGTCGTGGCCAAGGTATGAGTAATCACCGAGCCGCTTTTGTTTGCCAGGTTCTTTGCCAGGGACTCCCGGACAACTTCCATAGTGAGTATCCGTGAGGTGGCAATCGCAGCTTTGAGGGGCTGGCCAGCTGCAACCAGTACCTCAACCATGTCCAGGGCCGTATTCACGCCGGCTTCGATTCGTTTCTCAACGCCATCAATCATCATCTCGTCCATCTCCATTTCAGGCCGCTTGCGGGATGCAGCGGACTCAGCGGAGCGTACTCGGGTCAAGAGGGGCTTGAACAGCTCAGATCAATGAAAGGGCATTCTTTGCATCCTAATTATTAGGTGGCTATTGGTTTAACATAATCCCTATTATGCGTATAACTTATTGATAAATCGGAGAAATTTATTTTCGGCCTTCGATGTCTTTGACCGACTCTCGGTACGTCGATAGCACCTCGGGTTTCTCTGGCTCGCCGGGCTCCTCAGCAACTGGGTCCGAAGTGGATGAGGCTACGAAAAAGCGCCCTCCAGGGAGCGCCGGCAACCGGTGCTTTATGTCAGTCCGTTTTGCTGATCTCGAGTCGCTATCGAAGTCCTTGAGGCCAACGACTTTTGCAGCTGGCTGCCCATCGAGTACGAAGAATGGGAGGTTGGCATGCAGCATTGCGTCATACCGGCTTCGCTCGGAAAACCAAAGCATGGCCCGTGGATGCGGAGCGATAGGCTTTGGGACATCTAAAAGGTCGGTTTCAGCCATGTTTGCGATGCTGCGTAGATCGATCCACTGGGGGCTATTCTCCACCGGCTCGCCGGTGGCCACGGATCTTTCATGTGCCTCGGCAAGCAGTACCTCCCGGACGTGGCCAACAGTGACACGCTCTTTACCTGAGGTGTGGCCGGCCCAGGTGAATGTGATCTGTCTTGGGGCCGCGTCAAAAACCTGAACTGCTCGTTTCAGCTGATTGAGAGAGAAGTTTTTCCCAAGGGCCTGGCGCATGATGTTAGAGCGGCGGCTGACGGCAACGTTGCGAAACATTCGCTCGGCCTCGATCGCATCCACAAGCTCGCTCTTGCAGCGATTCACCGCCCTACCCTCGTCAAGTATCGATCCGGAGAGGATAAAGTACCCCGGCAACCGAAGCACGGTACCCGGAGCCTGGCCAAGATCGCGCTCGAATTCGCGTAACGCTTCTACCGCGGCCAAGATCGCGTCAGTGCCTGTCAGTACCTGGACGTTGATTCGAGAAGGCGTCCTCTGTTCAGCGAGCAGCGGGATGCGCCAAATCATTCCGCCGACAACCAAGGCGGGCCACTTCTCATTGAAAGCCCCAACCGTTTCGACCAACCGTTTGTAAGCGGAGACGATTGCGTCAGTCATCTAGCATTCCTCATAATACCACCCCTTCACTACGGCTATGCCGCATGCCCTCCTCCCCCTCCGCTCCTGTTTAACATGGAGCGACGCGGAGGGTGCGAAAGCGATCTCTCGATTGAGGGGATGGTATTATCGAGTATCTCAAATTCCGCCCATAAAAAAACCCGTTGAGAACGGGCTTTTTTTTCGACGTGCCTGATCAACGACTTCGGACTGCCTCAAGAGACAGCAGATCCTCGATGTGATCCGCAGCGTCGGCTCGCAAACGGCTCTCCAACCTTTCTCGACTTATGTGTTCAGTTTCGCTCGGCTCTACGAGCAATACTACATACCCTTGATCCCGCAATTGCTGAAGCAAAGCTGACTGGTCGGTTGAAATGGGCATGAGAATATCTCCTGTGATTAGCGGGTTGGGTTCAAGAGTTGGAACAGCCTACTGAAGACGCCTTTGCGCTTCAGTTCCCATGTCTGCCAAACCCCGTTCATAGGGCCTGAAGCTGTCAAATCATCATGAAAGCGAAGTAGGAACCTGGTGATGCTCTTGCATTCTGCGCAGTAGCCACTCGCTTCTATCGTGAAACACCGCTGGGACGGCCGGGTGACAGTTCCCCTAAGATGCTCGTCAGGGATGGCTTGGTTGCAGCCGCTGCACTCACCGACTAACTCATGCCAGACTGTTTTGTTGTCAAACCGAACAGGTAGCTGGCTAGCAATGCTCGGCATCGCGAGCAGGTCCAGATCGCGCTGGGTTGGCTTTCTCCGACTCATCTTTGTTCCATCTGCACCCTAGTGATCAGATCCGATCCTAATGCGAGCCCCGGAGAACCCAAGCATATGATCGAGGAGCGCTATGCGGCATCCACCTGTTTCTTCCTGAACACCATCGGGGTATTTGGCTTGCGGCCGTCACGCCGGTCGACGAACTCTTTCATGATCGCCAACATCGTCGAGTTGACAGCCAGAACCTGCATAGCACGGGTACACGCGACGTAAAGGAGGTTCATTTCATCGATCCATGATTCCTTTTCGTTGTCCGGGTTGAAGGGGTCGAAGGTGAAGTCCTCAGCCAGTTGCACAGCATCCCATTCCAAGCCCTTCGAACGATGCGCAGTGCTGAGAGTGATGGTGGCTTCCAGCTCATCGGCGACAGCATTGCGCCGCAGTTTGGTAAACAACTCCGGGAGATCCGCGCTGTACTGCTCGATGATCTTGATCGAGCGGTTCATCTCAGGGTCTTGGCTTTCATCGGCGATCTGCTTGTAGAGATCATAATCCGGGTATTCCTGGAGGAGTTTTTTCCCCTTCACTCGGTCACGCCACCCCTTCGATAGCGCATGTAGGTCTTCAAGATCCTGCAGGTTGTAGCCCTCGATCCCCCCAACCCAGTAGATCTTTGCACCAGTCTCTACATTGGCCAGAGCCGTCTCGATCACTCCAACCACCGTCCGGCAGAGTACGGTGCGATGTTCAAGGTCAGCCCGTAGCGCTTTTGAAACACGAGTCTCGCCACCCAGTCCAGCCAGTTGGCGGGATTCACCCTTGAACGCGAGAACCATGTTGGCGACGTGCGCAACGGCAGACCCAAACCGAAACGACTGAGTGAGGTAATGGACTTCCGCTTTCTCCAGCCAGGTCGCATTGAGAGCGTCAACTGCCCCCCTGAAGCGGTAAAGCATTTGGTGGCCATCACCACAAACGACTACACCCATACCGTATGCCGCCTGCTGCGCAAGCACACCTGCAATCACTGGATTGATATCCTGTGCCTCATCCCCCAGCGCAATATCATAACGGTCCCGCAAGTTTGGCTTCGAGAGAGCCCAGAGCTTGAGATACCCATCGTGTGTCTGATTGGCAGCCTGGTTATGGATGTCGCACATTTGCAACCAAAGTTGCCTGGCACCTTCTACGATGCTGCCGGCGGCGCGCTTCATTCGGTCCGTTTTGAGCTTACTGGCGGGGCAATGACATACCTCGATGTCGTCATCAGCGCTGGCCAGATAATTGTTCAGCGTTTCTTGCACGCTGCGCACCATCTCCCAGTTCTGTGAGCCGATAACTCTCGCGATGTCGGTCAGGCGCAGATTGCTTGTGAGCTTGTGTTTGTACTTCGATCCGATCGACGCATAAGCCAAGCCGTGGGCTGTTTTGCACGTCACGTTCGGCGGAAACTTTTGCTTGGCAGCAATCTCGACGCTCTTGTTGTAGCAGAGGTAGAGCAAACGGCATTGAGGCCGGGCCTTGGCGTAGCCAACAAGCGTGGTTGTCTTCCCTGTTCCAGCAAAAGCCACCAGCTTGACGATACGGGCCAACGAGTTAATCGCCGGTTCCTGTTCGTGGGTGAATTTCATGCCTTGGATCTCCGTTCTGATATGCCTCCATGGTTGCATAGTCACGTACAAACCCAAGTGGGACTGATAGCTCTACTCTTCAGGACATTTGGGTATTCCTGGATAGCTGGCAATGTCTTCTCAAACCCGGAATCAGAGCAGCAACCATGACTTACGACGAGACCCTTTCCTCCTATCGGCATCTTCTTGAAGCCAATCCAGGGAAAGCTTTGAAAATCAGCGACGATTGCTACGCGGTTTTGATCGGCGGAACCTTGAGCGGGGCATACATCAACTTGGATGGGACTGTTGATCTCGGGACAATCTTTGAGTTTGATCGTGAAGGCTGGGATGCAGAGTGCGAGTGCTGGGAAGGTGATGTCTCTGGGGTGCAAACAGCATTTTGCATAGCCACGCCCTCCCTCGTTGAGATTCCTGTTCCTGGTGCGGGAAGTAGCACGCCCAACCAGAGGAAAAAATAATGCTAGGGTTACCCGGCAAATCGAAGCCAAACAGGGCCCTGGGAAGGCCATTTGGGATTTTAGACACTGCTGGCAGGATGAATACAGATAAAGGGAGCCGTAGCTTATGACAGCCATCCAACTTTTCCAGCAGCGCCAATCGGAGCCGGTCTGCACCGATTTGATTCAGATGATTCGCGACGGCATGATTCGACGGCTTAAGCGATTTGTTGTAGAGCCATATGATGACGGCATCACCTGGGGAATTCAGACAGTCGCAATAGCAACACCAGACGCTGATGACGGCGACCAGTTTCCTGTCGTGATTGTCGACCTTCACGAAGATGATCAGGCTGCAATGTCGTTTGCTTTAAGCGTCTTCGACGCGCTCAAAACCGCAGGCCGAGCATCAAGCGAGGATGTATGCCAATGGAGGCGAAGCCTCTTTACGCTTGTACCTAGTTACTGAGCATTTACCTGCCCAGACCAATCCAACCCGCCACCAAGGCGGGTTTTTGCTTTGGAGTCGGCACCAAAAGGACAACAAATGACGACTGGTGCGCCTGGATGATACTGAACGTCGCGGGGAACCCTGTTAGAAAAGGCACAAACGGTCGTCAGATGACGACGCATGCTATTCTGGGTGCTCTTCATCCTCAGCCGAAACAGTGAACAGCAGCCCAGCTTCCTGAGCTTCCGCCAACTCACCCAACGGCTGAGTAGCCAGCCATTCGCTATCTTCTGCGGGGTCAAACTCAGGGAGAGGGGGAAGATCTTCAGGCTCAAGTTCCAGATTAAGCGGGAGCTGTGCGACGTCACGGAAAGTGAACTTGATTGCGATTACCTTCCGCCCTTCCCTCTTCAACTCGTAGCTGACATCCAGGTTGCTCTTAGTCTTCAGCTCCGCAACCGCCGGATCTATAACTCTCTGGCGAAGGTTGTTGAATCGTTGATAGGCATCCGACAATCCGAGGGCGACCCGCAAGGATTCGACCTCAATGTAGGCCCATCCTGTCTTCCGAAACTGCATCAGCATCTCAAACAGACGGAACGAATGGCTGGAGTCCAGGCAGGCAACCCGCCGAAGATCATAGCTAGTCACTTTGCTGTACAGCATCGTGAGATAGGGCATGACATGGATGGTGAACGACAATTCAACGCGACCTTCACCATCCAAATACTTGGCCCGATCAACCCAACGCTTCCGCTCCATGCCTGACCCGTCAAAGGTCTTAATATCGCGCTCGTATAGCTCATCAGCAGCCACTTTCATCTGCTCATATGCATGCCTGAGCTGGACGCCGTAGATATCCGAATAGTCCACGGCCGAAACAGACACCTTTTTCGGCATGGGCCTTCTTGGATCGAGCTTGCTGATAGCCGCGAGGATCAACCGCTGCTCGTTGAGCGTCAGCCGGTACGACGCGGTAATTAGCGTATTGGATTTGGTAACCCGGAGCGGCTTTGGTTCCGGCTTGTCAGGTTTGGGTAAATTGGACATGTCTGGCCCCACGATTAGTAACGGAACCCTACAGATAGATTACGCTGTAGTCGATACCCAGAAGTCGGTTAGGCTCTCGGGCCTAGTAAAAATGGGCCTTACAGCCAACCACCTCATCAGATCGTAAAACAATGGATGGATCTGTAGTCGATAGACAGTAGCCGTAATCTGTAGTCGATTGGCATCCGTTAGCCATGTAGAACAGCCGTAATCTGTAGTCGAAAGAGTGGGTGACCTTCGATCCACAGCCGTAATCTGTAGTCGATACCGAAAATAAGGCTGCAAAACTACCTGGTGATCCCCTTCCACACAGAGCCGTAATCTGTAGTCGTATCGAGCTGGGGACTCTAAAAACAGCCGTAATCTGTAGTCGATAGGTCCAGGTATGGAGCTGAATGACTTTTTTTTTGGCGAATCCGCCAGGGAATAGGACAAAACATCTAAGATCGCCAAATAAACGGCGAACAAATGAAAATATCCATTAAAAACAATGGGTTACATAGGTTTATGGGTAAAAAAAGGGAACGCGGGCAAATTCAGAACACAAATTTGCTTGAAATCGAGCCATAGAAACTCAAACTCGTGCTACGTGCAGCATCCATCAGCCGGAATCTGTAGTCGTTAGACGCGTCCCAGGCCCTGCGTCAGGCCTGTGGATAACGGCCGGAATCTGTAGTCGTCATAGCCGGAATCTGTAGTCGCTTCAGCCGTAATCCATAGTCGCAAAGCCGGAATCTGTAGTCGCAATGCCGTAATTTGTAGTCGATGATCCTCTGGAGGCCACGTAATACAAGGGCTCCAGCTCTCTAAAAACAAGAGAACAACAAGAGAAAAACAGTTAAAAGGCTTTTAAAACTGAAAAGCCAATTTTTCTGAGGGTTGAAAAGCCAAAGCCAAACGCACGCTCAGAATCCGATGGCTGTTTTTCCGACGACAATTCGGTTCGAAAGCAGCACACCCACCAGGTCGGCGAGGAGAAAATGATCCCATCCGAATATGACCTGGAGGAACTCAATGAATACTGCCGCTTTCGCGGGCGTCGCAGCTTATCTGCTCAGCATGGCTGTCATAGCGCCGGAGCCGGTAAGCCTGACTGTAGGCGTCACAACGATCTTGGACGTCCAGCAGCAGTACACAATCATCGACAACATAGGTACCTCCTATACCGGTGGGCCGGTACTGAATCTTTCCGAGTGGGAGGTCAACCTCGATGGTGTCACTGACATTCAGCTGGCTTTCAACGCTGATGGGGTCTTGGATGTAGCTACGGTGAAAGCTGACAAACTCCATCTGGGCGAAGTACTGGAAGGCATGAGAAGCCAGCTTAAGATCAGCAGTGATGAATCCTCCCATGGCTTTGAAAACGTAACTTTCTTGTCCGGATCAACAGAAGTAGTTATCGAATCACACCCTATGGATGCCCAATTCACAGTCAACTACATCAGCGCGGATTTCAAACGCGCACGCAACGACGCCCAAAAACAGTACGCCTGATCGCTGACCTGGACTCTCGTTTAACCTAAAACGAGTTCGGGTTTAATCTACAAAATACCCAAGCTAAGCCGAACTGCGAGATGAGAAATGACGTTTCCAGTTCGGTTTCATAGGCCAAAATCCCACGTGTACCATGATTTTCCTTGAAAAAGCGCCTTAACGTATTATGATCCATCTGTATTCAACAATGCAGGGATCGTCATGCAGCAGCCAAGCGAGCAGTTTGAAGAGGAATCCGTCTATTTCACTGATTTCTCCACCCTCCTCTACCCCCCAAAATTTGCAGCCGATTGTTTTGGATTGACTACCCGTCGTCTTCAAGACATTGAGGATGAAAACGGGCTCGAAATTCGCCGTATTGCTCGCGGCACTGTCCCAACTCGGGCTTATACACTCAGTGATATTTTCGATATCGCAGCGATCCGCAGAGCGAAAGGTCAAGCAAAGGGGCTACCACGGCAGGTTGTGATTTCAACTTTCGTTCCCAAGGGCGGCACAGGAAAAACGACCGTAACAGTCAACCTGGCAATTTACCTTCAGATGCAAGGACTCCGGATTCTTATCATTGATAACGATCCCCAGGGCGACTCGTCGAGCGAGCTGGGGTATGACCCAGACTTGGCAAGGTCTGACCTTGAATCGATGGGAATTCCTCCAGAGCGCTATGTTGAGGGCAATCTAGGGAATCTTCTGAGCCCAGAGCTGAGAGGTCGACAATTCGAGCCATTGTCTTTTGATCAAGTCATCAAAAAACCATTCGGGGAGAACGGCCCCCATCTCATCCCAGCTGACGCGTACCTCGAGGATCTTGTTGTTGCTTTAGACGCCGAAAACAATATGGATTTCTGGTATGCAGACTGGCTGGAGCGAGCCAGAACCGGAGAGATTCCCGGTATTGATACGTCATCCTATGACGTGATCCTTTTCGACAATGCCCCTACCGCTTCTCGGCTCACAAAAAACTCCATCGTCGCTAGCGACTTTGTTATCTGCCCTGTTCGTATGGATAAATTCTCTTTCCGCGCCCTTATGCGGTTGAATGAATGGATGGTTCGATTTGCCAAGGCATACCGTCGCTCCCCTGTTGTTCTCGCAATCCCGACAATGTTCATCAGGAACCGTAAACGCATTTTGAATAACCTTGTTGTTCTGAACGATCTCTTCCCTGGTCGGGTCGCTGAAGAAAAGCTCTATTACTCAGAAGATTATGGTAAGGCGCTCGACCAGGGAATTCCTCTGATCGTATGGAAAGGCGCTACCAATAAAACGATCGACTCTATGCGCTCAGTTTTTAGTGAAGCACTCCAAAAGGTCCGGGAGTTTGCATCTCAGTGATTGGTGCTCGGAGCACCACTTGGCTGTTGAGCCTTTCTGGTGCTCGGAGCACCACTTGGCTGCTGAGCCTCACTGGTGCTCGGAGCACCACTTGAGAACATCAGCAGACCCAGAGTTTAGATGCGCTCCACGTTACAGCGGTTAATTGAAGGAGAAATCATGGCTAAGTCAGAGGATTTTCCAGGGAAGCCAAAAGATGCGCCTACCTGGATGTCAGGCGTCAAAAGGAAGCCGGCAGAATTGCCAGAACCCAATTTAAGAGTTTCGGTTAAGGAAATGCTTGCTCAACAACAGGTCAATGAGCCAGCTGCTGAACAAGCGGTAGCGGCCACCACGGTGGAGAATAATCAGGTCAAAGTGTCCGGAAATGTTCTTGAAACGGGAGCCCAGAACGGTGTCATAGCCGAGATCCGCACGACCAAAATACGGGTATCGCCATTCCAGCCACGTCTGGCATTCAGCGAGACAGCTATCGAAGACCTTGCAAATTCGATCGCTTCTGTTGGCCTGGCCAAGCCAGTCACTGTCAGGCCGATAGGTGGTGGCATTTATGAGCTGGTTGGCGGTGAGCGCAGATGGCGTGCTCACAAATTGCTGGGGCGGGAGACCATTACGTCATATGTCCGAGAAATGGACGACGCCTTGGCGCAGATCCTTGCCCTGACGGACAACGAAGGCCAAGAAGCGCTCACGGAGTACGAACGAGGTAAATCATACGCAAAGATCTTGGACTCTGGAGGAGAGCCATCGGTCAGAGCCCTGGGCCGCCGGTTAGGAGTCAATCACTCTATAGTGAGTAGATGCCTATTGCTGATGGACCTTCCAAATGAAGTGAAAGCCATTTTGGACACGAATCCAGGACTCATCGGTGGGAAACGGGCGAAGGATTTTATTGAGTTCAGCAGTAAAGAGCCCCAACTAATTCTGAAAGCCGTGACGGCTATGCGGGACGAGCAATGGACTCAGGAGCATGCTCTGAGGTGGGTTGCGAAGGAAATCGCCTCGCGCGATCAGCAGAAATCGCCGAGCAAGTTTACTGATAAAGAGATAAGTGGAATCGGCAAGGTGCGGGTAGACGGGAAAAAGGTAGAGCTCCGATGTGAGAAAACTGTCGACGCCAAGAGGTTGGCTGAGCAGTTTGAGGCCTTTTTGAAGACCATCGATCGCTCTCTGATCCTAAGCGAATGAGAATCAATAACTGTAACTAAATATTTCAGGCGCTAAACCGGTTAGAAAACGTGCACACGAAGGCGATGTGCCATGACAGAATATGGTTTTCAGACTACGAGATAAGGACATATGGCAACCGCAGTCGCGCAACCAGAACACAGAGTGGTGCAACCGCAGACACGATTCACCGCTCTCGCACAGCTGTCCAAGATTGAGCCTGAGCACCTACTCGGCCTGAGCCGTATTGAGCTGTTTTCGGTGATTTCAGAGCATTGGCTGAAGTGTTCTGCTCCCGCTCGGATTCACATGTTGAGCAGCGAAGATCGATTCATCCGCGGCGAAGCGCGGGCTCAAAACAAAGCATTAAGCGTTACGCAAATTTGCGTGGACCAAGCTCCAGGGATTATTTATGAGCAATTCAACCAAACACCGTATCTCACTGGCGTATGAGCACGAAGGTGAGGTGAGACAGGCCACAGCTGAGGTAAACCAATCGAAGGCGAGCATCACCTTCAACGGGCTTCCCAGCGTAAAGTTTCAAGTGTCACTGAGCGATCCAGAACATGTGACATTGCAGTTGCCAACTGACCGCGTTGGAAAAAAACCAACGGTTTCTTGCGACATATCCTCTATCCCTGAGTTGGAAGCGGCGATGGTCGAGGTGCGCAGGCAAGGTTGGCTCGGGCCAAAGGTGTCAGTGAGTGAGTGCGGATGAACCCGCGTCGGTGCCTTGCTCCGAGATCTGGGCGAGTGGAGTTGACCCCAAGGAATCGCACAAGTTCATCCTTTTGCACAAATCGCAATTGACCCTCAAGCTCTTTCGTTACTCTGCTGTCCTAGTGCGCGCAGAGAGTAGGCCAGGAGGCCGCAGGCCTAGCAGGGAAGCTCAAAGAAGGCTGTCCCGGAGCATCCCAGGCTCCGGTCGGGAAATGATCTACATAGATCCCCGCAGTAATCTATGCTTCCACCAGCCTGATCGCCTTTCTTCTGTAAAGGATCGAGCTTACGCCGGGCAGGAAACTCAAAGCATCAATTCAACGAAACTAATTACGCCTTAAATGGTCTGTGATGGCCTAATGTTTGCAGTAGACATGGCCCTAGCTTATGCTGTGCTATGAGACAATTTTTTATAGGATTTGCCGTTCTGCGACCAGTTTACGAGCTGAAAAATGACGAACTTTTGACGCCGTTTCTGTGTAGTTATGCGGAACTGTATATCTATACACTGATTAGCATGCAGCCTTTGCCTTGACAGAAAATACCGAGATTCAGCCATGATCACAAAGATGCCGCCCCATGTAGTCAGAAGCTTTCCCTACTGGGAAACGCCACCAGAGCCGGGCCAGGATTTGCATGAATTGAAATGGGGTGTCATGGAAGTCCTTTCAGACAAATCGCTTAGATTTGTTGACACTAAACCGGATCAAGCAGCACTCGAAGAACTAATAAGCCAACTTCAAGAGAAGATTTAATTTTGATTTAATTTGTTGTTTTGGCTTCTCTAGAACACTAACCCCTGCTTATACGGCAGGGTTTTTTTTGAGTGAACAGTGAGCCTAGAGTAGCGACAATGATCGCGAATTCAGACGTAAAAACGACCTGAAAAAGCGTCATTTGTGCACGTCTTCGACGTATCGTTCTTGGATAAACAGGAACGAGAAGATGCTCATGCAAAGCTATGATCTTGAGTTTCACGATTACGCTCAGCTATTTCCGCTAATCATCGGAGATGACTACGAAGCCCTGCTTGAGGATATTGATGTCAACGGACAGCGTGCCTCGATCGTTCTCTATGAAGGAAAGATCCTTGACGGTCGTAACCGATATCGCGTTTGCAAGGATCTGCTGATCGAGCCCCGGATAGAGGAATACACAGGGGATGATGCTCTGGGGTATGTCCTCTCTCTGAACCTCTATCGACGGCAGCTCACAGTGGCTCAACGGGCATTGATCGCTGCCGAGCTGTCCTCATTGCGTGGGAGCAGCGCTATCACGGTCGACCTGGAGAAGGCAGGCGGGCAGGAGCTTGAAGCGGCGAAGATGGCAATTGAGGAGGCAGCCAAAGTCCTGGGTATAAGTCCTCGCTCTGTGTCTTCTGCATGCAAGGTTGTCCGAGACGGCACCCCGGAGCTGCTGGATGCTGTCAAGGCCGGCGAAGTAAGCGTATCCGCGGCGGAACAGGTTGCTAAGCTGGATAAAAAAGCACAGCAAGAATTGTGCAGCCGCGGACCTAAGGCAATTCGAAAGGTCGCGAAGGACATGAGGGAGGAGGGCAGATCGAAACCTGCCAAGACCGATAAGCCACTTCCACCCTCAGATAAAAAAGATCTCCTGCCTCCGCCGGTACCGCTTGACGATGATGAAAGTGAAGATGGCGTATCAACACCTGATGCGCCAGCAAATCAAATAGCTGCGATTGAGCAAGAATCGGATGTTTTCTATACCTCTGAAAGAAAGCCCGCGGCTCAGCTCCTGTTCGAAATGGCTGATGCTGGAATGCAATTTGGCCGAGAAGCCGAGGGCGTGGCCGACGACATCATGAATGAGGTTGAGGAGGGCCTGGATCTTCAGTTCCTTGCATTTGTTGTGGACGTAGCCAAGAGGATAGAAGGTCGGGTGAAGGCGAAAATGCAGGCAAAATATGCTGATGAGACGTGAGGGTTGGGATTTTCTGGAAGGGTGATTTCATAGGTAAAAGCCCGAACAGAAAGGAGTACCCCGCATGCAAACACCTCAGAACGACACAGTAATGGATTTTGGCCCGAACCTCTTTACCGGCGAGGATGGGGATGGGGGTGCGGTTGCAGCTGCAACTGATGGTGCAGATGCTACGAACGAGGCCCAGGAGCGTGCCGGGATTGAGTCTCATCAGCTCACTGAAGGTTCTGTCAAAGAGAAGACAGCTGAAGCCGGCGGCCAGGCCGGTAGCAGCGCTCCCTCAAACAGCAATGTTGCATCTGGATTGAATACTGAACAGGCAGCCACTCAGCCCACGGCTGGGAAGTCCGAAGTAGGCACCAAAGCCTTGTCTAGTGTGAAAGCAGCCGTGAAGGTCTTTGAAAGCATAAATGGCTTCGACGAGCAAAGCGCGACACAGCGTACTGTTGTTCGTGAATTGATGTTAAAGCAGTCCGAAGCTATGGAACTCAAGCTCCAGGGCAATAAACCTCTCGAGGGTGAAGACTTTGACGCCATTGCTAAGCAGCTCCGGCGCGAGAACAACCGCCTCGACACCCTGCTTGAAGGAAAGGAGTCACTATTCGGCAAGGCTCGGAAAGCAGCCGAAATTGCGATCGAAAACATGCAGGGCGTAATTGCCGAAATCAACCGTTTGGAGGAGGAGGCCTAGCCCTCCTGGATGCTATGACCAAGAAACTGTTCACCAACCTTCAGTTTTATGCCTTCTGGCCTTCCGCCGGATTCCTTGCTGGCTATGCATTCTTTGCATCGGCAGGCATGATTTAACCAGCAGTCCTATCAAGCCTGGCGCGGGCCGCCACGGCTAAGAGCAATGAAACCCAAACCAAGGAGACAAGATGTCCCTCATCACCGAGTACCGAGCCACAGAGGCAGCCATCAAGGAGCTTCAGGAACGACTGGAGAAACTGAGCGGGAATGGAGCGCTTTTGAAGGAGATGGAGTTCGAGAAAAAGCTGCGGGCCTTGATGTCTGAGTATGGCAAGAACCTGCGTGACATGATCGCGATTCTTGACCCGGACTATCGCAAGCAGATTCCCCATCACCCTGGCAAACCTCGTGCACCACGAGCAGTGAAGATCTACCGCAACCCCAACACCGGTGACCTGGTTGAGACCAAGGGCGGCAACCACAAGACGCTCAAGGAGTGGAAGCAAGAGCATGGCGCGGATGTAGTGGAGACTTGGCGAACCCAGTGAGTTGGCGCTTCCGCTGATCTCCAAAAAAACAAGGCCGGTGATCCCGGCCTTTTTTGTCAGTTTGGTTGCCCGCCAGGAGCTTGGGTTTTTTCAATTGAGTGGGAACTTGAAATGGAGGTAAATAACTATCAACGGAGGACTAAATGGATAACACTGAAAACGCCGATGAACGCCTGTTGACCACGGTTATGGATGAAGTGCAAACAGACTTCAGCATGGCAAGCATTGCAGTTGAGAAGATCCGTCAGGGAGCTGAAAGCATTGCCGCCGGCGTGCATGGTCGAAACCATGTAAAGGCGTCATTCGAGCATCATGACGGTACGCCTATGTCGCCTGAAGAGGCCTTGGCTCATCAATGTGTTCATGCGGCAAGCATCGGAAAAGCCCTCGGCCGGGAATTTCTACTCAAGGCACCAGCTCCCCTCCTGGAGCAATTTACCACCGTGGCCGGAAACCGTAACGTTCCGGATAGTGGGGCAATGATCGCAGGCCTGCTGCATGGGTTCATGATTGCATTCGCAACAAGGGAAACGGAGGAGCGTGCTCTGAAAGCGATGCTGGAGGTGGCCCGGATCTGCGACGAGGCCAACAATATTCGAGGCACCAATTTCGGCCAAGCCAGCGAATAAATTGCATGTTACTCGGGCGCTCCTAACAGAGCGCCCATCCTCTGTGTCATCAGGCAGCGGGCAGACCCTTGGCCAGGTCTGTTCCAGCATCGGGGGATAGTCCCGACACCAGGTCCGATACTTTACCCCTCACCTGGGGACCATTGGCCGCAAGAAAGTCCCCCCAATCCTTCATCAGGGCGCGACGCTTATCCAGCAAGTCGCCTCGGTTGTAAGCCGCTTCAACCTTACTGCTGAGGGTATGCGCGAGAGCCATTTCGCAAACCTCACGCTGGTGATCGGTTTCTTCCGCGGCCCACGTCCGAAAGGTAGATCTGAAACCATGCGGTACGACGCCATCGACCTGGAGCTGATCGAGCACCCTTGCCATGGCATTGCCGGGAATAGGGCCTGTTCGCCAGGAGTTGAGAAATATCCAACTGTCATGCTTTCCGATCTGCTGCCGTAGCACCTCGAGCATTTGCTCTGTAAGGGGTACCCGGTGAGCCTTGCCCGCTTTCATGCGTTCTGCTGGGATGTACCAGATTTTTTCCTCCCAATCTATTTCCGGCCATTGGGCCCCGCTCACCTCTTGGTTACGGGTCGCAGTCAGAATTGCGAATTCAACAGCGCGAGCTGCTGCCCCATCCAGGGAATCGAGCCTGGCCAACAGCTCGGCCGTGCGTGTAGGCGTCGGAGACGGGAAGGGGACTACCGTATGTGATTGCTTGGGCAAGAGCTTGTCGAGATGACCACGCCACCGTGCGGGGTTTTCACCTTGCCGAAGCTTCAGTGCCTTGGCTGCATCGAGCACGAGCTCTATGCGATTCCGGACACGGTTCGCCGTGACGGGGATCTTGCTCCAGATCGGCGTCAGCACATCCAGGATATCGTCCGTGTCGACCTCAGCTATCCGAAATCCGCCTATGACAGGGTAGACATGCTTCGTGAGGGAATTCTGCCATTGCTGGTGGTGTTTCTTGGACCAACTCGACGAATGCGTGCGTATGTACCTTTCTGCCGACGCCCGAAATGTGTGGCTCGTTGTGGCTCGAGACGCTTTGGCAGCTTTGGCTTTCACGCGCTCAGCGACTGGATCGACGCCACGGGCGATATCGAGTCGGTACTTGTCAGCCTCCAGTCGTGCGTCTCTGAGGCTCAAGGCTGGGAATGTCCCCAGGGCAAGATCGTGCCGTTGTTTCGCCAGCATATAGCGAAAGACCCAGCTTTTCCTCAGGGTAGCTGATACACGAAGAATCAACCCTCGGCCGTCCTGGTAGGAGCCGGGCTGGTCGACATCCTTGACGAACTTAGGGGTTAGTTTGCTCATGAGGTGCCCCCGGTCTCCGGGCCGCTCTTTTCATCTGCCGGCACGTCATCCTGAAAAGCGAGAGAAATGTTCTCCGGCCGAATGAGGTCAGGGCACGCAAGCTCGTACCCACCAACTGAAACGAGGTGTAAACCGGAGCGATCGACGGCGAGAACGGAAATCGCTCCAGGCTCGTCATCGAGCGCTTCACCGAGCCAGTTACTGAGTGCGTCTTCTACTGCCAGCATCGACCCAAAGAAATAGACCATTTCCTTGGCCTCACCGAGTAGCGTGGAGCGAGGTCCAATCTGCGGCCGTAAACCTTCTCGGAAGATGGAGTCTAGATTATGGGTTGGCGTGACGTGGTAAATCTCACCTGAAATCGGAACGTTTTGAGCGTGCTCATTCGAAGCATGGTTTTGCACTACGGTGTTCCTCGCGGCTCGTTTGTTCGCAGGCGCTGATGCTGCAATCGCGCCAGATCTCGCCGGAATGTAGGAGGATAAGGTATCCCCATACAAAACGGCTACAGGCCTGAGGCTATAAGGGATTCTAGGAAACCCAAATAATACGTCCCACATCATAGCCCACAGTTACTGCCGAGCAGAAAGCCCCTTCCAGGAAGGAGAGGAGACCTACCGCCGACAGTCGCCGGCGTCGAGTGCGTGAGCAACTGGACCAGGAGAGGTTTGGGGAGGGGGAGAAGGGGGGATCGACCACCCGGCAGGAGGACTGAATTCTCGGGCTGGTCGTTGCCCGATCAGATTGAGTGGATGGCTTCCGAGCCGCCAATTTCAACCATGGTCAATAGCCCATCTTCAAAAACGCCACCAGTATCAATGTATCGAACATTCCCTAAATCAATGACGGCAGGAACTTTCGTGTGACCTACATAGATCCTGTCAATACCTGCAACAGGTATTGTTGTTTGATTTACATGGCGGGATCTACGCCACATAGCCTCCGTTGCGTGGTAGTTCCTATAAGAGTCGCCTAGCTCACCAGTCAGAGCCTCCTCGAAGCGCGACCAACTTAGGCATGTGCATTCAGCATGAACAATTCCAAACCTTTCGCCGTTGCGACCTTCAACCTGAATAGCGACGGGTAGACCATGTAAAGCAAGGCCTATGTACTTCTGCTCTTCGGAGGTAAGGGAATAGAACCATTCTCCACCGTACTTCCGGTGTCCAGCTGGTTCGGTGTCCAGTCCGCCTTCGACACACCAGTAGTCATGATTCCCCATAACGGGCTTGAACCAAGGCTTTTTTAACCAGTGATCAACCTGGCGTGACTCTGCCCCTCTATCAACCAAGTCACCTACCGAAAATAGTCTGTCCGAATTTTCGTTAAATTCTACCGAAGATAAAAGTTTCGATAGCTTGCTGAATTCACCATGAATATCACCAACGACGAAATCACGCCCAAAAATATTAGCTCCATACTTGGCGTAGTAACCATTGGCACTCACGCTGGTCGGGTCATGAATTGCAGAATGATGAGAAGCTTTGGGCATCATAATAGGCTCGCGAAACGCTGGAATACCTGGAGTACAGACCATTTTCGGAACGGATAGCGCCTAGATGGATGCTGGTTTTTTGCGCTGCTCAACGAAGGATGCAACCTCTTGAGATATGCGCTTTGTTTCAGCGTCATACTCATCGTTGATAGCAACAGCTTGTTCCGGGCCAAGTTCGCTAATCAAGCGTTGAGCTTCCAGCGAAACGGCACTTTGCTTGTTCAGGTAGTGTGGATCTATGACGTTCATATTGTAGGAACCGCCAATTCGCATAGCGACTTGAGCCCCTTGGGCCTCGCACATTACGAATCCGATCTTCTCGTACACCTCAACGAGTTTTGGGAAGCAACTAAGCGCTATATCGGAGAAGCGCGGTTTAAGGCTTGCAATCATCATTGTCATAACTCCTTGATTGCGGTAATCAGAATCGACGCAGATGTAATTGATCCCGCAAGCAGTTGGGGAGTCGATTGCGCGGGTCAGGATCATGAATCCTAAAACATTGGATGCGGTGTTCATGGCCATTACAACTTCTGAATTGATCATCAGGCTAATTGCCGGATCTAGTTGAAGTTGAATGTCAGTCAACATCCACGCACGGATTACGTCGAACATTGGGTGGGCAGCGTTCATTGGTCGGTTGACCAAATCTTGGCTATAGCTCTCAGCCATGCGCAGAATTTCTTTTTTCTGCGAATCACCAAGTGTTTTAAGATTTTTGATTGTAACAACGTCCATTACTGCTCCTTTGTGTTCGCTTCGATTACTTGTTTTCAACAATATGCCACTGACCATCCCAGTTACGGATTTTGCATTTATCAGTCATTCCGCGCCCGGTATGGATGCCTTGCACAACGCCCACTCCAGGCCCTGTGCTGGCAAAGTTCACCCGGCCACAGTCTTTGAAGGCGACCTGATTCATGAATCCTCCCCTGCTTTGCACCGCGTCCTTCCCCGCTGCCGTGTCGGTAGCTCGCTGGCCGTTCGTGATGCGAATAGCTTGAATCACCTTCGATCCGTCATCTGCTTTGCTGTAGCGCAGAGTGCGCTCGTACTCGACAGCACCGGTACCGGCTGCGGCCCCCGAATCTCGCGACGAATCGCAGCCGGCCAGCGAGAGGCCAACAAGGGCGTAGATGAACAATCTGTGCATAGATGAAGTTCCTGTGATGTTTGTCGAATAAGCATGCCAGCGCGGTAGAAAATGCCAACTCAAGTCGGTGCATTTACTGCCTTGGGCGGGAGCAGGGCGCTGTATCTTCCGCCGGTGTGTCGGAGATATTTCCGCCAGCAATCCTCATCAGAACAGTGCGATTTGTTGGCCACTGGTTGCGGGGGGCGCAGTGAGAGCGGCCAAGTCCCGGAGCAATACGGGCGTAGTATTTTCATCTGGAGGATTGGTGATCTCACTGGCCATGGCTTGGTGGCGGGTTAGCCTGGCGCTCCATAGACCCATAAC
>JAAIGE0100107751.1_pt1 | contig 21496 bp, 27 predicted proteins | sample 6487951 | NCBI WGS metagenome assembly JAAIGE01 (sample SAMN13974128, study PRJNA590717) | phyllosphere metagenome | biome: tomato field; feature: multiple bacterial spot infested tomato fields; material: tomato leaves; isolation source: leaves from tomato fields | host: Solanum lycopersicum ...
AAACGACATATTGCCCCTCCGTAAGGAGGGGCTTTATTTCAATTCTTTTTTGACTTAATGTCATCGATCAACTCGGCGATTTGTTTACGGAACGTTTTAACAAATTCAGTGTTACCCATTTGGTTGAAGATCTGATCGTGTGAACCCTCAATCAAGTCAATCATCACAGCGTTGATCTGCGAAGCATCGTAGCCATGGTTACGCATTACCATTCTCACTAGATACCGAACATACGGTAGTCGTGACATAGTAATAGCCCATTGGTTCTGATACGTGATTGGCTCCCTAGGTAACTTTAACACCTCAAATAGATTAGGTTTTACAATCATCGGGGTGATGGCTGCTAAACCTTCAATTTCTATACCTTTCAAAATAGCTTCAAAGTTAATCGATTCTTCGATGTTTTTGAGTTTAGCAGACAGGTCAGTAATATAAAACGGGTGTGGAGATGGAAAAGTCAGATTAGGAATACCCTGAGATTGACGATCCAACCTATTAAAGAAAGCGATATCCAAAAAGCTATCGATCAGGCTAGGTAACAGGATACTACCCACAAACCTATAAACATTCTCTTGTTGGATTACGCCTTGCGCAGTCTGCCACCTTCGCCAGTAACGATATTGAACCATCAGCATCGGTATATTAATACTGAGTACTCCAAACGCCCGGCCTGGTGTAGTGTTGTTCATGATTGGTAACATCATGTCAGTACGTGTATGGTAAAGATACCTAACGGGTTTGAGCTCCCGCCAGATCTTACCTAATCCATCAGTCTTGAATTTTTCATAGCTGGCAACTGCTACTTCCTCCGACTGTGGCCCTAAGGTTATACCTTTCGTATAAACCTTTCCTTTATTAATGGGGGATACAATCCCCAATTTTGGAATAACGCCACGAGCCCATTTCTCAACATGGTTAACCCATTCAGCATCGTCCATTTTGTTAGATAATTCGAACTGCTGGATTATCAACGCAAAAAGGTTAGTGGACTCGACGTACTTAGGAGCTTTTCGATAATAGTTCTGAACGTCTTTTATTAGCATTGCATACTGACGCTTCACGTAGGCTAGTCCGGGGTCAACCGATTGGCCTAGCTTACGATTTGGTGCATCCCTAAAGAGTGCATACATCGTGGACTTCCTATGTTAGTATTAGAGAAACATATTGTACGGTTTAAGAGTATATAGTCAACTCAAAAAATCTGAGATCTATATTATTCAGGTGTAATAATCTCAAGGATAATAAAGTGCTGTATACCCACAGAGCAATACTTCAGGTAACATTATCGAGGGATAGATCATTTCGAATTTTATTTGATATTGATGATACGCCTCTATGGACCGAGACAAGTAAGTGTCTAAACATCGAAGTTGGTTATATTGATTCCGAACAACTCAAAAAACATCTGCGATACCCTAAATAGTCAACCCGATGTTATTGACGTTAAAATAATTCGTGAAACAAGGTAGGTAAAAAATGTCTAATATGAATGAAGAAGTTTATGAGCTTGTTGTAGTTATCGCTCCAAAATACATTGATACCTACTGGGAGATGACACTGAACTCGCATAGTGAAACGTTCTGGAAAAACTACGAACGCAGCTGTAATCGTTTGATGGGTAAAATTCGTAATAGTGAAACAATCAAACACATCATAGTCACAAGGAGAGTATCGTAATGTTAGCAACATTCCTAGTTCAACACCATGATGACAGCACACTAACTGAGTTTGTTACATATGAACGCAACAGTGTATACCACATCGTCACGATGCTGGAGTTGAACAACAATGTAAAAGCATATACCATTTTCTCTGGTCGTAATATAGTCGAAGATCCTCGGTCGACGTACTCGTTCAGTGACTGTGTTGGGGTCGAAAAATATACAACACAGAACTTTCAATGGTGACGAAATGATCTCTCGTGGTAAGCGTAAGTATCTAGTGAATCTATGCCAACCTGAAGGATTTTTCTATCGCGGCGATAAGCTGTGCTTTAAGATGGGCGGCATGATCATAGTCGGTATGAAGCCAATCGAAGCTGATGTCATCAATCGACCGATCACCTATGACATCAACTTCGATGTATTAAAGGAAGACGGCTTACTTGAACCTTTCAATCCGAGTAAGTGTTCACAATGGGGTCAATGGACTGATGTCACCAAACCCATGCAACAATTCAGTCGGCATCACATGGCGACGCTCCATCCCAATAACCTAAAGTTCCTGGAGGCTAAATGAAACTGTCCGAAGTACCACTCGCCGAGCTGATTAACACTCCGAATTTTCTAACAGGTGCCAATGGTACCCCAGGTAAAATACTCGGGATCACAAGCCACCCCAGCGGAAAATTCTTTGAGAATCGCATACACATTCAGTGGGCGACAGGTAAAGAGTCTTTTCCCATATGGCCACACGAGTGTGGTAATGTAACTGTTGACATTTCAATGTTTAATAGATGTTTAAAACCATACGCCGATAGTAATATTGCTACACTTAAAACCAACATTAATTTTTATCAGATGTATGTGAAGGATGAAAACGGTGAAGTGAATTTTTACTGACGAGTGCGATATAGTAGAGGAAATGCCAGTCATGGTATTTCCAATACAAATTTATTCCCTCGAGGGTAGGTCAGTCATGGGAAAGATTACTCTGATCCACACCTTGTAGTTGAATCAACTTAACAGCATGAATATGTACCATGTTATGTAACACACGTAACTGTGTTACAGCCCAGGCATCTATAGCCTGATAACCAGACTATGATGCCTCAAACATAGTAATAGAAAAAATCTCAGATTTATATTACTAATGTGTATCTCAGTACAAGATACAATTGCATCAACTTGATCAAGCACTAAAACACCTAAAGGAAAGAATCATGATTCGTGATACCGCTACTAACACCGCAGCTCAGGCACCAGTTCAGGCTGCACCGCAACAAGCACCAACTCAAGCAACACAGGTACCTCCGATGCAAAACAGCCAGCAAACCCCATCGTACACTGGTACTGGTGGAATCAACGCACAATTCACTCGTTCGGGTAACGTACAAGGTGGCGACGCTCGCGCTAGCGAAGCTCTGACCATCTTCACCCGTCTGAAAGAGCAAGCTGTTGCTCAACAAGATCTCGCTGACGATTTCAGCATTCTGCGTTTCGATCGTGACCAAAACCAAGTGGGTTGGTCTGCACTGGTAATCGCCAAACAGGTTACGCTGAATAACCAACCGGTTATCGCAGTACGTCCTCTCCTGTTGCCGAACAATGCAATCGAACTGCCAAAGCGTAAAACCTCTATCCAGAACGGTATGCAAACCGATGTGATCGAGTCTGACATCGACGTCAGCACCGTGTTCTCGGCACAGTATTTCAACCGTCTGTCTACCTACGTCCAGAATACTCTGGGCAAGCCAGGTGCCAAAGTAGTTCTGGCAGGCGCCTTCCCAGTTCCTGCGGATCTGGTTCTGAAAGACTCTGAACTGCAACTCCGCAACCTGTTGATCAAATCTGTCAACGCGTGTGATGACATTCTGGCACTGCACTCTGGCGAACGCCCGTTTACCATTGCCGGTCTGAAAGGTGGTCAAGGCGAAACACTGGCTGCCAAAATTGACATCCGTAACCAGCCGATCCACGATACCGTTGGTAATCCAATTCGTGCTGATATCGTTGTTACTACTCAACGGGTTCGCCGTCAGGGTCAACAACAAGAGAACGAGTTCTACGAGACCGATGTCAAGTTGAACCAAGTCGCCATGTTCACTAACCTTGAGCGCACACCTCAAGCACAGGCTCAGGCACTGTTCCCAAATCAGCAACTGGCACAACCTGTTGCACCATGGGTTGCGGCTGTTGTAATCACCGACGTGCGTAATGCTGAAGGTATTCAGGCTAACACTCCAGAAATGTACTGGTTCAGTCTGTCCAACGCATTCCGTTGCACCACTGGTCACGCATGGGCTCGTCCATTCCTGCCAATGACTGGTGTTGCTAAAGACATGAAAGACATCGGTGCACTGGGTTGGATGTCAGCACTGCGTAATCGTATCGACACCAAATCGAACAACTTTGGTGACGATCAGTTCGGGCAACTGATGATCAGTCAGGTTCAACCTTACCCAGTATTCCAGATTGACCTGAACCGTCTTGGTGAAACCGCGGTAATGGATGGTCTGCAACTCGACGCTGCTGGTGGTCCTAACGCACAGAAAGCCGCAGCTACCATTGTACGTCAGATCAACAACCTCGGTGGCGGTGGCTTCGAGAAATACTTTGACCACACCACTCAGCCTATCCTTGAGCGCACTGGTCAGATCATCGATCTGGGTCACTGGTTCGATGGTGATGAGAAACGTGACCGTCGTGATCTCGACAACCTTGCTGCGTTGAACGCTGCCGAAGGTAACGAGAATGAGTTCTGGGGCTTCTATGGTGCACAGGTTAACCCTGGTCTGCATCCTGATCTGCGTAACCGTCAGTCGCGTAACTACGACCGTCAGTACCTGGGTAGCACTGTTACCTACGTCAACAAAGCTGAGCGTTGCACCTACAACGCCAAGTTCATCGAAGCGCTGGATAAATATCTGGTTGATGCAGGTCTGCAAATCACCATGGACAATACCTCTGTACTGAACTCTGGTCAACGTTTCACTGGTAACTCTGTTATCGGTAACAACATGGTTAGTGCTCAGGCTAGTGTGTACTCGTCCTACGCTGGTCCTCAGGGCTTTAACCAGTACAACCAGCACTCCGGCCCATCGGCGTTCTACTAAGTTGTAACTGAGTAACCGCAAAGACCCAACGTGAATATCGCCTAACTCCTGGATAATGGTATTTGCGTTGTAAAACCTGTGAAAGTCGTAGGTCTCTACCTGATCAGGCGCGGTTGCTCACTAGGCTAGCTGGATGACGGCTCAACTGATCGTCCTAAAGGCGATTGGATCATCCAAATAAACCAGTTAAGTCTGGACCGAATAAGTGGGCTACTCCTCCGGGAGTAGCTCGCCTATTCCTTTTTTTGTCATTGAGGATTACTAGATGAAAGTTGAAATGCGTGAATTGATGTGGGCGATGGGGCGATCTGTTAATGAGGCGGCACGTTGTCATGATGATACTTCTGTTATCAAAGACCAGTGTAAGGGTGGTCAGGAGGGTGATCAAGAGTTTAAAGAATCCCGAGATAACACCATTTACAACATGGGTGTAAAAGACGGAATCGCAAGATTTGTAGACCATCTCCATGATGCAGGCTACTCCATTCAGGCTCCAGACGGTGTACTCATCAAACCATATCAGCCTGAAGCTGCTGAAAAACCAGAAGCATTCTCTGAGACTTTCTTTAATTCTTATTGGGTCAATGTCAGTAACTAAGTTGTAAGTGAATGTCTGTGGGTCATACTAGGTAAGTGAGGTAGTTACATGGGTCTATATTTGTCCGTAGTCGATTTGGACGAAGTACACGACAACTTTAAAGGTAAGATGATTTACGCTAACGACTTCAACACGGGTACTGTTGAAGGCAAGGATGCATTTCATCGACACTTCTATTCCCACTATAAAGACTCTGAGGCTGTAGAGAACTCAGCAAGCTGTGACTGTGAGTATCTAGACGAGGCACACTTCCTTGGTGTGATCTGTGAGAACTGCGGTACTCCTGTAGTGTCGACTAGTAATCGACCTATCGTGCCATCCATGTGGATTCGCGCACCAGAAGGTGTGGATCGTTTGATCTCTCCGCAACTCTGGATTATGTTATCTAATTACCTCACGATGAAGGAATTCGACTTCCTCGAATATCTTACAAACACGAGTTATAATTACGATGACGCCTCTATCACATCGAAAGAAACTCGCCGTAAACTGGATAAGTTGTTAACCAAAGGTTTTCCACGTGGACTGAACAACTTCACTCGGAACTTTGATGAAATCTTCCAGTTCCTATTGGATGCGAACATCATCCATAATAACAAAGGTGAAATGAATGCATTTATCACCGCCAACAAACACAAGATGTTCCCGAAGCACATCCCGATCCCGTCGAAGTTATGTTTCGTAGCCGAGTCAACTACGTCGGGTAACTATCTGGATGAGCCTATTGGCCCAGCTATCGAAGCCGTACTGACATTCTGTAGCATCGGTAGTAGTCCGATCCCCATCAAACCCCAGACAGTCCAGAATCGGGTTGCGGAGTCACTGAAGAACCTAGCGGTCTATCACAAGAATCTAGCTAAGACCCGCATCGCACAGAAGCCTGGATTGGTTCGAAGACACGTTCTTGGCGGACGACTCAACTTCACTGGTCGCGGTGTAATTACATCGATTAGTGATCCGCATGATTACGACGAACTCCATGTGAGTTGGGGTATCATGTGTCAGCTTATGAAATATATGCTGGTTAACAAACTAAAACGTAAAAAACGTTGGACAGCCCGGAAGTGTACCCAACACATCTATGAGCACACTCTGCAATATTGCCCGATCCTCAATGAATGTTTCTTGGAGCTCATTGCAGAATCGAAGTATAAAGGTATCGGTGTAACCTTCCACCGAAATTAATCTATTAAGTTAACGCGCTACTGATTCTGGGTGTGGTAACCAAGAATCTCTAATGAGGGTTTATGAATGAAGAAATAAGATGGCGTAGGATACCAGGCTTCAACAATTACGAAGTCAGTGATCATGGTCAAGTTAGAAACCTTAAGGGTGAATTAATCTCGCAGCATGAGAATAAGACAACCAAGGGTACTTATTTAACCGTTAATATCCACAATGACGCTGGTGTTAGAAAGATTCGCTACGTTCACCGATTTGTGTGCATGGCGTTTCATGGGTTACCTGAAAACTTTAACGAGTTAGACGTTAACCATAAAGATACCAATAAGCATAACAACCATTACCTTAACCTAGAGTGGGAAACTCGTAGCGGTAATGTGAAACATGCATTTATAACCGGGGCTAATAAACATGCACTTGCGGTTAAATGTACAAATGTTGTAACGGGTGAAGTGAACAACTTTATCTCGATGAAAGAAGTGGCTGAATTCTTAGAGCTTGGTCACGGTAAAGGGTTGCATGTTGTACTGGGTCATTTAGTTGAACCCTTCAAAGGTAAGTATGTATTCGAAGTAACTGGGGAATACTACCCCCAGAAACGTAAGAATGCAATCGAGGTTTATTGCATGGACTTCAAAACTAATACCTTCGGACGATATGAAAACCTAACACAGTTGCAACTTAGGACTGGGTTAATTAAAGGGTCAGTGCAAGACATTTTAAAGAAACCGGAACTAAGGTTATTCAACGGGGTTGTCATCTGTAGGGTAGAAGATAAGGAACGGCTATTCGAATACGTTTCTAACCTAACCCAGGATATGGTTAACAGTTCTATTGATGATTACAATAGATACAAAGCGCGAAAAGAGAAGCTACGTACCACCTAAGTAATTAGTGTAGCGTCTTAACTTAATATGGGTTTCCTTGTATCAGAAATGATACTCGACAAAACTTCTTGAATTGCTGGAACAACTCGCCAGGTCAGTTAGCTACAATAGTTTCGAAAGGATCTATGAATGCTTGAAAATAACTGAATAGAGTCAATCAGCAGCTAAGATCCTAAACCGAAAGGTATGGATAAAGTTCAACGACTATTCCGTAAGGAAGTAGGGTCCGAGTGGACTCGAAGTGGGAAGCACCTGACTGGGTAAAGCCAAAGGTGAAGATATAGTCTCAACATCTAGTGAGAACTAGAGCTGCGTGTAATGACGCGGGTTAGCTTAACGACCTAACCGAAGATATTGCCAACACTCCAAAGGGGTTCTACTCAACGGTTCTTTATTACCAAGGTTAAGACTGACCTTCGTGATAACAGTATATCGATGTCAGTTTTGTGCCTCAAAGCTCCAAACGCAGACTTCGATGGAGATTTCAATTGGTCTCCTAACTTCCTTAATTGACGGGAACCCCCTTAGAGCATCATGCACCAAATCTAGATAGCGATATACTAGATGGCCAGTCTAACTAACTGGGTATGGTAAAAGACATGATGATTGGGAAATCCGCAGCGAAGCTTCTCTAGTAGAAGAACGTTCAACGACTAATGAAAGGCGTCGTGAGCCGAACCGAGTAATGTAGGGTTCAAGTGAACTCGAAATAGGAAGCCTCTCTAAGAGGAAGATATAGTCTCGACTTCTAGTGAAAGCTAGAGCAGTGCTTAAGTGCACGGTACAACTATGAGATACCCTCTTTATAAAAGGGGGAATATGTTTAACTACTATCGAATACCAAAATCACGTGATTGCGAAATACCGGGTACATTCGGTCGTTTTCGTATGACAGTTGATGGGTACTGCTATGATAGACTTACGGATCGAATTGTCGAACCAACAGGGCGGCTCTACGATCTGAATCTACCATGGCATAAAGAACCTATTGACGCTGTTAAATTGATTGCTGTATGTTTTAAAGGTTGGCACGCACCTCTTGAATATGTTGCACGATGTGAAGTTGTTTTCGCTGACGGCAACCCTGACAATATTCATCCAGTCAATTTAGTCTGGCTATTCCCACCTGAGGGGTTAGAGGTACCGCTATATCAAGGTTATTACTTCATACCCAGTTTTACAAGATACGCGATTAATACCGACGGTCGAGTCATTAGTTTATTTACTGGTGATAGAAAGATAACTAGTCTAGCTACAACGGGATATAGAGATCTTGGATTACGTCGTGATGATGGTGTTTATCATGGAACAAATTTACACCGTGCGATGGCTTTAACATTTATTCCATATGACCGAGAGATCAATACCAAGATCGTGAACCATAAAAATGGTGATCGTGACGATACTGATCTTGACAATCTTGAATGGGTAACACAAAGCGAGAACGTTCAGCACGGACATGCAATGCGAGATGGCTATATTGGAACGGCTAAGAATATCGCCGTACGTACAGCCCTCATTAAGCGTGGCGTGAATGTCGACGGCATTGAATTTGATCATGATGGTATTGAAGTAAAGAACATACACACTGGTGATATTGTTGAATATGCTTCGCAGAATCAAGCTGCTAAAGCAATCGGAGTTAGCCCTGGAACTATTTCATTGAAGGTGAGTGGTAATGCAGTGTATCCAGTTATATGGGATACTTACATTGTTCGTAGGGTTGGTAGTGAGTGGCCTACATGGGATGATAGCTTAGAATATAGTCAGGCTAAGAATAAGAAGACTATTGCAAAAGTTATCAGTACCGGTGAGTTCCTCGTGTTTGAATCAGCCAAAGAACTTTACACCACACTAAATCTCTCAAAGAAGGTAGTCACTACAAAGCTCCGTAAGAAAGACCGTAGACCAATTGGAGATTACATCGTTAAATACGAAAGTGATCATGATGAAATCTAGGGTATCTCATGAACGAAGTTGTATGAAGAAAATTGCAGTTGAACATGACCCTGCTGCCAGATAATTATCTGGTAGATGCTTGCGAGCGTATTGCTCCGCACACTTGGGTTCATTCCACTGACGATCCACATCAACTATCAGGTAACCTTGAGCTACAGGGTCCAGTTGTAGAAACGGTAGTTAACTATGGCCACGAAGAATATCTTCCAACCCTGGAAGAATGGCTGGCTGGCCTTTAATCGATAGGGGCTTCGGTCCCTATCTTTATTTCAACTGCGAGAGAGCTAATACCTCAGTACATCTATTATAAGGTGGACTACCAATAAAGAGGTCTTTATGCTGACAACATATCGAATACGTCGTGGTAAACTGGTAGAGATACCCGCTGTATGGCGTGGTCAGGTTCCATCCAATCAAACCTTACTTCAACGTAAGGCTGCTAGAATTGTAACTCGTTCGAAAAAGAAACGTAAGCTCCGGGTGGAAAGTAAATTCCACTGGGCTAGTCAACTGGGGGATTGAGTAATGGGATTAGATGTATCAGGGCACAAGAATCTGGTTGAGGTGATTACCCTTGACCCTGGGGATGATCGCTACGATGAAATGCGCGATGAATATGTAGTCTTTTACGTAGATGAAGCCTTCCCAGGCCGAGAAGAAGGTGTAAAACCACACACCTTCTATACTGGTGATTACCTCTCAGGACCGTCTATGAGTTATAGTGGTTATAATAGCTGGCGAAACGAGCTAGCTAGCTTAGCTGGCTACAAGAACGAGGAATACGATCGCCATATTCCCGGTTCGGATACGACATTCAAGCAATGGTCATATTGCACTGGCTGTTGGTTCGACGGCGTGACGGGACCATTCTCTGAACAGATAAATTTCTCTGACTACCAAGGTACACTGGGTCCAGTGGTGTGTGCCAAGCTGGCTAAAGACTACGCCGAATTTGACGAACAGGCTAAAGCTGTGGGTGAGCAGTTCTATAAAACCTACTCTAGATTCCGTGAACTGTTCAGTCAAACAGAGGGGTTGGTGGCAGTTCAATTCTACTAGATACAATTTCAGATCTATATCACATAGGTGCAGTATGAAAAGGCGTTATTACGACGTCGAAGGTAATGAATTGGTAGGTGGTGTACTCATGTTCGAACAAGATCGAGAGTATAGCTACTTTTCTGCATTCATTAATGGCGTAAAGATCCATCGCAGTATTTAAACAGAGGTGATCTGATGTCCCCAAATGAATTTGCTTATCGGTTGAGCCTTAACCCTCGAATGCTTTCACAAGATGAAAGGGCTAAAGAGGAAGCTGAGGACGTGGCTCGATTTACTGGTCGGACTATCATAGACCGGTACGGTAACGAAGTACCGTGTAAGTTATTTGTACACGAGTACTCCGAGCTAATTATCGATAGAGTGTAAGGAGATAACCTATGCAATATCAAGCCCATGGCGTGGACCTTATGGACATCGCTTGCGGCGGTTTTCTGGATTCTCAAACTACGAACTGGTTGAACCAGCGCAGTGAAGCATTGATGTCTACGGTAAGTGCCACCACTCAGAATTGGTTTAATAAAGCTCGTACGTTTTATACGTCGATCTCTGAATCGGATGCCATCCAAGCACTGCGTAACCTTTCGGTGAAAGCAGACGTTAGTTGGAAGGGTAACAACATCCACATGTGTAACAGCATTGAAATGGTGCAAACAGCTAATCCGATCATGCAACGTTACATCATGGCTGAACCACGGCTGCGTGATATGTATCTGAATCAATCCGTAGAAGGTTATGCGGGTAGTTATGAGAACCACCACGGTGATGCACTGGGCGTGGCCCACTATGACTATCGTCGCGTAACTGACGGTATCGTGATGATCCAAGATGAACACGCTATCGTAAATGAGTTCTATGAATTGATTCCCGATACCGACAAAGAGCTGGACATCTTCCAGAAAGCTGACGTCATCCGTACTTGGAACATGGTTAACCGTGCTCTGGATACAGCTGAGATGGACCCAACCAGTCCAATCGGTAATATGTTGTAAACCCCATAATGCCTCTCCGAGTGGAGAGGCATTTATACCGAGGTAGGTATGCTAATTCTTAAACCGTCGGATGGCGGTATCATGACGCCGTCAGGTATTAAACCCACGGACCCACGCGCGGGTTTATCTATCAACCACTATTTCTTGAAGAAACCTATTTCTGACATCGTCAGGATGCCTACCGAAACCATGATCTGGTATGTTGAAGGTAAGCGGTACCTGATTGATCTTGATGTAGGTGATAACATATATGGACCACATTGGCTTATCGCCGTAATCTGGCACTGGGCTGACGACAATACTTTCCAGCAGGTGACCGAACTAACATTGCCAGAAGGGCATCCAGCTATTCAATTCTTTCAAACGTATTTGGAGGACCCGCTATGAAAATCTTTTTCACGAAACTAACTAATGGCGATTGGATCTGTTATGATAGTCACAATCACGGTGGTGATCGGTTTGTAGATCCAGCTAAGATTCAGATCCTGTTCGATCTCGTTGAGGCAAGTGGGGGCCAAGTCATTAGACATAATGATGATCTACAGGCATTTACGTTGCATCAGGAAGCCACTATTAAACTGGATGGCTTCGGTCCAATTCGACAACGCAACTATGTGTATTGTGTTGATGGGATCATCCAGTCTTGTATAGTCCGCACCCATTGTCAGGATGGAAATATTGGTGAATTCAATTCAAGCTTTGTGCTGGAACTGAACGACCTACCAGCTTTCGATTTTTATAAATGGTCGGATGATGACGATGAGAAAAGTAACTAACGAATGGTTACTACAACGATTAAAAGCGACTGCTTATCAGTCAGATAGTGAGTTCTTCAATCAGTGGGTCGAAGGTGAATCTATGACTAAATATATTTACAATTTTTATTACGACGACAAATACCACTGGGTAGTCAAACATCCCAATGGTCAAGATCAGGTAGTTGATCCAGAACTCTGGGCAAAGTTCTTCAATGTTAAGATAATGTCAGAGGGTATTCATTTCTTTTCCACAGAAGTAGTTGATCCGATCTATGGGTCGTTTCGTCTGGAGATCGAACTACATTGGGTTGACAATATGATGAAAGGCGTGCACTTGTGCGCTCCCGACGGAGATGTTGTTAAGCAGTACCTCAAGCGTTTTCACATCTCTCGTAACGAACTGATCTAATCAGCATTATCTTGTGTAGTGGAACCTTCGGGTTCCACCTCACTGTATTTCTTTTTTTGAGGAATAATTAATGCCTACGTATGGTGCATATAAAAGCGTTAACAAACTAACTCATTTTGCAGCGATAGTTGCAGAACATGGACCGTTCGATCCTAAAGAACGCGTATTTATTCGTCTGACACGTGATGGTAGATACACCATCAATGGCGTGGATGCTTTTGGAGAAGATGGAAAACCTAAGTCAGGATTAGATCTTAGGTTGTATGTTAATAATACACTTAATGGTGTTAGATACATTAGCAATGGTCAATTACAAATTGATTCTGATGGTCGCCGATATATCGTTTACATCTCCGATGCCAATGGTCAAATACTACCGTACAGTATTCTAATGGCATACAAAAATGACCCCAATGTTTATTATACAGAATGGATTGACCTTCCATCTGACCACCCGTTCTTACAAGCCTTTAAGAACGTATAAATTAGCGGAGCCAATGGCTCCGCTATCTGACCCATTTCTTTTTTTTTGGTGACCTATGGCGCTGTCAATCCCATCTATGAGTATCACTGGCTGGGTTAGTGATATTGCAGCTAACGCTGACTACATGTTGGCGTGCTACATTACTGCTAACGTTTATGATTCCGTATTACATCGTGAACAAAATACTACGATGCAATATACATTGAAGGAATTTGCAAATAACATGCAGGCTATTGAAGAGCGAATGCATGACGATTTGTTAGCCAAGTTTCAAACAGTATTTGGCAACACGGCTGAAGTTACAGTCGAGGTTGATGCTGAAGACACAGACAAACCTGACCAATACACCATTCGTTTTACAGGCACCGTTTACGATGGAAGCTTAGCTTATGTCGTAGGTAGACTGGTCCAATATGAAAATGGACGCGTGGTTAAAATTGCTAAGATCAACAACGGGTAAATTCAAATGACCGACCTATCTCCTAATGGAACACTCGATCGTCTTGCACAGGACATCAATATTATCAAAACTGAAATCGCTAAAATTCAAAAGCGTCTTGAGGCGCAAGACGCTTTTACGTTTAAGATTCTTAGTACTATTAAACTTACCGAAGAGACCTTTGATCTTCGGGTAGCGCGTGCACAGTATAACTTGTATTCAGGGTTGGCACATTCTATCGAACACTCCATTGAAGATTTCACAGAGCGTCTTCAAGCACAGCGCCGTGGTTTTGAAGTGCATGTAGTCGACGGTAAATCTGTTCTTGAGAATGGAGATACTATTCGGGTGACAAAGCGGCCCGATAGTGGATACGATTATTCACCGGCTTCTCAACCAGATGAAATCAACAATACTGGCACTGAAGCGTTGAGTAAATATTTCGATGAAGACCCATCTGTTTTTGGTGATCGCGATGTCATTCTAATTAATGTTCTTACCAAAGAACCTCTACCGGAGAAAGTATATGGCTAAGATTAATTACCTTACTGGTATGTTGGTAGGTAACCAAGAGTTGGAAAGAGCGATGGACGATATCTTAGCAAACGATGAACGACAAACGCCTATCGTCACTGAAGATGTATTCATCAGTCAAATTATTCCTATCCTCCAACAGATCTGGAAGCCTGATAACCTTAAACGTTACATGCGTTATGTTGCAGAACCTATGCAATCTCTACGCGTAGCGGGTGTAAGGGATGGTAAGACAGTTGTGTTATTCAAAGTACCTCCCCTTATGGGTGGTGTAGACACTACATCGCCTATTACAGGTGGCATTACAATAAACCAGTTAGTTGAATATGCTTCTATAATGCGTTCTAGGCACACTGGTGAAAATGTTGATGGTAACGTAACTGAGTACTTAACACAAATAACAAGTCAAGTTACGCCAGAACAAAAAGTTCTAGTACCTATTGCAGCCATTCTTGGTCTTTACGGTAAGACATTCCTAGACGAGATGGGTCACCCACTATATTCACTAGACGGTGTGGCTAATCAGGTAACCGGTGTTAAACCTAAGCCTAAAGATGAAGCTGATTTCGTATTTACCGGTTATTTAGATGAAGACTGATCGGACTAAAAAGCCAGGCGTGTTTAACTATATTAGTCTTGGCGATGTTCATCTAGGACATCGCCAAACTTCAGCGACGCACATCATCCGTAATTTGAACCGCATGCTTCATGATGATCTATTGAAGACCTTGGATGCAATCTTTATCACAGGTGACCTCTATGATAGACAACTGAATAACGGTGACGATGACGTCCATGCTATTAATAGATGGATCACAACACTACTATTTAAATGTGCGGCGTATGACGTCCACATTATGATTGTAGAAGGTACGCCAAGTCATGACCGTATGCAATCACAGTTCTTCGTAGAACAAAAAGTTAATGCGAATATTCCTGTTAATCTACACTACGCTAAGGAACTGGAGATCGTATACTTCGAGCGCTTCGACGCTCATATTCTTTTTGTCCCTGACAAGTGGCACCCATCTACCAGTGTAACATTAGCACAAGTTAAGGAACTAATGGCTGCTAAGGGACTTGAACAGGTAGACTTTGCTATTATGCATGGTGCTTTTAGCTACCAGTTACCTTCGATCGTAGAAGAACCGACCCATGATGAAGAAGAATACAGAAAACTCGTACGCCACCAGATTCTCATCGGACATGTACACATTCAAACAGTCACCGAAAAAATTTATGCCGCTGGATCTTTCGACCGTATTTGCCACAATGATGAAATTCCAAAAGGCATGTTCCTTTTCAGCGTCAGATCGAAAGGTACTTTCGAAGTCCAATTCATCGAAAACCATTGGGCCAAGCGATATGACACCTGGGACGTGCACGGCCTCGATACCAAAGAGCTTAATCAGACGGTTAAAGACCGTATCAAAGACATGCCTCCTAGCAGCTCAATCCGACTTAGATGCGATCCAGGAGACGTAGCTAACGGTGATATCGATTCGTTCCGTAAAGAATACCCGGAACAGGATTGGCAGATCACTGTGGAAAAAGCTACTGCTAAGAAGAATACTGTAATGGAATCTATTCGTAATTTCGACATGTCAGAGTTTGTTCCATTAACAGAACATAACCTACTAGAAATGCTGTTACACGAATTAGAAACTAAAGGGCACTCTGAGACAACTATTGAACGTTGTGCTAAGAGATACACAGACTATATTAAAGGCTAAACCATGGAACTCATTGAAAGAGAAGTTGGTAAGATACCCGTTAGTATCGGAACCTCTCTTGCCTTTGAGGGTTACTTAGGTATCCATCCAAACCAACCTAAGCAGCCACTTGACGTTAAAACGGTTAAAGAGATCTGGGTCAACCTTCGAACATTGTCCCGGAACTTGTGGCAAGCTGTGCCTTCCGCAGAGGTAGCTAACTTAAACCCTGCGGAAGCAGTGGATATCCTAATGCAGGAAGTACAAACCATACCCGTAGCGCTTGCGCAAAATAATGCACGTGCCAAGGTCCGCTATTACATTACGGGTAAAGACTCGATGAAATGGACCTTTCCTAAGGCAACATTTAAGCAGGCTCGAACGCCAAAACAAATGGCATACGAAGTTTATGAGCGTTATACATCCATCGAACTTTATAGACGGATGAAAGATGAAGGACTGGAAGTAATTTTAATTGATCGTAAACCACCGCCAAATGACGGAACGGTTGCATTACTTACCCATTATCCTTCAGACCTTTTGTGGAAAGATAATTTTCAAAGATTACTGTTATTGGAATCACATACTGGTAAACTTAAACCTTGGAATTTATGGTACACCAAGCTGCACAATATAGCTGAAGCCACTCCAATGCCATTTAACAAATTTACGTTACAGGTATTTGGAGACAGTGTTGACATCGAACCGCAACCACGTAATATAATCGGTCAACTTAAACAACTAGCGCTAAGTAAGCGTTGGAGTCCAGTTACAACTGATGCCAAAATGTATCATGATATTCAATCTAGTAGTAAAGAACTTAAAGAAGCTTACGCAAAGCTAAGATAATACTAGTGAGCTTATAATACGTAACACTTTCGCGAAGTGTAAATTTAAAACTCTGGAGTTAACAATGTCGAACGCACCTACACCAACCCTAAACGTCTTTTCCGTTATGTCCAACTGGATGTTTGCTGACCCTGTTGAAGGTGCTCAGAAACGCCCTAGCATGAGAGTAGGCGTATTTGGTAACGTGCCACGAATCACCGTGAAGACCAACCTTCCTAATGACCTTAACCATGGTAAGATCGACTTTAACATGGATCTTGCTACCTTTGCAGTAGGCATGGCATACCTGCAAGATCTAGTAGAAGGTAAGGACGTTCCTCAGGAACAGAAGTTTGAGTATCAGGATGACTTCGTGGCCGGTAAGAGATTGGATAAGATCATTACCCTGGCAACTTGGGTTATCGGTAAAGCCACCGATGGTCGTATCTACATGGCTGTAATTAGCTCACAAGCTCAGCGCCCACGCATTCGCTTCTTCTTCGGTCCTACCAAGTATCACAACATCAAGAATGGTGATGGTTCTCAGGTTGGCACTGACAAGATCTCGGCTGCTTACGCTCGTGGATTTGCACGCAGTTCTGAACAACTGGTGTACATCCTTCTAGGGGGTCCATCTTTTGACCCTAATGCTAAGAACGTTGCTAACCCAGCCAACTTTGGCGGTGGTAATGCGGGTGGTCAACAAAACGGCAATGGTTTTAACCGTGGTGGTAATGGCGGTAATCGTCCACAATTCAATGGCGGTGGTTCCGCTCCTGCTGCCGATGCGGAGCTCCCAAGCTTCGATTGGTAATCCCTTCTCAACATCAGCTATCTTGATAGTCAAGATAGCTGTATGCCCTCTTACCCAATTATCGGTTAATACAAAAAATCTCAGATTTATATTACTAATGTGTATCAAATGAGGGTTTACTATGCAGTTCTCTGTTTCTAATGTACAAGGGGCGGGCTTCACGGAAGTGAGCGTAGCTCACGGTCCCCAAATCTTGACATGGTCCACACCAACTTACAGTAAGGTACAATTAGCCAACCCTAATCGGGTGTTTAGTGAAATGAATGGTTTCTTGGAAACTCTGCCTGGACATGTCCATGATAAGATGTTCACGAGTTACAGTGAAATTCATCGATTGTTTAAGATGGGGCATGATCCGTCACACTTGGTAAATACCTTAGTTTATCACATCGAGGAGATTTATCGGTGTCTGCCTATGAATGCCATGCGTCGTTGGTTATTGACGATTGGTAACATTTATATTCCTAGTGATACGCAAGACATTATCACTCAGGATTCACGTTATAACAAACGTGGGCAAACGTATCTAAAGTCAGATTACATTAACCTTGCTACGGTAGCAATGGCACTGCAAGCAATGATTCCCATTTGGGGGGAGTTTATTGATCAATGCACTGACCAGGAACTGTATAAAGAGAACTCTGTAGTTGGCTTGGTGTATCGATGTGAACTGACCAACTGGCCATTGAACGAGGTTGATTCTACGGGTGAGGCTATTCCAACGGTTTGGGATAAACTGGATGATTATATCAGATACCGAGTTGAAGATGAAGCCAATACACTACCACGTCAATGGGCGGGTCAATCGGCAACGGACGTTCGACAGCTTCTCCATTCAAAGGTACTTGTAAGACGACTAACCATTATCCCTTTGAATGATCACTCAAGTCATTCCATTGTTTCCAATATCTTTAGCTACGTCCGCACTAATGTATCGCCAGCTGAACGTAGTACTGCTGACCGGGTTACTAAGAAGCAACCTGAAGGTGGCGCCAATATGGATGACGAAAACAAAACGTCGTTCATTGAGTCACATAAAACAACTGGGCGCATTAGTCCAGGTGATATTACAATGTATAACCTGGAGGCCAAAGATTACGAACTACTAGCGGAAACTGTAGATCCTACAATCTGTAAAGAAAAACTTAGGCAGTGTATTAGTTGTATTGATCATGTTGCACAAATAGAAATCCGACCACACCAGATTTTGTTGGCACAATGGGTGATGGCAAAAGCATTTCCAGCTCGAGCATTTCATCACATCTCTAAACTGCCGGTAAATTATCTATTAGCTACTGCACAAGCTCTATTGTGGCATTGGGGTTTTAAAGATGCCGCTATTGTACTACAGGTTGAACCTGTGATGTATGGTGAGCATGGATCTACTACGCAACTGACGCAAGCACGCCAAGGCTCGCGTATTGCGAATCGTTTCCGACCACAATTGGACGAGCTTTTTCCACACATGAAGCTTCAGAAGACTCCACAGAATGGAACAGAGACACCTAAGCCAGAGAACATGGCCGCGGTAGCTATTAACAACTGTAATCATTCAATCCGTGGTTCTAACTGGGTGTATCATGGTCCAATGCAGTTGTTTGAAGAAGCGGGGCAGATTACACATAACCGTGTATTGATTGTACCCCACACCATCAAACACACGCTCACTGAAGTTGTACTCCACTTGGCACAGATTAACCAGTAAGAGGTATGTAACAGATGTTTAACATTAACTCGGGTGCATCGGTAGGTAACTCTCAGGTACGTTTTGATCCTAACGGATTCATTGCGGTAGAGACCGGTACTTATCAAGCTCAAGGTCTTCGACCGTTTAAAAGTAATACGAACGAGGCGGTTGTAAGTGCACTGCGTCAGGCTACTCAAGACGGTCTTAACCTCGGTGTTGCAGCCGTGCAAGAAATCGCTTCCGATGTTATCGTACCGCAGGCTATGGTTGAAAGTGAGGTAATGATTCCATATGGTTTCACCTCTCGTCGATTCCGTTTGCTGTGTCGCGTAAACGAGTCACACCCATTCATCAAAGGGACTAACACACAGCGTGTCTTCTTTGGTTATTCGGACCATTGTGACGTCGCTATCGGTGGTAAGGAATTGCCTGATGAAATGCGAATTTACTTCAACTCTGAAACTATCATTCAGGAATCCGTGATTCCAACACCTCATGGTCCTCAAACACAAGCTAGGATCATTGGATCAAACCAAATCATCTCGCCGGTGAATATGGTTGGCGGACAGAATGGGATGTTTACTCGTCCAAGCAATTTCCTGATTCGTCCAGAGGACAATTTCAATCTAATGCAAACTAAGGCTGTTGCCAAAAATTTGCAAGATAATGGAATCGTCGATGTTAAGATTGACACATCTTACGACTATCGCACAATGGTTGGTGAAGGGGGTTCCTTCAAATATTCGATGCGTAAAGATACCTCGCCAGTTCGATATCTATCGAGCTCGCTTGGTGCATATCAACATGCGCGTTCCGAATATAACGACTCGATGCGTGAATCGGATACACTTCTGTTTAATAAAGGTTCTGATCCGACTGAGGTACTGTTGGGTGAAGCAGCCAACATGTGTCGGAACCATGCCATCCAGTCGAATACGTTCCTCGGTATCCTGCGTGAACACGCAGGATTTATGGAAAAGGGATACGTTACATGGGGTAGGTTGAAACAACTGTTCCCAGAACTGGCCAATCCAGCGGTTACGCGATTTGCGATGAATCGTGGTGAATCTGTTCGAAAAGTATCTCAGGCGCACCATTCCCAAGCGTTCACTGGCGCAGACAACACAGCCATCGCCGTGTCATTGTTGTCTCAAGCAATTCCGTCGATTATGATGGATACGTTCTTTCGTTCGGTTTCGTTCGCAGTTACAAACGGTCATGGACCAAATGAGTACGTTTTTGAGATTTTTGAAAACGGAACTCAGAGCATCATTCAGAACTTTGCAATGCTGCCGTATATCCAACAATTGGAGCGTCGAATTAAAGTAGACATTCTTAACAATATCTCGCGTGGTAATCAGATCCCATTCCGGATTAGTTGTAGTTCGGACTTGGCTGGTGAAACGATTGTGGATATCTCACTGGGTAGTGATCCAGTAGAGCGTTATGTTGCTCCAACGTTTGCAGACAGCCTGTTCTCTCCTGTAATCACCTGTAACCAGAACCTGTCCAATGAAATCGCTAATGGTATCACATGGCTTGTTCGCAGTGTCATTGATGGGGATTCTAGACAGGCACCCCAGATCGATATGTCTAAAGCGTATACTCCATATCAGCATCCAGTAGCCCCAGCCGCAGAATACAATCCACAAGCAATTAACAACGGAGCACAGAACAATGTCGCTAACCTTGGCCTCCTATAACAAGATCCTTCCAGCGTTCAGTATTGTTGCTGACGACGATGGTCGACTGAGTCAGAAGAACCCATTGGGTACTCTGTCGCCATTGAGCGTTGAAGGGCGCAGGTTGGTTTTGCCAACTAAAACTTGGATGAAGAAAGGCTTTGGTGAAGACCATTTGCCTTTCCATCCGTTGTGTGAAGTAATGTCCCGTGAGGGTACTTCACCTGTGATGCAATTGATTCAACGTCAAGCTAAAGCTGTTATCTCATATAACGTGTTCAGTCTATTACATGGGCTACTCAAGGTTGCGGTTGATAAAGAATCCCACAAGGATCTCCCAATCGAATGCACTGATTTCTTGAAGAAGCTGAGTAATGCCGACAAGACCACAGTTGAACTTCTGGATAAACTACTAAGTGCATCCACCAAGAAGAATCGGTTGCTGACGGTTTACTTGAAAAACGGTGGTAAGTTTGACGGTAAGAAAGTTAACCGAACTGCAATCATTCGTTTCCCAATCATGGAAGATCTTCAGGCCGATCAAACCAATACAAGTGTATTGGGCGTAACCATTCCTAAGAAACAGCGGCCAACGCTGATCGCTCTGTTCAAACTGGTACTTCCATTTGGAGATAACCCAGAAGAATATTCTTTCGGGACGGTTGCACGTGTAGCCCCTTACTACACCGCTCTGCTAA
>JAAIGE0101122437.1_pt1 | contig 21465 bp, 17 predicted proteins | sample 6487951 | NCBI WGS metagenome assembly JAAIGE01 (sample SAMN13974128, study PRJNA590717) | phyllosphere metagenome | biome: tomato field; feature: multiple bacterial spot infested tomato fields; material: tomato leaves; isolation source: leaves from tomato fields | host: Solanum lycopersicum ...
CAGGCCCTCGCGGCCTCGGGTGTGGAGGTGCGGCGATGACCGGATCGATCGACGAGCGCATGGCGCGGGTCGTCTACAACGCCGACGGCCTCGTGCCCGCGATCGTGCAGCAGCACGACACGCTCGAGGTCCTCATGCTGGGGTGGATGGATGCCGAGGCCCTCCGCCGCACGCTCACCGAGGGTCGCGTGACGTTCTGGTCCCGGTCGCGGCAGGAGTACTGGCGCAAGGGCGACACCTCCGGTCACGCGCAGTTCGTCCGCGGCGTGCGCCTCGACTGCGACGGCGACACCCTCCTCGTGAGCGTCGAGCAGGTCGGCGCCGCCTGCCACACCGGCGACCGCACGTGCTTCGACGCCGACGACCTCGACCCCGTGATCGGCGAGTTCTCGTGACCGAGGCCACCGCGCGCCGGATGCGGCTGTCCGCCGTGCTGGCGATCCTCCTCGGCGGCGCGGTCGGCATCATCGGGTCGACTCAGACCTGGCTGAACGCGACCCTGAACGACGGCTCGCAGCTCGCGGTCCCGGTCCCCGGCGCCGACGCGCTGGCGGTGCTCGCGCCGCTCAGCCTCGCCGCGCTCGCGCTCGGCCTCGCGCTCACGATCGTCGGGCGTGCGCTCCGCTACGTCTTCGCGGTCGTCGCGATCGGCCTCGGGGCGGGGCTCGGCTGGGGAGCCTTCCGCATCGCAGCGGAGCAGCCCATCGACGCCGTCGCAGGACCGGTGACGGATGCCACGGGCCTCAGCGGCGCGCAGGGCATCTCCGGCATCGTGTCCGGGATCACGGCGACGCCCTGGCCCGGCGTGACGGCCGCGGCATCCGTCCTCATCGTGCTGGGCGGCGTCCTCGTCCTCGCGACCGCCCACCGGTGGAGCGCAGGCGGCCGCAAGTACCGCACGACGCGCGCGGCCGGGACCGGCCCCCGCGACAGCATCGATTCCTGGGACGACCTGTCCCGCGGTGAGGATCCGACGAGCTGACGCGTCCGGGGCGGGGGAGGGTGCCCGCCCCGCTAGACTGGTGGTGCGGCTCCGGCCGCCCCCGAACCTGCATGCGAAGGAGAACAATGAGCGGCATCGAGGACCCCGGCCACGGACACTCCCCGGCGGCATGGACGACGGTCGTCATCATGCTCATCGCCCTGACGATCGGCACCGTCTTCTTCTTCCTCGAGATGCCGCTCATGGTCTGGCTCTCGGTCGTCCTGCTAGTCATCGGCCTCATCGTCGGCTACATCATGACCAAGGCGGGCTACGGCGTCGGCGGATCCAAGACCGTCTCGAAGCAGCACTGACGTGCTCGCCGACCTGACGGCCGGCGCGGTGGAGGATGCACGGGAGCGGGAGACCGTCCGCCCCCTGGCCGTGGTGGAGAAGCTCGCGCTCGCGCAGCCTGCCGCCATCGATGCGCTGGCCGCCCTCGCCCCTGCCGACCGCGTCAAGATCATCGCCGAGGTCAAGCGTGCGAGCCCGTCGCGCGGTGACCTCGCCGAGATCCCCGATCCCGCCCTGCAGGCGCGTCGCTACGAGATCGGGGGAGCGTCCGCGATCTCGGTGCTCACCGAAGGGCGCAAGTTCAAGGGTTCGCTCGCCGACCTCGAGTCGGTGCGGGCGGCCGTCACCCTCCCGGTGCTCCGCAAGGACTTCATCGCGACGCCGTACCAGGTGTTCGAGGCCCGCGCCGCCGGCGCCGACCTCGTCCTCCTCATCGTCGCCGGTCTCGAGCAGCGCGTGCTGGCCGAGCTGTACGACCTCGTGGTGGAACTCGGCATGACGCCTCTCGTCGAGACCCATTCCGCCGAAGAGGTCGCGCGAGCGAACGACATCGGCGCGCGCCTGGTGGGCGTCAACGCCCGCAACCTCTCCACCTTCGAGCTCGACCGGGACCTCTTCGGCCGGCTCGCTCCCGAGCTGCCGGACGGCGTCATCAAGATCGCCGAGTCTGCCGTGCTCTCACCCGCCGACGTCGCCCACTACCGCGGCGCCGGCGCCGACGTCGTGCTGATCGGCGAAGCGCTCGTCACGAACGACCCCGTGTCGACGCTCGCCGCCTTCCTGGAGGCAGGCTCATGAGTCTTCGCGCAGTGAACGGTCCCTTCTTCGGCGAGTTCGGCGGGCGGTACATGCCCGAGTCGCTGATCGCGGCGATCGACGAGCTCACGGCGGTCTACGAGGACGCGAAGGCCGACCCCGCCTTCGCGGCCGAGTTCGCCCGCTTGCTGAACGTCTACGCGGGGCGGCCCTCCGCCCTCACCGAGGTGCCGCGCTTCGCCGAGCACGCCGGCGGCGCACGCATCTTCCTCAAGCGCGAGGACCTCAACCACACCGGGTCGCACAAGATCAACAACGTGATCGGCCAGGCGCTCATCACCCAGAAGCTCGGTAAGAAGCGGGTCATCGCCGAGACCGGCGCCGGCCAGCACGGCGTCGCCACGGCGACCGCCGCCGCGCTGTTCGGCTTCGAGTGCACGATCTACATGGGCGAGGTCGACACCGAGCGCCAGGCCCTCAACGTCGCCCGGATGCGGCTGCTGGGCGCCGAGGTCGTGCCGGTCACGACCGGCTCCCGCACCCTCAAGGACGCCATCAACGAGGCGTACCGCGACTGGGTCGCCTCGGTCGAGACGACCAACTACATCTTCGGCACCGCGGCGGGCCCGCACCCGTTCCCGGCGATGGTGCGCGACTTCCAGAAGGTCATCAGCGAGGAGGCGCGTCAGCAGCTCCTCGACGAGACCGGCCGCCTCCCCGACGCCGTCATCGCGTGCGTCGGCGGCGGGTCGAACGCGATCGGCATGTTCGACGCGTTCCTCGACGACGAGGGCGTCGCGCTGTACGGCGTGGAGGCCGCCGGCGACGGCGTCGACACGCCGAAGCACGCGGCTTCCATCGAACGCGGCCGTCCCGGCATCCTCCACGGTGCGAAGACCTTCGTCCTGCAGGACGAGGACGGGCAGACGACCGAGTCGCACTCGATCTCCGCCGGCCTCGACTACCCGGGCGTGGGGCCCGAGCATGCGTGGCTCGCGAGCATCGGCCGCGCGCAGTACATCCCCGCGACCGACACCGAGGCCATGGAGGCGCTGCGCCTGCTGAGCCGCACCGAGGGCATCATCCCCGCGATCGAATCGGCGCACGCCCTCGCCGGCGCACTCCGCATCGGCCGCGAGCTCGGTCCGGACGCGATCCTCGCCGTCAACCTGTCCGGCCGCGGCGACAAGGACATGGACACAGCCGCGCGCTGGTTCGAGCTGTACGACGCCGACAAGGAGCCCGTCGAGGTCCCCGCCGACCCCGAGCACGGCAGCGGCGAAGGGGTCGAGCTGTGAGCTCGCGCGTCGCGGCCGCGATCGCCGCCGCCAAGGAATCCGGCCGCGGCGCGTTCGTCGGCTACCTCCCGATCGGGTACCCCGACCTGCAGACGAGCATCGACGCCGCCGTGGCCCTGGCCGACAACGGCGCCGACATCCTCGAGCTCGGCCCGCCCTACTCCGACCCCGTCATGGACGGCGTCGTCATCCAGGAGGCCACGCAGGCGGCCCTCGCGGCGGGCTTCCGCTTCCGCGACACGTTCACGGCCGTCCGCGCGATCGCCGAGCGCGTCGACGTGCCGATCGTCGTCATGACGTACTGGAACCCCGTGTTCCAGTACGGCGTGGACCGGTTTGCCGACGACCTCGCCGCCGCCGGCGGAGCGGGACTCATCACCCCCGACATCACGCCCGACGCGGCGGCCGAGTGGATCGCCGCCTCCGAGCGCACCGGGCTCGATCGCATCTTCCTGGCGGCACCGTCCTCGACCGACGAGCGCATCAGGATGATCGCCGAGCACTCCACCGGCTTCGTGTACACCGTCTCGACGATGGGCATCACGGGGGAGCGGACGGAGTTGGATGCCGCGGCCCGCGCCCTCGTCGATCGCCTGCGCGCGCACGGCGTCGAGAACGCCTGCGTCGGCATCGGCATCTCGACGGCCGACCAGGTCGACGGGGTCCTCGACTACGCCGACGGCGCCATCGTGGGCACCGCGCTCGTGCGCGCGCTCCGCGACGGCGGTGTGGACGGCCTCGCCGCCACGACCCGTGAGCTGTCCCGCGGCGCAGGACCGCGTCCGGGCACCGCGTAGACTCGCCGTCGTGACTTCTGCAGCCCTCTCCGTCGTCGCGAGCATCCCCAGCCCGCCGATCAGTTCGTTCCAGCTCGGCCCGCTGACGATCCACTTCTACGCCCTCTGCATCCTCGCGGGCATCGTGGTGGCCACGTTCTGGACCAACCGCCGTCTGACCAAGCGCGGCGCGGAGCCGTGGGTCGTCATCGACATCGCGCTGCTCGCGGTGCCGCTGGCCATCATCGGCGCACGCATCTTCCACGTCCTCACGCACCCGGGGTTCTACTTCGGCGAGGACAAGGACCTGTGGGCGATCTTCCGCATCTGGGAGGGCGGCATCGCCATCTTCGGCGCCCTCATCGGCGGCGCCGTGGGTGCGTGGCTCGGCTGCAAGTGGAGCGGCATCCGCTTCTGGACCTTCGCCGACGCGCTCGCGCCGGCTCTCCTGCTGGCGCAGGCGTTCGGCCGCTTCGGCAACTGGTTCAACCAGGAGCTCTACGGCCTGCCCACCGACCTGCCGTGGGGCCTGGAGATCACGTACCCGAACCCGGCCTGGCCGGCGGGTCTGCCCGAAGACACCCTCTTCCACCCGACGTTCCTCTACGAGGTCATCTGGAACGTCATGGGCGTGATCATCATCGCCGCGGCCGGTCGCCGTTTCCGTCTGCAGTGGGGCCGGTTGTTCGGCCTGTACCTCGTCTGGTACTCCGCCGGCCGCATCGTGTGGGAGTCCATCCGCATCGACCCGAGCGAGGTCTACCTGGGGCTCCGCACCAACGTGTGGGCCGCGATCCTCGGCGTCGTCGTGGGTCTGGTCATCATGATCGTGCAGAAGCGCCGCCACCCGGGCTTCGAGCCGTCGCCGTACCAGCCGGGGCGCGAATGGACTCCTCCGGGCGCGGTACACTCGCAGGGAACCGATGACTTCGTCGACGTGAGCGCACCCCCCGCGTCCGAAGAATCCTCCGACTCGGCCACAAGCTCAGTCACCACCCGATAGCACCGCAGGGCCGACGTCGTCCCAGGTTGAGCACCCATGTGAGGACGGTAGGCATGCCCTCGAGCTCCCGTCACGAAGACACCACGACCCGGTCAGCCGGGACGATCACCGGTGGTTCGTTCCCTGCGAAGCAGGGGATGTACAACCCGGCGTTCGAGAAGGACGCCTGCGGTCTGGCGATGGTCGCGACGCTGCGCGGCGAGGCGGGCCACGACATCGTGGACCTCGCCCTCACCGCGCTGCGCAACCTCGAGCACCGCGGCGCGATCGGGTCGGATGCCGGTACCGGTGACGGCGCCGGCATCCTGACGCAGATGCCCGACGCGTTCCTGCGCGCGGTGGTCGAGTTCGACCTGCCGCCCGTGGGGGAGTACGCCGCGGGTCTCGCGTTCCTCCCGACGGACCACGACGAGCGCGCCGCCCAGAAGAGCGCGATCGAGGCGATCGCGCAGAGCGAGGGCCTCACCGTCCTCGGCTGGCGCGTGGTGCCGACGGCCGACGAGAACCTCGGCAAGTTGGCATTCCACGCCCGTCCGGCCTTCGAGCAGCTGTTCGTGTCGCGGCCGGCGGTCGGCGACGCGCCGGCGCTGTCGGGCATCGCGCTCGACCGGCGGACGTACCGCCTCCGCAAGCGCGCCCAGCACGAGCTGGACGCCTACTTCGTCTCCCTCTCGAGCCGCACCCTCGGCTACAAGGGCATGGTCACGACCCTGCAGCTCGAGCCGTTCTACCCGGACCTGCAGGACGAGCGGTTCGCGACCGAGCTCGCCGTCGTCCACTCGCGGTACTCCACCAACACGTTCCCGTCGTGGCCGCTCGCGCAGCCGCTGCGCATGCTGGCGCACAACGGCGAGATCAACACCGTCAACGGCAACCGCAACTGGATGCGGGCGCGCCAGTCGCAGCTCGAGTCGGAGCTGCTCGGCGACATCCGTCCGCTCCTCCCGATCTGCAGCCCGGGTCAGAGCGACTCGGCCTCGTTCGACGAGGTGCTCGAGCTGCTGACGCTGACCGGGCGCAGCCTGCCGCACGCCATCATGATGATGGTGCCCGAGGCCTACGAGAAGCAGGCCGACATCCCCGCCGACCTGCGCGCCTTCTACGAGTACCACTCGATGCAGATGGAGCAGTGGGACGGCCCGGCCGCCCTCATCTTCACCGACGGGTCCCTCGTGGGGGCGACGCTCGACCGCAACGGTCTGCGTCCGGGTCGGTGGACCGAGACCACCGACGGACTCGTCGTCATCGGCAGTGAGACCGGTGTGCTCGACTTCGAGCCCGAGCGCATCAAGCGCCGCGGCCGGCTGCAGCCCGGGCGCATGTTCGTCGTCGACACGGCCCAGGGCCGCATCGTCGAGGACGACGAGATCAAGCGCGACCTCGCCACCCTCCACCCCTGGCAGGAGTGGCTCGACGAGGGGCGCGTGCGTCTCAAGGACCTTCCCGAGCGCGAGCACATCGTGCACCCCATCGCCTCGATCACGCGCCGTCAGCGCACCTTCGGTTACACCGAGGAGGAGGTCCGCATCCTCCTGACGCCGATGGGCCAGACGGGTGCCGAGCCGCTGGGAGCGATGGGCTCCGACACCCCCATCGCCGTCCTCAGCGAGCGTCCCCGCCTGCTGTTCGACTACTTCGTGCAGCAGTTCGCCCAGGTGACGAACCCGCCGCTGGACTCCATCCGCGAAGAGGTCGTCACCTCGCTCGGGCTGGGCCTCGGTCCCGAGCGCAACCTCCTGGCATCCGGACCGGACCACACGCGTGTCATCACGCTCGACTTCCCGGTCATCGACAACGACGAACTCGCGAAGCTGCAGAACATCGACCGCGCCCTGCCCGGTCGGCGCTCCATCACGATCCGCGGTCTCTACCGCGCCGACGACGACGCGGACTCGCTCCGTGCGCGCCTCGACGAGATCAACGCCGAAGTGGATGCCGCCATCGCCGACGGCGTCGAGTTCATCATCCTCAGCGACCGCGACTCCACCTCGGACCTGGTTCCGATCCCGTCCCTGCTGACGCTCTCGTCGGTTCACCACCACCTCATCCGCAACGAGAACCGCATGAAGGTCGGTCTCGTCGTCGAGGCGGGCGACGTCCGCGAGGTGCACCACGTCGCGACCCTGATCGGCTACGGCGCGTCGGCGGTCAACCCGTACCTCGCGATGGAGACGGTCGAGTACCTCGTCCGCGCGGGCTACATCACCGGTGTCGAGCCCGAGAAGGCCGTCCGCAACCTGATCTACGCGCTCGGCAAGGGCGTGCTGAAGATCATGTCGAAGATGGGCATCTCGACGGTGTCCTCGTACGCGGGTGCGCAGGTCTTCGAGGCCGTCGGCCTGTCGCAGGAGTTCGTCGACACCTACTTCACCGGCACCGAGACGAAGCTCGGCGGCATCGGGATCGAGGAGATCTCGCGCGAGAACCTGGCCCGTCACGAGTTCGCCTACCCGGCGGACCAGGCCGCCCGTGCGCACGAGCGGCTGTGGACCGGTGGCGAGTACCAGTGGCGTCGCGACGGCTCGCCGCACCTCTTCAACCCCGACACGGTCTTCCGTCTGCAGCACGCGACGCGGACCCGTCGGTACGACATCTTCCGCGAGTACACCCACCTGATCGACGAGCAGGCCGCCGAGCTCAAGACGCTCCGCGGACTGTTCCGCCTCAAGACCGGGGTGCGTCCGGCGGTGCCGATCGACGAGGTCGAGCCGGTGTCCTCGATCGTCAAGCGCTTCTCGACGGGTGCGATGAGCTACGGCTCGATCTCCAAGGAGGCGCACGAGACCCTCGCGATCGCGATGAACCGTCTCGGCGCGAAGTCCAACACGGGTGAGGGCGGCGAGGACGTCGATCGTCTGCTCGACCCCGAGCGGCGCAGCTCCATCAAGCAGGTCGCGTCGGGACGCTTCGGTGTCACGAGCATGTACCTCACGCACGCCGACGACATCCAGATCAAGCTCGCCCAGGGCGCCAAGCCCGGCGAAGGCGGTCAGCTGCCCCCCGGCAAGGTGTACCCGTGGATCGCCCGCACGCGCGGCGGCACCCCGGGCGTCGGCCTGATCTCGCCCCCGCCGCACCACGACATCTACTCGATCGAAGACCTCAAGCAGCTCATCTTCGACCTGAAGCGCGCCAACCCGTCCGCGCGGGTGCACGTCAAGCTCGTGAGCCAGTCGGGCATCGGCGCGGTCGCGGCCGGCACCGCGAAGGCGCTGGCCGACGTCATCCTCGTCTCCGGTCATGACGGGGGGACGGGCGCGAGCCCGCTCAACTCCCTCAAGCATGCGGGCACGCCGTGGGAGCTCGGTCTCGCCGAGACGCAGCAGACGCTGATGATCAACGACATGCGCGGCCGCGTCGTCGTGCAGGCCGACGGTCAGCTCAAGACGGGGCGCGACGTGCTCATCGCCGCGCTCCTGGGCGCCGAGGAGTTCGGTTTCGCGACGAGTGCGCTCGTGGTGGAGGGGTGCATCATGATGCGCGTCTGCCACCTCGACACCTGCCCCGTCGGTGTCGCGACGCAGAACCCCGAGCTGCGCAAGCGCTTCACGGGCAAGGCGGAGCACGTCGTCAACTTCATGGAGTTCATCGCCCAGGAGGTCCGCGAGTACCTCGCCGAGCTCGGCTTCCGCTCGATCGACGAGGCCGTGGGGCACACCGAGGTCCTCGACGTGCAGCCCGCCGTCGACCACTGGAAGGCGCACGGCCTCGACCTGTCGCCCATCCTGCGGGGTCCCGCCTTCTCCGACGACGCGCCGCGACGCCGGGTGCAGGAGCAGGAGCACGAGCTCGAGGAGCACTTCGACGTCGCCCTGCTCGACCGGGCGCGCGACGTCGTCGAGCACGGCGGCCACCTGACGATCGACCTGCCGGTGCGCAACACCGAGCGCGCCGTCGGCACGATGCTCGGCCACCACGTCACCAAGGTGCACGGCGAGAACGGTCTGCCCTCCGGCACGATCGAGGTCAACCTGACCGGGTCGGCGGGGCAGTCCTTCGGCGCGTTCCTCCCGTCGGGGATCACCCTGCGCCTGGAGGGCGACTCGAACGACTACGTCGGCAAGGGACTCTCCGGCGGCGAGATCGTCGTCCGGCCGCCGCGTGCGGCGACCTTCGACGCGTCGAAGAACGTCATCGCCGGCAACGTCATCGGCTACGGCGCGACGCGGGGCTCGATGTTCCTGCGCGGCGTCGTCGGCGAGCGGTTCCTCGTCCGCAACTCCGGCGCGACCGCGGTCGTCGAGGGTGTCGGCGACCACGCGCTCGAGTACATGACCGGGGGACTCGCCGTCATCCTCGGCCCGACCGGGCGCAACCTCGGGGCGGGCATGTCGGGCGGTTCGGCCTACATCTACCGGCTCGACCGGGCGCTCATCAACCGCGAGGCGCTCGCGACCGGCGAACTCGAGCTGCTCGAGCTGGGTGCCGGCGACGTCGAGATCCTCCGCGACCTGCTGAGCCGTCACGCCGAGGAGACCGGATCGGACCTCGCCGAGCGACTGCTCGCGAACCTCGACACCGAGGTCGCGAACTTCACTCGGGTCCTGCCGCGGGATTACGCGGCCGTTCTGAAAACCCGCCAGGAGGCGGCCGCTGAGGGGCTCGACCCCGACAGTGACGTCGTCTGGACCCGCATCCTGGAGGTGACCGGTGGCTGATCCGAAGGGCTTCCTCAAAGTCACCGAGCGCGAGCTGCCGCCGCGCCGGCCCGTTCCCGTACGCATCATGGACTGGAAGGAGGTGTACGAGCAGGGCGACCAGGCCGTGCTCCGCCGACAGGCCGGCCGCTGCATGGACTGCGGTGTGCCGTTCTGCCACCACGGATGCCCGCTCGGCAACCTCATCCCGGAGTGGAACGACCTCACCTGGCGGGGCGAGGGTCGTGCGGCCATCGAGCGGCTGCACGCGACGAACAACTTCCCCGAGTTCACGGGTCGACTGTGCCCGGCCCCCTGCGAGAGCTCCTGCGTGCTCGGCATCAACCAGCCGGCCGTCACGATCAAGCAGATCGAGGTCTCGACGATCGACGAGGCCTTCGCCAACGGCTGGGTCGAGGCCGAGCCCCCCGGGCGCCTCACCGGCAAGACGGTCGCGGTCGTCGGCTCGGGGCCTGCGGGTCTCGCCGCCGCTCAGCAGCTGACCCGCGCCGGTCACACCGTGGCCGTGTACGAGCGCGACGACCGCATCGGCGGTCTGCTGCGCTACGGCATCCCGGACTTCAAGATGGAGAAGCGCCACCTCGAGACGCGCCTGCGTCAGATGCGCGACGAGGGCACCCGCTTCCGCGCGGGGGTCGAGATCGGCAAGGACCTGTCGTGGGCGGACCTGCGCGCCCGCTACGACGCGGTCGTCGTCGCCACCGGCGCCACCGTTCCGCGCGACCTGGCGATCCCTGGGCGCGACCTCGACGGGGTGCACTTCGCCATGGAGTACCTCGTCGAGTCCAACAAGGCCGTCGCGGGCGACCAGGTTCCCCACCAGATCCACGCCGAGGGCAAGCACGTCGTCGTCATCGGAGGTGGCGACACCGGTGCGGACTGCATCGGCACCGCTCACCGCCAGGGCGCGCTGAGCGTCACCAACCTCGCGATCGGCAAGCAGCCGCCGGAGTCGCGGCCGGACCACCAGCCGTGGCCCATGATGCCCACGATCTTCGAGGTCGCCTCGGCGCATGAAGAGGGCGGCGAACGCTCCTACCTCGCCTCGACGGTCGAGTTCCTCGGCAACGAGGCGGGCGAGGTGCGTGCCCTGCGCGTGGCCGAGACCGAGTTCGTCGACGGCCGCCGCGTCCCCAAGAGCGGGACCGAGCGCGAGATCCCCGCCGACCTCGTCCTCATCGCGATGGGCTTCACCGGCCCCGAACGCACCGCCCTCGAGGAGCAGCTCGGCACGGTGTTCGACACGCGCGGCAACGTCGAGCGCGCCGATGACTGGCAGTCGACCGCCCCGGGCGTGTTCGTGGCGGGGGATGCCGGGCGTGGCCAGTCCCTCATCGTCTGGGCGATCGCGGAGGGACGCGCGGCCGCTTCGGCTGTCGACGAGTACCTCATGGGGTCGACCAGCCTCCCGGCGCCGGTCCGTCCGACCGACGTCGCGATCGGTCTCCCGCACGCCTAGGCTGGAACCGATCCCAGATCCCGAATCACTACCCGACGGAGCTATTTCTGTGAGACGCGCGAAGATCGTCGCCACGCTGGGTCCCGCCACCGAGAGCTATGAGATGGTCCGCGCGATCATCGACGCCGGTGTGGACGTGACCCGCTTCAACCTCAGCCACGGCGACTACGCCGACCACGACGCCCGACTGGCCAACGTCCGGAAGGCGTCGGATGACGCCGGCCGTGCCGTCGCCGTCCTCGTGGACCTTCAGGGACCGAAGATCCGTCTCGGTCGCTTCGCCGAAGGCCCCCACTTCCTCGCCGTGGGCGACGTCTTCAAGATCACGACCGAGGACATCGCGGGCACGAAGGAGATCGTCGGCACGACCTTCAAGGGTCTGCCCGACGACGTGAAGAAGGGCGACTTCCTCCTGATCGACGACGGCAAGGTCCGCGTCCAGGTCACCGGTGTCGAGGGCCCCGTCGTCACGACGGAGGTCATCGTCGCGGGCTACGTGTCGAACAACAAGGGCATCAACCTGCCCGGTGTCGCCGTCAACGTCCCGGCCCTCTCCGACAAGGACGAGGCCGACCTCCGCTGGGGTCTGCGCGCCGGGGCCGACATCATCGCCCTCTCGTTCGTGCGCAACGCCGCCGACGTGACGCGCGTGCACGAGATCATGGCGGAGGAGGGACGCAAGGTCCCCGTCATCGCCAAGATCGAGAAGCCGCAGGCGGTCGACGCGCTCGAGGAGATCATCGACGCGTTCGACGGCATCATGGTGGCCCGCGGCGACCTGGGCGTCGAGCTCCCGCTGGAGGCCGTGCCCATCGTGCAGAAGCGCGCGGTCGAGCTCTGCCGCCGCATGGCCAAGCCCGTCATCGTCGCGACGCAGATGCTCGAGACGATGATCGAGAACCCGGTCCCCACCCGCGCCGAGACGAGCGACGTCGCCAACGCCGTCCTCGACGGCGCGGACGCCGTCATGCTCTCGGGCGAGACGAGCGTCGGCAAGCACCCCGTCGGCGTCGTCGAGACGATGGCGCGCATCATCGACGCGACCGAGACCCACGGGCTCGAGCGCATCCCGCCGCTGACGGCCAAGCCGCGGACGCAGGGAGGCATCATCACCCTCGCCGCGAACGAAGTCGCGGAGTTCGTCGAGGCGAAGTTCATCTGCCTGTTCACCGAGTCGGGAGACACCGCCCGCCGCATGTCGCGGTTGCGCCCCGGCATCCCGATGCTGGCGTTCACGATCGACCCGGCGATCCGTCGCCGTATGGCAATCACGTGGGGCATCCAGTCGGCCCTCGTCGAGCATGTGGCCCACACGGACCTCATGTTCCTGCAGGTGGACGACTACTTCCTCTCGCGTGGCCTCCTCGAGGAGGGCGACAAGGTCGTGGTCATCTCCGGTTCCCCTCCCGGGATCATCGGGGCGACCAACGACATCCGCATTCACAAGATCGGCGACGCCGTCCACGGGAAGGCACCGATCTACAAGGCGGAGAGCTGACGTCTCACCGTCGTCGGAAGCGGGCAGTCCTTCGGGACTGCCCGCTTTCTAGCACTCGGGATGCCACGGCGGAAGGCCTCCGGCCGGAGGTTCCGGCGGGCGTAGGGTCGGGCGGCAAGTAGTCACCACCCGATCGCAGGAGGTCATCATGGGGTTCTTCGGTTTTCTGATCCTGGGGCTCATCGCCGGCGCCATCGCCAAGCTGATCCTTCCGGGCAAGCAGGGCGGGGGCTGGTTCGTCACGCTCATCCTGGGCGTCGTCGGAGCGCTCTTGGGCGGCTGGCTGGGCAGCGTGCTGTTCAACGCGCCCCTCGAAGAGTTCTTCAGCATCCAGACGTGGCTGCTCGCCATCGGCGGCTCGCTCATCGTCCTGCTGATCTACGGCCTGATCGTCGGCCGTCGTCGGACCACCTGACGACGCGGAGAACACGGAACGGCGCCCCTGCGGGGGCGCCGTTCCGCTGTGGTGCCGGTGGTGGGAGTCGAACCCACACGCCCTTTCGGGCAACCGAGTTTGAGTCGGTCGCGTCTGCCATTCCGCCACACCGGCGCGAGCCTCAACGACGATACCGCAGGATGGCGGGTCGCCCTGGCCTAGGATGGACGGGTGACTGAGCAGGAACCCTCCACCGCCCCCCAGGCTGCCCCGGCTCCCCGACGCGTCGTCGTCGCGGAGGACGAGTCGCTGATCCGCCTCGACATCGTCGAGATCCTGCGTGACAGCGGCTTCGACGTCGTCGGCGAGGCGGGCGACGGTGAGACCGCCGTCCAGCTGGCCACCGAGCTGCGTCCCGACCTCGTCATCATGGACGTGAAGATGCCGATCCTCGACGGCATCAGCGCGGCGGAGAAGCTCAGCAAGAACCACGTGGCCCCCGTGGTCCTCCTCACGGCCTTCAGCCAGAAGGAGCTCGTCGAGCGGGCGAGCGAGGCGGGCGCCCTCGCCTACGTCGTGAAGCCGTTCACCCCGAACGACCTCTTGCCGGCCATCGAGATCGCCCTCGCACGCTACGAGCAGATCATCACGCTCGAGGCCGAGGTCGCCGACATGGTCGAGCGCTTCGAGACCCGCAAGCTCGTCGACCGCGCCAAGGGCCTCCTCAACGAGAAGATGGGCCTGTCCGAGCCCGAGGCCTTCCGCTGGATCCAGAAGGCGTCGATGGACCGCCGACTGACCATGCAGGACGTCGCCAAGGCGATCATCGAGCAGCTCGCGCCCAAGAAGTCCTGACGCGGTCGTCGTGATCGAGGAGTTCGATCTCCCGGTCGACCTCGCCTCCCGTCGCGGCACGATCACGCTCCGCGGTGCGGAGGAGGGCGACCTCGACGCGATCGTCGCGCTAATGTCGGACGACCCCGTCAGCGCGGGCCGCGGCGACGTCGCCGCATCCGACGATCGTCCGCTCTACCTGCGGGGGCTGCGGCGCATCCTCGCCGCGGAGGGCAACGACCTGCTCGTCGTCGAGCGCGAGGGTCGCATCGTGGGGACGATGCAGCTGACCGTGGTGCCGGGCATGGCGCGACGGGGGAGTACTCGCCTCATGATCGAGGCCGTGCGTGTCGCCGGTGCGGAGCGCTCGGGCGGGATCGGAGCCGCGATGATGACGTGGGTCACCGACGTCGCGGCACCTGCGGTGGGCGCGTCCCTCGTCCAGCTCACCTCGGATGCCGCGCGCACCGAGGCGCACCGGTTCTACACGCGGCTGGGTTTCGTCGACTCGCACATCGGCTTCAAATACGCCGTCGCGCGCTGATCCGGGTCAGGATGCCGGCCGGTCCCGCACCATGTTGGTGATCCGGACCGTCGAACACCGCCTGCCCCGGTCGTCGGTCACCACGATCTCGTGGACCGTGAGGCTGCGGCCGAGATGCAGCGGGGTGCATACGCCCGTCACCCAGCCCTCCGTCGCCGAGCGGGTGTGGGTCGCATTGATGTCGATGCCGACGGCGAGTCGCCCCGGTCCCGCGTGCAGGTTGGCGTGCATCGATCCGAGCGATTCGCCGAGCACGACGTAGGCGCCGCCGTGCAGGAGACCGACCGGCTGGGTGTTGCCGGCCACCGGCATCCGTGCCACCGCCTTCTCGAGGGTGAACTCGACGAGCTCGATCCCCATCTTGTCGGCGAGGGCGCCGAGGCCGCGGTCCTTCGCCCAGCTCAGGCCGTCGCCGGCGGAGAGGGCGTCGGGGGAGGGGGCGTTCTCGGACATGGCTCGGACCTCGGCTTCGGGTGGCGCCGACCCGGCGCCGCTGCGGGGGAGTCGATGTCGCACGCCCGAACTAGGCTGGCTGGGTGAGCGACTCCGCACAGCCTACTCTGCTCGTCGTCGACGGCCACTCGCTGGCCTACCGGGCGTTCTTCGCGCTCCCGGTCGACAACTTCTCGACCAAGGACGGCCAGCACACCAACGGCATCTACGGCTTCCTGTCGATGTTCGTGAACCTCGTGAAGGCGGAACGCCCCACGCACCTCGCGGTCGCGTTCGACACCTCGCGGCAGTCGTTCCGCACCCGCGTCTACGAGGAGTACAAGGCGAACCGGTCCGAGTCGCCGGCCGAGTTCAAGGGGCAGATCCCGCTGCTGCGGGACTGCCTCGCGGCGATGGGCGTGCCGGTCCTCACGAAGGAGGACGTCGAAGCCGACGACATCCTGGCGACGCTCGCGACCCAGGGTGTCGAGAGCGGCTTCCAGGTGCTCGTCTGCTCGGGCGACCGCGACACGATCCAGCTCGTCACCGACGACGTGACGCTGCTCTACCCGAGCGTGCAGGGGGTCTCGCAGCTGAAGCGCTACACCCCGGACGCCGTCGTCGAGAAGTACGGCCTGCCGCCCGAGAACTACCCCGACATCGCGGCGCTCGTCGGCGAGACGAGCGACAACCTCCCGGGCGTTCCGAAGGTCGGCGAGAAGACGGCGGTCAAGTGGCTCACGCAGTTCGGGTCGCTCGACGAGCTGCTGAACCGCGCGGACGAGATCAAGGGGGTCGTCGGCGGCAACCTCCGCGAGCACCTCGACGACGTCCGCCGCAACCGTCAGCTCAACGCCCTCCTGCGCGACGTCGAGCTCGAGCTCACCCCGCAGGACCTCGCCGTCCAGCCCATGGACACGCAGGCGGTCCGCGACATCTTCGCCCGCCTGGAGTTCCGGACCCTCCTGCCGCGCGTCTTCGACGCGTTCGGTGCGGACGCCGAGCCGCCGGCTCCCGAGGTCGCGGCCCCCGAACCGCAGGAGACGGATGCCGCGACCCTCGCGGCGTGGCTGGCGGAGCAGACCGGCGAGCTCGCCCTCACCGTCGCGGTCGCCGGCGGGCTCCCGACCCGCGTCGGCGTCGCGACGACGGACGCGGTGCGCGAGACCGCGTGGGATGAGTCCGCCCGCACGGCGCTCGCCCCGTGGCTGCAGGGCGACGCGCCGAAGGTGATGGTCGACGCGAAGCCGCAGGTGAAGGCGCTGCGCCGGGCGGGTGTGCGCCTCGGCGGCCTGGCATTCGACGTCCTCCTCGCCGGGTGGCTGCTGCGGCCGAGTCTGCCCGACAAGAACCTCGCCGACCTCGTCGACCGCTACCTGGACGAGAAGCTCCCCGAGGCCGACCCGTCGCAGCTGGTGCCCGAGACCGAGGGCGCGACCCCGGGTCAGCTCGCCTGGTTCGCCCAGCGCGTCGCGGCCGCAGAGCGCGCGGAGCTCCCGGCATCCGTCTCCGGGGTGCTCACCGACATCGAGCTCCCGACCCTCGACGCCCTGGCCGACATGGAGCTCGCGGGCGTCTCGGTCTCGCGCGACAAGCTGTCGGGTTTCTCGGGTGAGCTCGCCGCCCGCGCCGACGCGATCGCGCAGGACGCGTACGCGATCATCGGGCGCGAGGTGAACCTCGGCTCGCCGAAGCAGTTGCAGGAGGTGCTGTTCGACCAGCTCGAACTGCCGAAGACCCGCAAGACCAAGACCGGGTACTCGACGGATGCCGCGGTCCTCGCCGACCTGCAGGACACGAACCCGCACCCGTTCCTCGGCCTGCTGCTGCAGCACCGCGAGGCGACGAAGCTGCGTCAGATCATCGAGTCGCTGACGGTCGGTATCGCCGACGACGGCCGCATCCACACGACCTACGTCCAGACCGGCAGCCAGACGGGGCGGCTCTCGAGCACGGATCCGAACCTGCAGAACATCCCGATCCGCAACGAGGAGTCGCGCCGGATCCGCGCGGCGTTCGAGGTCGGGGCGGGGTACGAGACCCTGCTGACGGCCGACTACTCCCAGATCGAGATGCGCATCATGGCGCACCTGTCCGGCGACCCCGGCCTCATCGAGGCGTTCAACTCGGGCGAGGACCTGCACCGGTTCGTGGGCGCCCGGGTGTTCGGCGTCGAGCCCGCCGAGGTGACGGCTCCGATGCGCACGAAGGTCAAGGCGATGTCGTACGGGCTCGTCTACGGCCTCAGCGCGTTCGGGCTCTCGAAGCAGCTGCGCATCGAGCAGTCCGAGGCGAAGCAGCTCATGCTCGAGTACTTCGCGCGGTTCGGCGCCGTGCGCGACTACCTGCGGTCCTCGGTCGAGCAGGCCCGCATCGACGGGTACACCGAGACGATCTTCGGCCGCCGCCGCCCGTTCCCCGACCTGACGAGCCCCAACCGGGTGCTCCGCGAGAACGCCGAGCGGGCCGCGCTCAACGCTCCCATCCAGGGCAGCGCCGCGGACATCATGAAGATCGCCCTCGTCGAGATCCACCAGGACCTCCTCGATCAGGGCCTCGGCTCACGCGTGCTGCTGCAGATCCACGACGAACTCGTCGTCGAGGTGGCCACGGGGGAGTGGGATGCCGTGGAGCAGATCGTCCGCACGCGCATGGGCGACGCGGCCGACCTCTCGGTGCCGCTCGAGGTGCAGATCGGCCGGGGCGGCGACTGGGACGAGGCGGCTCACTGACGCGGAGCGTGCGACGCTCTACGCTCGGAGGATGACCGACGCACAACGCACACCCACTCCGATCGACACGATCGCGGACCGCTGGGTGGACACGCTGGCCGAACTCTCCCCGAGCCTCGCGACCTACATCGGGCGCACGGAGCACAACGGCCGACTGGACGACTACTCGCCCGCCGGGCACGAGCGTCTGGCCGCCGCTGCAGCCGAGACGCTCCGCGCGCTCGACGCCGCGGATGCGGTCGACGACGTCGACGAGGTCACGAAGATGGACCTCTCGGCCGAGCTGGGGCTCCACCTCGACCTCCACGCGGCGAAGTCGCACCTGCGCGACCTGAACGTCATCGCCTCGCCGTCGCAGGACATCCGCTCCGTCTTCGATCTGATGCCGACCGACACGGTCGACGACTGGTCGGTCGTCGCCACCCGCCTCGCCGCCATTCCGGGGGCCCTCGCCGGTTACGTCGAGACCCTCCGACAGGGCATCTCGGAGGGTGTCGTCCCCGCGCAGCGGCAGGTCCGGGAGGTCGTGACGCAGATCGCGCGCTACACGAGCGACACGGGCTTCTTCGCGTCGTTCGTCGGTGAGGCAGCGCCCGCCGAAGGACACCTCCCCGCCTCGCTGGCCCGCGACCTCGCCGACAACGCCGGCGCCGCGCGGGTCGCCTACGACCAGCTCGCCGCGTTCCTGCGCGACGAGCTGGTGCCCGTGGCGTCCGAGACCGACGCCGTCGGCCGGGAGCTCTACGCCCTGCACTCCCGCAGCTTCCTGGGCGCGACGATCGACCTCGACGAGACCTACGAGTGGGGTGTCGAGGAACTGGCCCGCATGGTCGCCGAGCAGGAGGCCATCGCGAACGAGATCAAGAGCGGCGCCACCGTCGAGGAGGCGGTCGCCTTCCTCGAGCAGGACGAGAGCCGCAAGCTCCGCGGCACCGAAGCTCTGCAGGCCTGGATGCAGGAGATCAGCGACCGGGCCGTCGAGGAACTCGGCCGCACGCACTTCGACATCCCCGAGCCGATCCGTCGCCTCGAGTGCATGATCGCCCCCACGAACGAGGGCGGTATCTACTACACCGGGCCCACCGACGACTTCTCGCGGCCCGGCCGCATGTGGTGGTCGGTCCCCGAGGGCGTCGACTCATTCGACACCTGGCGGGAACTGACAACCGTGTACCACGAGGGCGTGCCCGGGCATCACCTGCAGATCGCCCAGGCCGTGTACAACCGCGCCGAGCTCAACTCGTGGCGCCGGCTCCTGGCGGGCTCGAGCGGCCACGCCGAGGGGTGGGCGCTCTACGCCGAGCGCCTGATGGCCGAGCTCGGCTACCTCGACGACCCGGCCGACCGTCTCGGGATGCTGGACGGTCAGCGGATGCGCGCCGCCCGTGTCGTCCTCGACATCGGCGTGCACCTCGGCAAGCCGCGTCTGGACGGCACCGGGGTGTGGGATGCCGACTACGCGCTCGAGTTCATGCGTCGCAACGTCAACATGTCGGACGAGTTCATCCGCTTCGAGGTGAACCGGTACCTCGGCTGGCCCGGCCAGGCCCCGTCGTACAAGGTCGGCCAGCGTATCTGGGAGCAGATCCGCGACGAGGCGGCGCAGCGCGGGGGCGCCGACTTCGACATCAAGCAGTTCCACATGCGGGCACTCCGCCTCGGCGGCGTCGGTCTCGACACGTTGCGGGCCGCTCTGCGCGACGGCTGAGCGACGGGGACAGACGAACGGGGATGCCGGGAATAGCCGGCATCCCCGTTATCGTTCATTCAGCTGAATGAAAGGGGCGGACATGACCGCAGTGGAGCTGGGCCTCGACACCTTCGGGGACATCACCGTCGACGAGCGGGGCGAGCGCGTGTCGGGCGCGCAGGCGATTCGCAACCTGTTGGCGCAGGCGGAACTCGCCGATCAGGTGGGGGTCGACTTCATCGGGGTCGGGGAGCACCACCGCGCCGAGTACGCCGTCTCGAGCCCCGAGATCGTGCTGTCCGCGATCGCGGCGCGCACCGAACGGATCCGGGTCGGGACGGCCGTGACCGTCCTCTCCAGCGACGACCCAGTGCGCGTCTACGAGCGCTTCGCGACGCTCGCGGCGATCTCGGAGGGGCGCGCCGAGGTGATCCTCGGGCGCGGGTCGTTCATCGAGTCGTTCCCCCTCTTCGGCTTCGACCTGTCGGACTACGAGACGCTCTTCGAGGAGCGGCTCGAGCTGTTCTCGCTCCTGCGTCAGGAGAAGCCGGTGACCTGGCAGGGGACGACGCGCCCCGCACTGCAGCAGGCAGACGTCTTCCCGAAGACCGAGGCGGGCATACGCGCCTGGGTCGGCGTGGGGGGATCCCCTGAGTCGGTGATCCGCACCGCGCGCTACGGGTACGGCCTCATGCTCGCCATCATCGGCGGCCCGGCCGCGCGCTTCCGCCCGTACGTGGACCTCTACCACCGCGCGATCGGTGAACTCGGCACCGAGGCGCAGCCCATCGGCATCCACTCGCCCGGACACATCGCCGACACCGATGAGCAGGCGTGGGAGGAGGCGTACCCGGGGTTCGAGGCGCAGAACAACACGATCGGTCGCGACCGCGGGTGGCCGCCCTACAGCCGGATGCGCTTCCAGCACGAGATCGGACCCGAGGGATCGATCTACGCCGGCTCGCCCGAGACCGTCGCCCGGAAGATCGCCGACACGGTGCGGACCCTGGGGGCCGGCCGCTTCGACCTGAAGTACGCCAACGGCACCCTCGGCCATGACAAGCTCATGCGCTCGGTCGAGCTCTACGGCACGAAGGTCATCCCGCTCGTGCGCGAGATGCTCGGCGAGTGACCCGGGCGCGGCCCCGACCCTCGTACGATGCAGGGATGACCGCGACCTCGTCCGGCACGCTGACCGCCCGTCTCGATCGGCTGCCGTTCACGCGCACCCACCTGCGCGTCCTTACCGGATCGGGAACGGGCTGGGCGCTCGACGCGATGGACGTCGGGCTCATCTCCTTCGTGATCGCGGCCCTTGTGGACCAGTGGCAGCTGTCGACCTCGCAGACGTCGTGGATCGCCTCGGCGGGCTTCGCGGGCATGGCGGTCGGCGCCACCGTCGGCGGACTGCTCGCCGACCGCATCGGACGCCGCTCCGTCTTCGCGCTGACGCTCCTCGTCTACGGCATCGCGACGGGCGCGAGTGCGCTCGCGGGCGGTCTCGTCGCGCTCATCGCGCTGCGGTTCGTCGTCGGCCTCGGTCTCGGCGCCGAACTGCCCGTGGCGAGCACCTACGTGAGCGAGTTCGCGCCGGCACGGATGCGGGGGCGCATCATCGTCGTGCTCGAGGCGTTCTGGGCGGTCGGGTGGACGGCCTCCGCGCTCATCGGGTACCTCGTGATCCCGACGGCCGCGGAAGGCTGGCGGTGGGCGCTCGCGATCGGCGCGATCCCCGCGGTGTACGCGCTCGTCGTGCGCTGGGGGCTGCCGGAGTCGCCGCGCTGGCTCGCCTCTCGCGGGCGGACGGCGGACGCCGAACGCGTCGTGGCGGGGCTCGAATCCTCTCCCGCGATGTTCGGACGCCTCGCTCCGGCTGCGGCCGACGCCGTCGAGGTGCCGGCGGCACCCGCCACGACCGTCGCGATGCGGCTGCGGGGACTCTGGGTGCCGGGATTACGCCGACGCACCGCTGCGCTGTGGGCGGTGTGGTTCTGCGTGAACTTCTCCTACTACGGCGCGTTCATCTGGATCCCGACGCTCCTCGTCTCGCAGGGGTTCGGCCTCGTGCGCAGCTTCGAGTTCACCCTCATCATCACGCTCGCCCAGGTACCGGGGTACGCGGTCGCCGCCTGG
>JAAIGE0100480412.1_pt1 | contig 21395 bp, 19 predicted proteins | sample 6487951 | NCBI WGS metagenome assembly JAAIGE01 (sample SAMN13974128, study PRJNA590717) | phyllosphere metagenome | biome: tomato field; feature: multiple bacterial spot infested tomato fields; material: tomato leaves; isolation source: leaves from tomato fields | host: Solanum lycopersicum ...
GGCGCCGGTCATCACGATGGTCTTGTCGGCGATCGTCTGCAGCACCTTGCCGGTTTCCACCATCGAATCGGTGCCGTGGGTGATCAACACGTGGCGGGTGGGCTGGGCGGCGATGGTGGCGCGGATCAGTTCGCGGTCGGCATCGGTGATGTGCAGCGAATCCTTGCGGATGATCGGAATCACCGAAAAACGAAACGTCACGCCCAGTTCTTTCAGAATCTGTCCGATCTGCGGGTCGCCGATCTGGTAGTCCGATTTGTCGTCGAAGTAGATCTTGTCGATCGTGCCACCGGTGGTGACGATCAGGAGGTCTTCCATTGCTGCGGATCCTGTAGGGCTAACGCGGCGCAGGCCGCGCGCGGGCCGCCATGATACCGCCCGGCCAGGGGGCTGGCAGTACGGTAGCCATCGCGATAGACCAGCGGGGGGCGAGACCGGCGCCTGGCTGCCGAATATGTGGCGGCGCTGCATCCGATTGAGATGGCCTGGCGCAGGCGCACGCCGACATGCCCAAGGGTGCCTGCATGTTCGAGGCGCAGCGGGTGTCGTGCAGGCTGGCGTAGCCCTGCCCATGGCGTGCTTGCGCCAAGTCAGCGTGCAACTGGAGTTGCCACTGAACGCGTTGCTTCAGCGTTGCCCGTGCCCAGCCTCCACATGCCGCAGCGCAAAACGCAGTGTGATCCACGCACCGCTCCGCTGCGCCGGGTGCGTGTGCTATGTCACGAACTCAATAAAGAGACATTACGGAAATTGACTTGACATTTGTGCGGTCGATAGTCGGCGAGCCGTCGGTACGCATGCCGTCGGCATTCCCTTCCCGGAGAGCCTCATGAACAAGTCCTTGTCGATGTTACGCGCACTTACCTGCGCGATGGCTGTGCTGCTGGCGGGTCATGCCGCTGCGCAGACGGTGACGATCACGCCCACGCAGACCTACCAGACGGTGCGCGGGTTCGGCGGCATGAATGGCGCCGGCTGGATCAACGACCTGACACCGGCGCAGGTGGATCTGGCTTATGGCAGCGGCACCGGGCAGATCGGGTTGTCGATCCTGCGCATGCGCATCGACCCCTCCAGCTCAGGCTGGGCCACCCAGGTGCCGACGGCAACGCGCGTGCATGCGCTGGGCGGGCTGGTGTTCGCAACCCCCTGGACGCCACCGGCCTACATGAAGTCCAACAACAGCCTGACCAATGGCGGCAAGCTGCTGACGAACTATTACGGTGCCTACACCCAGCACCTGCTGGATTTCGCCAATTACATGTCGGGCAAGGGTGCGCCGCTGTATGCGATTTCCCTGCAAAACGAGCCGGATTGGCACCCGGATTACGAATCGGCCGACTGGAGCAGCAGCGACTTCGTCAATTATCTCGTGAGTCAAGGCAGCAGGTTCGGCAGCCTGAAGGTCATCGTCGGCGAATCGGTGGGGTTCAACTTCTCCATCACCGACCCGGTCCTCAACAACGCCACTGCCAATCAGGCCACCTCCATCGTGGCCGGCCATCTGTATGGCGCAAAGCCGCGCGACTATGCCTTGGCGCGTAGCAAGGGCAAGCAGGTGTGGATGACCGAGCATTACACCGACAACACCGATGGCAACGCATGGCCGTCGGCACTGGGAGTGGCCAGCGAACTGCACGCCAGCATGGCGGCCAATTTCAACGCCTACATCTGGTGGTACATCCGGCGCAGCTACGGGCTCATCAGCGAAAACGGCGCGGTGAGCAAACGCGGCTATGCGATGTCGCAGTTCGCACGCTTCGTGCGGCCAGGGTCGGTGCGCGTGGGCGCCACCGAACACCCGTACAGCGATGTCTCGGTGACCGCCTACCGCACGCCGGACAACAAGTTGGTGGTGGTGGCGGTCAACACCGGCAGCGGCCATCAGCGGCTGGACCTGACGCTGCCCTCCGGCACTGCCACGCAGTTCGCCAAATACAGCACCTCGAGCACGCTCAATGTCGGGTTCGGCGGCAACTACAGCGTGGTCAACGGCAAGACCTCGCTGTATGTCGACCCGCAGAGCGTGGCCACGCTGGTCGGAAACTGACAGCGGCCGCCGAAACGCCGCACGTCCTCGTCAGGTGGCGTGGACGGCGCGCTCGGGCCAGAGTGCAGGCTGTGCATGCCACCTGATCGCCGGCCGCGTTCGCCTGACGATGATCGAAGTTGGTGTCGTGGTTGCCTTGGGGTAGTCGCGGCTGACCACCTCGGCTAGCTGCATGCGCAGCTGCATCGCGCAGCTGCGCCTACGGTTTGATCGGCTCGCCGATCAACGTGGCGGGCGCTTCCTGCCCAAGCGCGCCGCCATGCCGGGACCACCTACCAGGCCCACCACGGCCAGGGCGAGCAGTAGTTCCATCCACGCCATTCCACGTGCCTGCGGCTGGCTCCAGGCGGCCATGACGCCGTGGCTGAACCAGCCCAGCGCAAACACACCGGCCCAGAAGCGCGCACGCGCGCTGCGCACTGCCAGTACACCGGTCAGCGCGGCCGGCAGCACGAACACGATGAGCGCGGCCAGTGGGCGCGGGTCGTCGTGGAACCACACCGCAAACAACGCCGCCAGCGCCAGCAGCGCAGCGCTCAGCAGCCAGTGCGTGGCGCGCACGCTCACGGGGTTGCCAGCCGCTGTGCGACATCGGCCACCCGGCGGCCCAGCGCACGCGCCAGCAGCGCTTCGTCCTCGCTCGGTTGCGGGTCGCCGCCAGCGCCGGAGACATGGCTGGCGCCATAGGGCGTGCCGCCACTGGTGGTATGGCTGAGCGCAGCTTCGGTAAACGGAATCCCCACGATCAGGCAACCGTGATGCAGCAGCGGCAGGTGCATCGACAGCAAGGTGGATTCCTGTCCGCCATGCATCGACGCGGTAGAGGTGAACACGCCAGCCGGTTTGCCGGCCAGGGTGCCACTGGCCCATTCGGCGCCCAGGCTGTCGAGGAAATGCTTCATCGGTGCGGCCATGTTGCCGAAGCGGGTGGGGCTGCCCAGCAGCAGGCCGCTGCAGTCGGCCAGATCGGCGCGGTCTACATAGGGCGCGCCCTCGTCCGGGACCGGCGGGGCGCTGGTCTGGGTGACCGCAGCCACCGGTGGGACGGTGCGCAGCCGCGCGCTCATGCCGGGCACTTCGCCGATGCCGCGTGCGATCTGCCGCGCCAGCCGCGCCACCGAACCGCCCCGGCTGTAATACAGCACCAGAATCTCCGCCATCGTGTCGTTGCCGCCTGTGTGAGTTGCCGCAGTATCGGCCAAGCCAGCCTGTTGCTGCACGCCGCAGCTGCGGCAAGGCCGCGATGACGGCGCATCGGGTACCCTTGCGCGATGTCGCGCGTGAACAAACTCCACCAATGGAAAGAACGTCTGCGCGACCGTGCGCGGACGGTGAGTTTCGGGCGCTTTCTGTGGCGCCGCTTCCTGGACGACCGGCTGTTCCAGGCCGCCGCCTCGCTGGCCTACACCACCGTGTTCGCGCTGGTGCCATTGGCGATCGTGGTATTCGGCGTGCTGTCGGCGTTTCCGGCCTTCAACGAGTGGAAGGACGCGCTTACCGACTTCATCTTCAACAATTTCGTGCCAGGCGCGGCGCGCTCGGTACAGAACTATCTCAATCGCTCGCTGGAAGACCTGGGCAAGTTCACCGTGGCCGGCATGGTCGCGCTGGTGGCCTCGTTGCTGATCACCCTGCACAGCATCGAACAAACCTTCAACAGCATCTGGCGGGTTGCCGCCGCCCGTCCCAAGGTGACGCGCTTCCTGATCTACTGGACGGTGCTGACGCTGGGCACGATGCTGGCTGCCGCCTCCATGGCGATGGCGGCCTACGTGTTCGCGCTGCCGCTGTTCCGCACCACCGAGGGCCAGTGGCTGGCCGAATTCGCCTGGCGGCTGGCGCCGATGGCGGTGGAGTTCGTGTGCATCGTGCTGATCTACCGGGTGGTGCCGCAGCACGTGGTGCGGCTGCGGCATGCGCTGCCGGGCGCGCTGCTGGCGGTGATCCTGATGGAAATCGTCAAATGGGGGTTTGGCTTTTACCTGGGTAATTTCCAGACCTACCAACGCATCTACGGCGCGCTGTCGGCACTGCCGATCCTGCTGTTGTGGATCTACCTGAGCTGGGTGTCGGTGTTGCTGGGCGCCTCGCTGGCCTCCTCGATGTCCGCCTTCCGCTACCAGCCCGAGGCCATGCGGCTGCCGCCGGGCTTTGAGATTTACGGCCTGCTGCGTCTGCTCGGCCGGTTCCGCCAGGCGCGCGTCCACGGCGATGGCCTGGACGAAGACCGCATCCTGGCGCTGGAGCCGATGCTCACCGACACGCTGATGCAGGAACTGCTGTGCGAGCTCAAACGCATCCGCCTGCTGCGTCGCGACGAGCGTGGGCAGTGGCTGCTGGCACGCGATCTTGACGTGGTGCCGCTGGCCGAACTCTACGAAAACTGCCAGCTGCGCGTGCCGATCGAAGACCGCCCGTTGCCGTGCCGCGACGATGCCTACGGCCAGGCCGCCGCCGCCGCGCTGGAACAGCTGCGCCAACCCTTGCGCAGCGTGCTGGCGCAGCCGGTCGGCGACCTCTACACCCACCTTCCCGGAGATCCTCCATGACCGTGCGTCTTGTCCGCAGCGCCTGTGCGCTGCTGTTGCCACTGCTGTTGCTGAGCGCCTGCAAGCCGGCCAGCGAGGCCACTCCCGCTGCCGGCAACGGCGCTGCGCCTGCCGCCACGCCCCAGGCGCCAGCCACGCCAGCCACCCCAGCCACCCCGGCCGACCCGGCTGCACCGCCCAACAGCTCGGTGGTGCAGCAGACCGCCCAGATGCCCAGGCTCTCGCTGCCGACCGTGACCGGCGAGACCTACGACCTGGCCGCGCACCGCGGCAAATGGGTGGTGGTGAATTTCTGGGCCACCTGGTGTGCGCCGTGCCTGAAGGAAATGCCCGAACTGTCGGCGCTGCACACCATGCGCGACACCGTCGAGGTGGTGGGTCTGGCCTACGAAGACATCACCAGCGCCGACATGCAGGCGTTCTTGAAGGACCACCCGGTGTCGTACCCGATCGCCATCCTCGACCCGTACCAGCCGCCACAGGACTTCGCCACCCCGCGCGGCCTGCCGATGACCTACCTGATCGGCCCGGACGGCAAGGTCGCCAAGCAATTCCTTGGCCCGGTGACCGCACGCGATATCGAGGCCGCCGTCGGCATCACCGGCAAGGCGGGTTGATGCAGGCGGCGCGTTTCGTGGTGAGCGGGGTGGTGCAGGGCGTGTGGTACCGCGCGTCCACCCGCCAGCGCGCAGTCGCACTCGGCCTGGTCGGGCATGCCCGCAACCAGGCCGACGGCAGCGTGGAAGTGGTCGCCGCCGGTAGCGCGGCGGCGCTGGACGCCTTGGAAGCATGGCTATGGCAGGGCCCGCCGGCCGCCACGGTTGCGGCGGTCACGCGCACGGCCTGCGCGGTTCCGCCGACTGAAGACTTTGTAACTGGGTGAGCGTGCGTCACTGAAGCGGGGCAACAGAGTTGGGTTGCCTCGCCGATAACCTTGTCAACGCGATCAGGCGTGCACGGGGAATGTAATGGCCGCTCCATCTCAAGACCGCAACGACGGGCACGACCTGCCCGCGCATCGCCGCCACCGCCAGATGGCGCAGCTGGCGCCGTGGTTGTATCTCGGTGTCCTGCTGGGCAGCGGCTGGTTGTTGTTCCTGCACCCGCAAACCCGCGTGCTAGCAACCGGACAGGCGGCAACCAGCTGGCTGCTGGCCTGGATCTTTGGCGGCATCGTGATCGGCGCAGTGGTGTGGAGCCTGCGTCTGGCACGCCAGGGGCTGGGTCAGCCCTCGGCAAGCTTCCCGCTGTCGGCGCGCTTGCCCGATTCGTGGGCCGATGCCTACGCCGCACTCCTGCGCCCGGCCACGGCAGCTCCGATGGCCGCGGCCCGGCCGGACCCGGCCGGCGCCCAGCGTGGCGCAGCCTGGCATCGCTTCGGCGGCGGCATGCTCAGCGCGGAAACCTTCGACCCGAACGACGCCACCCGTGCGCCGTGGGACGGACTGGATGCGCAGTCCTGCATCCTGCGCCTGGACGATGTGCGTCAGGCCTGGCACAACGCTGCCGCCAACCGCACGCTGCAGCAGGAGCGCCGTTACTGGCTGGATGTGGTGTTGTCGCTGCTCGACCACGGCGTGATGCGCCCGCTGCAGGACGGCTACCTTCCCGACACCGCCGCGCTGCGTACCGAACGTTTCCTGCTGGGCGCCGATGCCGGCCCGATCGTGCTGTCCGAGGTGCCGGCGTTGTTTGCGCGGCGCCTGGCACTGGCCATCGAGGCCATGCCGACCGCCCAGCGCGAGGCCGCCGGCGTGCAATGGCGCCTGCTGCAGCAATTGCATGCGCTGGTCGCCGAAGGTCGCATGCTGGACGAACGTTCGCAGGTGATCCAGGTGCTGGCATGGAATCCGGATGTGGACCTGGACCAGGTCGAAGTGGCCTACATCCTGGCCGCCGAATACCGCGAAGGCATGCGCGACTGGCTACGCCGCGCCGCGCTGGTGCGCCTGCCCGACAGCGCGCTGCGTCTGGACGAAGTGCTGCTGTCGTCCTGTAGCCCGCTCGGCGCGCAGGCCGACGATGTGGACTACATGGAAGCGATGCGCCCGCTGCATCGCGGTTTCATGCAATTGTTCAGTCAGCGCCTGAGCCAGCTGGTGCTGCAGGCCGAGCAGGCCGAACGTCAGGCCGGCCTGCACCCGCTACCGCGTGCCACCGCGGCCAGCGACGAAATCTCTCAAGACTGGGCGGCGTAATCGTCGATCGGCTCCAGCACGCCATAGCGTTCCTTGTGCAGCTTGCCGGGCAATGGCGGCAGCTGCACCAGCTCGTCGGGCACTGCGGTGTCCGGTAGCCGGTCCAGCAGATCGCGGATCAGGCTCAGGCGGCCACGCTTCTGGTCGTTGAAATCCACCAGCGTCCACGGTGCATCGGGCGTATGCGTCGCCTCCAGCATGCGTTCGCGCGCGGCGGTGTAGTCGTCGTACTTGGTGCGTGACTGCAGGTCCACCGGCGAGAGCTTCCAGCCCTTGAGTGGGTCTTCGCGGCGTTCGGCAAAGCGCTTTTCCTGCTCGGCCTGGTCCACGCACAACCAGTACTTGAACAGCAGGATGCCGTCGTCGACCAGCATCTGTTCGAAACGTGGCGCCTGCTCCAGGAACAGGTCGTATTGCGCGTCGGTGCAATAGCCCATCACCTTCTCGACGCCGGCGCGGTTGTACCAGCTGCGGTCCATCAGCACCAGTTCGCCGCCCGCCGGCAGGTGCGTCACATAGCGCTGGAAATACCACTGCGTGCTTTCGCGGTCGTTGGGCTTGGGCAGCGCCACCACGCGACACTGGCGTGGGTTGAGATGGCTGGCGATGGTCTGGATCACGCCGCCCTTGCCGGCGGTGTCGCGGCCTTCCACCAGCACCAGGGCGCGCTGGTTGGTGTGGCGCAACCAGCGCGCCATGTCCACCAGCTCCAGCTGCATCGGCGCCAGCAACTTTTTATAGGCCTTGCGTTTCAGGTGCGACATGCGCGTTCCAGCAACAGTGGAGAGCGCGCAGGCTATTGCCCCAGGCGTGGACGCAATGTCGCCAGATTGCAGGGCCTGGTGCGCGCATCCAGCTGCGCACGCACGATCTTCTCCCAGGCCGTGCGGCAGGCCGAGGTGGAGCCGGGCAGGCAGAACACGAAGCTGTGATTGGCCAGCCCGGCAAAGGCGCGCGACTGCAGCGAGGAGGTACCGATTTCTTCCACGCTGATCGCGCGGAACATCTCGCCGAAGCCAGGCATGACCTTGTCCAGCAACGGGGTGATCGCTTCCGGGGTGCTGTCGCGACCGGTGAAGCCGGTGCCGCCGGTGATCAGGATGCCGTCGACCTGCGCATCGGCAATCCAGCGCGACACGATCGCACGCATGCGGTAACGGTCGTCCGGGCACAGTGCACGTTCGTGCAGCACATGGCCTTCGTGGGTGAGGGCATCGGCCAGGTAATCGCCGGAGCGATCGTCGGCCAGCGTGCGGCTGTCGGACACCGTCAGCACGCACAGGCGCAAGGGAATGAAGTCGAGAGTGGAAGGCATGCCACAAGCCTAGCGAGCCGGGACGACCGGGTACAGCACCACGGCGTGAAGCCGCACAACGCAGCTGCTGGCGTCGGTCAGGGCGACAGCGCGGCCGCGGATCGGCTCCTCGGCCCGGCACACATCCTGTCTGGCTCGCCGTCGCGGCACATCCGTGTGCCGCTTTCCGCCAATCCCCGGCCACGCTGCCGACTCGGCGCGTTGCTTCCATGGCAGGAAAAAGGTCTCGACGAAACTCGATGACGCTTTCAAGCGCTCTCCGGCCCGGGGTGGGGAAGGACGGCTGCGCGCCCTGGGTGCACGTGCCCCGGAGCGCCCGCGCCGCAAGCGCCGGCCACGGCGGGGCGCGGAGGTTGGGGGCAGGGTGCGGCGGCAGACAGCGATCCATCACGTAGCGGCCGTTGCTAAACCCCTAACCAGCCATGCTTTGCCGCGACCCCACGCACCAATTCTCCAAACGCATCCGCAAACCCGTCCATATTGAACAGGCCCGATTCGCGCCGACGCTCCGCCACCCGAGCACGCAACGCACCCAGTGCCGCTGGATCGCTCGCCAACGCCACCGCCGTGGCCACGAACGCAGCGTCATCGGCCACGTTCAGTTCATCCAGCCCCAGATGATGATTCAGGCTGCCGGCCACACGCGCGGCAAACGTCTGGCCAGGTGTGGTCAAGACCGGGCAACCTGCCCATAACGCATCGGAGGCGGTGGTGTGCGCGTTGTAGGGGTGCGTATCCAGAAACAGATCCGCATGTCGATAGCGCGCCAGATACTGCGGGTGCGGCAGTTTGGGCATGAAGACCAAACGCTGCGCGTGCACGCCCTGTGCCTGCGCTGCTGCACGCAATCGCGCATCCGCCTCACCCGGGCCGGACAGCAGCCACAGCACGCTGCCAGGCACCGCGCGCAACACCGCCAGCATGCGCGCCATGCTGCGTGGATTGAGCTTGTAACTGTTGTTGAAGCAGCACAGCACCACAGCGTGCTCAGGCAGCCCGCACTGCGCACGCGATGGCGGTTCGGCTACCGTGCGCGAGGTGTCCGATGGCTGGAAGGCGCGCGGCAGGCGCAGCACCTGTTCGCTGTAGAACGGCTCAAGCGACGTCGGCAATGCAACGGTATCGCCAAGCACATAATCCATCCACGGCGCGCCCGAGGTGCCCGGATACGCCAGCCAGTTGAGCTGCACCGGCGCCGGCCGCAATGCGAAGACTTCCGGCCGTCCGCCACCGCCCCAGCCGCGCAGGTCGAACAACAGATCGATGCCCTGGTCGCGGATATGTTGCGCGGTTGCCAGATGCCCCAGCGCAGTGACCTCGTGCATGCGCGTTGCCTGCGCCAGGCGCGCGCGAATGTCGCTGCCATCGTCCGGGCTGGTTGCAAACAGCTGCACGTGCAGATCCGGTTGGCGTTGCTGCAACGCTTCGAACAAGGCCACCGTCAGTAAGCCCGTCGGGTGGGCGCCAAAGCCGTTGGACACGAACCCGAGTTGCAGCGGGCCGCGGCTGCGCAGCGTGGACGCTGGCAGCGGGCGCACCGAGGAGGCAATGGCCTGCGCACGGGTACGGGCGCACGCCAGTTGCTCCGCGGCGCTGGCGTCCTCGCTCAGGAACGCGAAAGGCTCCACGGCCGCCTCGCCTTGTGTGACTGCGGCGCGCACCTGTGCAGCCAGTGAGTCCAGCTCGCGCCAATCGCATAGGCGGCGTCGCCAGTTGAGCAGTTGTGCGGTGATGTAGGGCTCGTCGGGCAGCAGCTTGTGGGCGCGCGTATAGGCGGCCGCGGCCTGTTCCGGTTGGCCTGCATCTTCGAGCGCGTGCCCAAGCCACAGGGCGATCCCCGGATGCTGCGGTACCAGGTCCGAGGCCTGTTGGAGCAGCGTGGCCGCTTCTGCATGGCGCTGCTGCGCCCAGCGCACCCGTCCCAGCCGCGCCACCGCTTCCGGATGACCCGGATGCAGCGCCAGCGCGCGCTGCACGGCCGCCTCGCCGGCAGCGGTGACGCCCATGCCCAGCTCGGCATCGGCCAGCATCAACCAGGCGACGAAATCGCCGGGCTGGCGTCGCACTTGCTCGCGCAGCTGCAGCAGCTCGCGCGGGACTTGCGCACTCACGGACTATCGCTCAACCGTGCCAGTTCGTCGGCTTGATGTTCGTGCAGCAGCCGGCCGATCAATGCATCCAGATCGCCTTCGATGATGTTGGGCAGGTCGTACAAGGTCAGCCCTTCGACGCGATGGTCGGTGATGCGACCCTGCGGAAAACTGTAGGTGCGGATGCGCTGGCTGCGGTCGCCGCTGCCCACCTGCAACTTGCGCGTCTGCGCTTCGGCCGCTGCCGCCTTGCTGCGTTCGGCGTCCAGCAGCTGCGCCTTCAACCGCTTCATCGCCTTGTCGCGATTGGCATGCTGGCTGCGCTCGGTCTGGCATTCCACCACCACCCCGCTGGGCACGTGGGTGATGCGGATTGCCGATTCGGTCTTGTTGACGTGCTGGCCGCCCGCACCGGACGAGCGGAACGTGTCCACCTTCAGATCGGCCGGATTGATCGTGATCTCTTCCACGTCGTCGGCTTCGGGAATGATCGCCACCGTGGCAGCCGAGGTGTGGATACGGCCTTGCGATTCGGTTGCCGGCACGCGTTGCACGCGATGGGTGCCGGATTCGAATTTCAGGCGCGAATACGCACCGCGCCCGACCACCCGCGCCACCACTTCCTTGTAGCCGCCATGCTCGCCGGGGCTGTCGGATTCGATTTCCACCTTCCAGCCCTGGCGCTCGGCGTAGCGTGCGTACATGCGGAACAGGTCGCCGGCAAAGATCGCCGCTTCGTCACCGCCAGTGCCGGCGCGCACTTCCAGAAACAGGTTGCCGTCGTCGCGCGGATCGCGCGGTACCAGCAGCGATGCAAGTTGTGCATCGAGTTGTTCCAGGCGCGCCTGTGCAGCGGCGATTTCCTCTTCGGCCAGTTCGCGCATCTCCGGGTCGTTGCGCAGCGCTTCGGCCGTGGCCAGGTCGGCCTTGGCGCGCGCCTCCTCTTCCAGCGCCACCGCCACCGGCTCCAGTTGCGACAGTTCGCGCGAGAGCGTACGGAACGTGTCGTTGTTGCCCACCACGTCGGGGTCGGAGAGCAGGTGCTGCAGTTCTTCGCGGCGCTCGGCCAGCGCTTCGAGCTTACGGCGCAGGGTCGGCGTCATCGGTCCTCACGATCGGGGTAGCTATGGGGGGGTGTTGGTAACCCGGCTTTTCCGGAAACAGCCGGTCGGCCGCAGTGGTCAATTCCAGGTCGTTGTTGAGCGCCGCATTGCGCAATGCGGCCGTGGGCGGATGCAGCAAACGGTTGGTCAGCGCATGCGCCAACTGTTCCAGCACTTCGTCGGCCGGCTTGCCGTTGTGCAACTGCTGGCGTGCCTTGGCCAGCAGCTCGTCGCGGGTGCTATCGCCAAAGGCGCGCAGCCGTTTGAGGGGTGCCTGGCGCGCAGTGGCCTGCAGCGTTTCGACATAGCGCGCCACTTGCAGGTCGATGATGGCTTCGGCCTGGTCGGCCGCTTCGCGGCGGCCACGGCGGTTGTCTTCGACCGCGCGTTCCAGATCGTCCACCGTGTACAGGTAGGCGTCGCTCAACTCGCCCACCGAGGCCTCGATATCGCGCGGCACCGCCAGGTCGAACAGCAGCATCGGCTTGCGCTTGCGCGTGCGCAACGCCTGTTCCACCTGTGCGCGGGTCACCAGCGGCTCACGCGCAGCGGTGGCCGAAAACACCACATCCGCCTCGGCCAGGTGGCGTTCCAGATCGGTCAGCGGCAAGGCGAAGCCGCCGTGCTGGCTGGCCAGCGTCTGGGCATGGGCCAGGGTGCGGTTGGCGATCAGCAGGCGGCGCACGCGGCCTTCGCTCAGATGCTTGGCCGCCAGTTCGATGGTTTCGCCGGCACCGATCAGCAACACCGTCGACTCGTTGAGCCGGGCAAAGGAGTCCTGTGCCAGCCGCACCGCCGTGGATGCGACCGAAACCGGATTTGCGCCGACACGGGTGTCGGTACGCGCGCGCTTGGCCACCGAAAAGGTCTGTTGGAACAGCCGGTCCAACCCGCTGCCCAGCGCGCCGTGCGCCCGCGCCACCGCCCAGGCGTCCTTCACCTGGCCCAGAATCTGCGGTTCCCCCAGCACCATCGAATCCAGCCCGGTGGCGACGCGGAACAGGTGGCGCACCGCCTCGGCTTCCCGGTGCTGGTACAGATGACCGCTCAGCCCGGGCGCGTGCGTTTCCAGCCAGTTGACCAGGCTGTGCGCCTCGTCGGCCATTGCATACAACTCGGTACGGTTGCAGGTGGCCAACAGCGCGGCCTCGCTTACCTGGGGCAGCGCACGCAGCGATTCGAGCGCGCGCGGCAGCGCATCACCTGCGAACGCCGCGCGTTCGCGCAGGTCCACAGGTGCGGTCTGGTGATTCAGTCCGAGCACCCACAACGTCATTGTTCAGTTGCTTGCGATAAGCTGGCGGCCATTCAGGGCCCCATTTTACGGCCCGGTTGCCCCCGATGCCTGTACCGATTCGCATCCTGAGTGTTCTTTTGCTGGTCGCAGTCTCCGCCAGCGCCACTGCAGCACCCAAGAAAGCACCACCCGCTCCGCCCCCAGGCAGTGCCGGCACCTCGTCGCTGGAACCCGTGCTGGCCGGCGAATTCGCCTTGCAGGCCGGGCAGCTGGACGATGCCGCGCGCGCCTACCTGGACGCCGCCAAGGCCGAAGCCGGCGATGCCGGGCTGGCCGAGCGCGCCGCCCGCATCTCCATGCTGGCCAACGACGACCCGCGCGCGATCGAAGCGCTGGCGTTGTGGCGCGCCCGCGCGCCGTCGTCGATGTCCATGCGCAGCACCGAGGCCTCGTTGGCGCTGCGCCGCAACGACCTGCGCACCGCGCGCCGCGATTTGCTCGGCTTGCTCAAGGAGCCCGATCCGCGTGGCTGGCGCTTTGCGCTGATCGCCCTGGCCAACGGCGGCCGCGAGCCGGAAGCCTCGGCCGATGTGCTCGAAGACCTGGTCAAGGCCGGCGCCATCCCGAATCAGATCGAAGCCTGGCAGGAATTCGGCCGGCTCGCGCTGCGCATGGAGCGCCCCGCGCTGGCCAAGCGCATCGTCGACGAGGTGGTACGCCGCTTCCCCGAAGAGCCGCGCGTGGCCTTGTTGCATGCCACCCAGTTGCAGCAGGAAGGCAAGAACGACGAAGCGCTGGCGCTGCTGAAGAATATCGAACCGCAGGCGGTCAAGGACTCCGAGCTGCGCGGCGCGCTGGCGTTTGCCTACGACGCCATGGGCCAGACCGAAGCTGCTGCACGCGTGCTTTCGACCGGGCCGCAGGACACCCAGACCTATGGCTTGCGTGCCTCGATGCTGGCCAAGGAGAAAGACCGCAGCTCGCTGGAGGCGCTGTACGCCGAGCTCAAGAGCAACGCTACCAAGCCCGATCCGGACCGCCGTCTGCTGCTGGGCAAGATCGCCGAATTCCTCAAGCGCTACGACGAGGCGGTGGAGTGGTATCGCGGCGTGCCGGGTGGTCCGCAGGTCAGCGAGGCGCGTCTGCGCACCGCCAGTGCCTTGTACGAACTGGGCCGCAAGCCCGAAGCGCTTGCCGAAGCCCGCGCCCTGCAGGGCGACGCCAGTGCCGACGATGACGCGCGCCGCGACGCCTACGTGCTCGAAGCCGAGCTGCATCAGCGGGCCGACGATGCGCCGGGCGAACTGGACGCCTTCGAACGTGGCCTGGCCGCCTACCCGGACGATAGCGCGTTGCTGTACGCCCGCGGGCTGGCCTGGGAGCGGCGCGACGATGTCCCGCGTGCCGAGGCCGATCTGCGCAAGATCCTGGTGACCGAGCCGGAAAACGTCGCGGCCCTGAACGCGCTGGGCTACACCCTGGCCGACCGCACCACCCGCTACAAGGAAGCATTGGCGCTAATCGACCGTGCCCGCACCGCCGACCCGGACAACCCGGCCATTGTCGACAGTTATGGCTGGGTGCTGTACCGGATGGGCCGCACCAAGGAAGCGTTGGTGCAGCTGCGCCGCGCCTGGGCGCTGGTCAAAGACCCGGAAATCGCGGCCCACGTGGGCGAAGTGCTGTGGGTCAGTGGCAAGCAGGACGAAGCGCGTCGCTACTTCGATGAAGCGCGCCGCCTCGACCCGGACAACCGTGCGCTGCAGCGCGCCGTGGAAAAGTCCGGGCTATGAGCAGGGCGGTTCGAACGTTGGCCCTGGGCGGGCTGGTGCTGGTCGGGCTGTCGGCCTGCGTCAGCGTGCCGCGCGGGCAGGGCAGTGGGGCGGCCGTGGCCGATCACGTCTCCGACAGTGCGCGCCAGGCCGAAGCCGCTCGCCAGGCCTGGTTGCAGGCGCACCCCAATTGGTCCTTCCAGGGCCGGGTGGCGATCAGCAAGGACCGCAATGGCGGCAGCGGCCGCATCGACTGGCAGCAGGATGGCCCAAGCTACCGCGTGCAACTCAGTGCGCCGGTCACCCGGCAAAGCTGGGTGCTCACCGGCGACACCACCAGCGGCGCCGGCCGGCTGGAAGGGCTGGACGGCGGTCCGCGCAGTGGTCCTGATGCCGAGCAGGTGCTGCTGGAAGCAACCGGCTGGACCATCCCGGTCAACCAGATGCCTGACTGGGTGCGCGCGCTGCGCATCGCCGACGCCGGTGCCGCACGCGTCGACCTGGATGCCGCCGGGCGCCCGCGCACCGTGCAGCAGGATGGCTGGACGATCGAATTTTTGGCCTGGACACCAGCCGGCGCCGACCAGCCCGAGCTGCCGCAGCGGATCGAAGCCCGCAACGGCGAGGCAAAGGTGCGCCTGTTGGTCGACCAATGGACCGTGTCGCCCTGATGGACGCGCCGGGCACTGATTGGTCGGCGTGGCCTGCGCCGGCCAAGCTGAATTTGTTCCTGCAGATCACCGGGCGCCGTGCCGACGGCTACCACCTGCTGCAGACCGTGTTCCGGCTGCTGGACTGGGGGGACACCGTTCATCTTCGCGTGCGTCGTGACGGCCAGATCCGCCGCCTCGGCGAGAGTCTGCCCGGCGTATCCGAAGACGATGACCTGGTGATCCGCGCTGCGCGCCTGCTGCAATCGGCAGCCGGCACCCAGGCGGGCGCGGAGATTCGGGTCGACAAGCGCATCCCCGCCGGCGGCGGTTTCGGTGGCGGCTCCTCGGACGCGGCGACTGTGCTGGTGGCGCTCAATGCCTTGTGGGGCCTGGGCCTGGCGGCCGATGTGCTGGCCGAGCTGGGCCTGCAGCTGGGCGCAGACGTGCCGGTCTTCGTGCGCGGCCGCAATGCCTGGGCCGAAGGCGTGGGCGAACAACTGACCCCGATTTCCCTGCCGGAAGCGGCGTATCTGCTGGTCGATCCCGGCGTTCATGTACCGACCCCGGCGTTATTTCGATCACAGGAATTGACGCGGGATGCTGCGCCCGCGAAAATAGCGGACTTCGCTTCCGGTTCCCTGCTCGACAATGCGTTCGAGCCGGTCCTGCGGCGCCGCGAACCCGCCGTCGAGGCCGTGTTCCAGGCGCTTTCCAGGGTCGGTACACCGCGTTTGACCGGGTCGGGAAGTGGCTGTTTCGTCGAGTTCGCCACGCGCGCTGCTGCAGAGCAGGCGCTGGCGCAGTTGCCGGGCAGCCTGCGGGCGTGGGTGGTGGAGGGTGCAGCGCACTCGCCATTGCTCGATGCGCTGGACGCGACACAGGTTTGATGCAGGGGCGTCGCCAAGAGGCCCAAGGCACCAGGTTTTGATCCTGGCATTCGTAGGTTCGAATCCTACCGCCCCTGCCAGTTTGTCGAGAAAGGCAGGTCCGCCTGCACCAGGTTTCACTGCAGATCCTTCTGCAATACCTCGCGCATCCTTGCGCGGGAATCGAACGAAAGCCCGGCATTGGTTCGGCTTTGTCCTGCTCCACCATCGATCCGCACGCTCTTCGCCGCCGCCCGAGAGATCTCATGCAAGACCAACGTAATCTGCTGGTGTTCTCCGGCAATGCCAACAAGCCGCTTGCCCAGAGCATCTGCAAGGAACTCGGCGTTCGCATGGGCAAGGCGTTGGTCACGCGCTTTTCCGACGGCGAAGTGCAGGTGGAGATCGAAGAGAGCGTGCGTCGGCAGGAAGTGTTCGTCATCCAGCCCACCTGCGCGCCCAGTGCCGAGAACCTGATGGAACTGCTGGTGCTGATCGATGCGCTCAAGCGCGCCAGCGCCCAGTCGGTGACCGCGGTGATCCCGTACTTCGGTTATTCGCGCCAGGACCGTCGCATGCGCTCCTCGCGCGTGCCGATCACTGCCAAGGTGGCTGCCAAGATGATCTGCGCCATGGAGGCGGACCGCGTGCTGACGGTCGACCTGCACGCCGACCAGATCCAGGGCTTCTTCGATGTGCCGGTCGACAACGTCTATGCCTCGCCGCTGCTGCTGGCCGACATCTGGCGCGCCTACGGCACCGACAACCTGATCGTGGTGTCGCCGGACGTTGGCGGCGTGGTGCGCGCACGCGCCGTCGCCAAGCGCCTGGACGACGCCGATCTGGCCATCATCGACAAGCGCCGTCCGCGCGCCAATGTGGCCACCGTGATGAACATCATCGGCGACGTGCAGGGCAAGACCTGCGTGCTGGTCGACGACCTGGTCGACACCGCCGGTACCTTGTGCGCCGCTGCCGCAGCGCTGAAGCAGCGCGGCGCGCTCAAGGTCGTGGCCTACATCACCCACCCGGTGCTGTCGGGTCCGGCGGTGGACAACATCAACAATTCGCAGCTCGACGAGCTGGTGGTCACCGACACGATTCCGCTGAGCGAAGCGGCGCGTACCTGCGCCAAGATTCGTCAGCTGAGCGTGGCCGAACTGCTGGCCGAGACCATCCGCCGTATCGCCTTCGGCGAATCGGTCAGCTCGCTCTACGTCGACTGATACCCCATTCGGTGCCCGGATTCCCGGGTGCCGCCACACGTCTCACCTGGTCGCGGGTGAGACGCTTCATCGCCGCGAGGCGGTGTTCCAACTAGGTAGTGAAATCCAATGGCAAAGACTCATGAAATCAAGGTCGAGCGCCGCGCTGACGAGGGGAAGGGTGCGAGCCGCCGCCTGCGTCACGCTGGCGTCATCCCGGCCATCGTCTACGGTGGCGAACTCGAGCCGGTCAGCATCCAGCTCAACCACGAGCAGATCTGGCTCGCCCAGCAGAACGAGTGGTTCTACTCTTCCATCCTGGACCTGAACCTCAATGGCGACGTGCAGCAGGTGCTGCTGCGTGACATGCAGCGCCATCCGTTCAAGCAGCTGATCATGCACATCGACTTCCAGCGCGTCAGCGCCAACGAGAAGCTCAGTGCTGCCGTGCCGCTGCACTTCATCAACGAAGCGTCTTCGCCGGCTGGCAAGTCGAGCGAAGTGGTCGTCACCCACGAACTCAACGAAGTCCAGGTGGTCTGCCTGCCGAAGGATCTGCCGGAGTTCATCGAAGTGGACCTCGGTGCACTGGAAGTGGGCAACGTGATCCACCTGTCCGAAATCAAGCTGCCGGCCGGTGTTGAAATTCCGGAACTGAAGCTGGGCAAGGAACACGACGTTGCCGTGGTGGCTGCCAAGCACGTACGGATCGAAGAAGACGACGCTGCCGGCGAAGAAGGCAGCGAAGGCGCCGAGACCAAGTAATCCGTTGGCCGGTCCCCCGCATTGCGCGCGGGATCGGCTGCGGTCACTGGCATGTCTGCACTTCGTCTGATCGTCGGGCTGGGAAACCCCGGCCCGGAACACGCGCAAACCCGGCATAACGCCGGGTTTCGTTTCGTCGATGCCCTCATCGAGCGCAGTGGCGCCCGCTGGGCATTGGATAGCAAGTTGTTCGGCGAGACCGCCAAGGTCCAGGTCGCGGGACAACCGGTCTGGCTGCTCAAGCCGGCCACCTTCATGAATCTCAGCGGCAAGTCGATCACCGCCGCATTGCGATTCTGGAAGATCGAGCCGGAGCAACTGCTCGTTGCACACGACGAACTGGATCTTGCGCCGGGCATCGCGCGGCTCAAGTTCGATGGCGGTCACGGCGGGCAAAACGGCTTGCGCGACACCATTCGCCTGCTCGGGCACGGTAAATTTCACCGTCTACGCGTTGGCATCGGTCATCCCGGTCACAAGGACCGCGTGGTGCCCTGGGTGCTGGGACGGGCAGGGCGCGAGGACGACGCAGCGATCGGCGCTGCGGTGGATGCCGCCATCGATGTGCTGCCGCTGGCGATGGAAGGCAATTTCAACGAGGCGATGAAACGCCTGCATACCGAAAAAAAATAGAGAATGGGGAATAGGGAATGGACAGGGCGCTGCTCCTGCCATTCTCCATTCCCGATTCTCCATTCACTGGAAAACCCATGGGTATCAAATGCGGCATCGTCGGCCTGCCCAATGTCGGCAAGTCGACCCTGTTCAACGCGCTGACCAAGGCGGGCATCGCTGCGGACCTGCTCGTTCTCTTCGTCGGTGACGTTGATGCCGCCGGTGAAGCCGATCCTGCCGTCGACCACGACCACTTTGCGGTGGGTGCGCAGGTTCAACCACGGCCGCTTGAACGGCTTGAGCAGCTGGGATGGATGGAACCAGGCGGTCTCCACCCCGGCCGCGCGCAGCGTGCGCAAGCTGCGCCGGGTCATCGCCGACGACCCCACCGCGTCCATCAGCAGGCGCACCTTGACCCCGGCGCGTGCGCGCTCCATCAGCGCATCGCAGATCGCGGTGCCGCTGTGGTCGGGCTGAAAGATGTAGTACTGCAGATGGATATGGTCGCGCGCACCGCGGATGGCCTCGATGATGGCCGCATAGGTGGCCGCGCCATCGACCAGCCAGTGCACCTCGGTGGCGCTGCTGGGGGCCAGCCCGGTGGTGGACTGGGCGATCTTGGCCAGCTCGGTGCAGTCCGCATCCGGCGGGCAGACGCTGCTGTAGCTCTCCATGCCCGAGCGCGAACGGCCGCGCCGTAGCCGTTGGCGTTTGACCTTCTGCGGGCCGAGCCAGTAGTAGATCAGCAGGCCCAGGTACGGCAGCGCCGCCAGCGACAGCACCCAGCTGAGCGTGGCCACCGGCTCGCGCTTCTGCAGCACGATCCAGCTGGCGATCCACAGCAGGTACAGCACGTAGGCGGCGAGGAGAAGCGCTTCGAGGTGGGGAATGGTGGCCAGCCACTCCCACGCGCCCTGTACGGATGCGAGCATGCGCGGATTCTACGGGGCGCACGTACCACTGCGGTGAGCGTGGGGACGATGCGATCGCCGCGCCGGGTCTGAAAGCTTCATCGTGGCGCGCCCCTGGTCGCATCGATTGAGACCCGCCGGCCGTACGATGCGGCGATGGCAACTGCGATCAAGGGCCGTGGTGCGACCGGCCATCTGCCCGGACGCTTCGAAACCACCACCCAACAACCGGTGGACGATGGCTGGTACGCCGACGACGGCGAGGAGTTCGCCGCGCCGGCGCTGCGCACCCAGGTCACCGAGGAAACCGCGCGCAGCATCATCAGCCGCAATCAATCGCCGGACATCGGCTTTTCGCAATCGGTCAATCCGTATCGTGGGTGCGAGCATGGTTGCAGCTACTGCTTTGCGCGGCCTTCGCATGCCTACCTCAATCTGTCGCCCGGGCTGGATTTCGAGACCAAGCTGTTCGCCAAGACCAACGCGCCGGAGCTGTTGCGCCGCGAATTGTCGCGCCCGGGCTATGTGCCCAGCCCGATCGCACTGGGCATCAACACCGATGCCTACCAGCCGATCGAGCGCAAACGCGCACTGACGCGGCGCCTGATCGAGGTGCTGTGGGAGACCCGGCACCCGTTCACGCTGATCACCAAGAATGCGTTGGTCACCCGCGATCTGGACCTGCTTGCACCGTTGGCACGCGAGGGCCTGGTCAACGTGCATTTTTCGGTGACCACGCTGGACCCGCATCTGTCGGCCAGGCTGGAACCGCGCGCGTCCGCACCGCATGCCCGCCTGCGCGCGATGCGGGCACTGCACGAGGCCGGCGTGCCGGTCGGGGTGATGGCCGCGCCAGTGATCCCGTGGATCAACGACCATGAGCTGGAAGCGATTCTGCAGGCCGCGTCCGCTGCCGGCGCGCACAGTGCCGGCTACGTATTGCTGCGGCTGCCGCACGAAGTGGCGCCGCTGTTCCGCGACTGGTTGCAGACCCATCACCCGCAACGCGCCGGGCACGTGATGAGCACGATCCAGCAACTGCGCGGCGGCAAGGATTACGACAGCGCCTTCGGCACACGCCTGCGCGGCCAGGGCGTCTATGCAGAGTTGCTGGCACGCCGCTTCGCCCTGGCCCACCGCCGCAGCGGTTTCGACGCCCGCGACATGCCGGCATTGGACACGACCAAGTTCCGCCGCCCCGCTCCGCCGGCCAAGCCGGTGCCGCAATCGCCGCAAGGCAGTCTGTTCTAGGGGCGGGGAATCGGGATTGGGGAATCGAGAATCGTAACGGCGACAGCGATTCGCAACAGCGCGGCTCTGCTGTTGCGATTCTCCATTCCCGATTCCCTATTCCCCGCCGTACAAGGCACTCGCCGACTGGAACAGGATCCAGCTGGTGGCGATGAACTTGTCGCCGCCGACCGGGCGGTTGCCGCGGTGGGTGTGGGTGAAGGCGGTGGGGGCGATCAGCAGGCTGCCGGTGCGCGGGCGGGCCTTGCGCTGCTGGAACAGGAATTCGGTCTCGCCCTGTTCGAACTCGTCGTTGAGGTACAGCGTCCACAGCAGATGCCGGTGCAATGTGTCGGCGCTGGCATCGCGTGGATACAGCTCGCAATGCCAGTAGGGATAGCCGCCCTGGTCGGCGGTGTACCACTGCAGGTTGATCGCGCCCGGGCGCAGGCAGGTACGGGCCAGGTCGCCCAGCGCCTGGTCGCTCATCTGCGCGATGTCCTCGGCCACCAGCCGGTGCGGGCTACCGTCGGCGGTGGTGACCTGCAGCATCAGCGGTGAGATCAGGGCTTGTGGATAATGCCGCAGATAGGTCAGCACGCCTTCGAACACCGCTTGCTGCAGGCGGTTCTCCACCGCCGCCCACTCGGCTACGCCGCTGATGCGCAGGTCGCGGCTGTGTTTGAGTTCGGGAAACACGCCGCCACCGATACGGCCGGGATGCAGCTGCTGGCTGTCGCGCATGCGTTGCACGATGGCGGCGCAATCCTCGCGCGAGACGGCGTTGTCGGTGATCTGGATGAAGTCGGGTTGGCTCATGCGCACGACCATAGCAA
>JAAIGE0100136403.1_pt1 | contig 21351 bp, 20 predicted proteins | sample 6487951 | NCBI WGS metagenome assembly JAAIGE01 (sample SAMN13974128, study PRJNA590717) | phyllosphere metagenome | biome: tomato field; feature: multiple bacterial spot infested tomato fields; material: tomato leaves; isolation source: leaves from tomato fields | host: Solanum lycopersicum ...
CAAGCAGCCGGGCACCATCGTCGGTCAGGGCGTCGCCCAGATCGTGATGAACCGCCAGATGACGATCAACGGCGCGCTGCGCGCGCTGGAGAACAACATGGCGATGGCCTCGGGCCCGCAGGTTCTGCGCAACGAGGAGCGCATCCGCGAGGACGACGACGGCCAGATCTACCCGCTGAAGGTCTGGAACACCCGCTCCGATCCGGACCAGGGCACGGTCGCGCAGCGCGCCCCGATCGAGTTCTTCCAGCCGTCCTCGAACGCCGCCGAGCTGCTCGGGATCATCGAGAAGGAGACCCAGGCCGCCGACGAGGACTCGGCGATCCCGCGCTACATCACCGGCAACGAGCGACTGGGCGGTGCCGGTCGGACCGCGTCGGGCCTGGCGATGCTGATGGGCAATGCCCAGAAGGTGCTGAAGCTCGTCTGCGACAACATCGATACCGACATCATCAAGCCGGCGCTGGAGTGGCTCTACGAGCTCCTGATGCTGACCGGCCGCGGGGCGAAGCTGCGCGGCGACGAGACGATCGTGGTGCGCGGCGCGACGGTGACGATCCAGCGCGAGACGGCGCGCCAGCGCACGCTGGAGTTCATGCAGATCGTCGGACAGAATCCGCAGTACTCCGCGATCGTCGGCCTCGAGGGGCAGCGCAAGCTGCTGGAGAGCTTCGCCAACGACGGCGGCGTCGCGCTCCAGGGCATCGTGCCCTCGAAGGACGAGTTCGAGGCCCGCCAGGCCCAGGCCGAGGCGCAGGCCCTGGAGATGATGCGGGCGCAGGCGATGCAGGCCGCGATGGGCATGCAGGCCGCGCCGCAAGAGGGCAACGGCGGGTCTCCGCCGCGGCAACCCGGTGTCGCCTCGCAGCCTGCGATCGCGCCCGTCAACGAGAACCAGGCGGCCGCGAACGGCATGCGCGCCATGGTGAGCAAGGGGAAGTTCGGACCATGAAGGACATGAAGGCGAAGAACGTCTCGAAGGTGATCAAGTCGGGCACCCTGCCCGGCGGCGGCGCGAAGCCCGGCGGCAAGTCCGGCGTCGCCCAGCCCAAGGTCGGGACCCAGAAGGCGGGCGGCACCGCGACGAAGGCGGGCAACACCGGCGGCAAGTTCGCGGGTGCCGGCCTCGGCAAGTCGGGAGCCAAGCAGATGGGCATCGGCAAGTCCGTCGCCGGCAAGGTCACCGTCCCGGGCGCGAAGTCGGGCGCGAGCACCGGCAAGGGCGGCGGCAAGCGCGGCACCGGCACCATGCTGGACGGCGACTGATGGCGTTCCGTCCGACCAAGGGCACGGGCGGCACCAAGGCCACCGCGGGCATCAAGCCCGTGGCGGCCCCGGGCCCCGGCAAGTTCCGCCGCCCGCGGGCTCCGCGTGAGCCCGGCACCCGTCCGGATGTGGGTCCGCCGCGGGTGACGAACTACGCCAAGGACCCGACGGACTACGGCGTCCAGAGCTTCGGCCGCCAGTTCGACATGGATGGAGACGGCGAGTAATGGGTCAGATCGCGATGGCCTATCCGCAGAAGCTGGTCACCCGCCAGGTCACCCCGACCCCGGAGGTGCAGCAGACCGCGACCGGCCCCGCGCCGGTGGTGGCCAACAACTACCGCAAGGCGACGACGCAGGAGATGGGCGACACCATCCTGGGGATGCTCAAGCAGCGCGGCGGCCTGTTCGGCGTGCGGCGCAATCCCCTGAGCGAGGCGGAGGTCACCGCCGACCTCAACAAGCGCGGGCTGTCGCCGACATGAGGACCAGCGACGCGCGCCTTCCGCTCCAGCGCGCCGCCGAGAGGCTGCGCGTCGCCGACGGGGAGGCCTGGGAGGCCTTCCTCGCCCGCCTCGACGACTTCGGCGACGCGGTCGTCGAGGCGGTGCTCAAGGCCCCGGCCGGGACCGGGGACATCTACATCGCACAGGGCCGCGCCAAGGGCGTGCGCGAGATCGCCGAGGCCCTGCGCTCGGCACCCCAGCAGATTCGCGCCGTCGACGAGGCGGCCGCCAAGAGGAACCAGACCCGATGAGCGTCGCGCTGAACGAGACCCCCCACGCCAAGGCGACCGGCGAGGCCGCGAAGGCCTACGACTACAGCAACCTGCCGCCGGCGGTGAAGGCGCAGATGGAGGCCGAGGCCCGCCGCGCAGAGGCCGCGCAGGCTCCCGCGCCGCATCCCGCTCCCGCTCCGCAGCCCGCTCCCGCTCCGCAGCCGGCCGCGCCGGTCACTCCCGCAGTGACCGAGGCCGCGCCGCAGCCCGGCCAGACGATCGACTGGGAGCACCGCTACCGCTCGGTCGAGGGGCGCATCAACGCCGCCAATACCCGCATCGCCTCGCTCCAGGGCGAGAACGATGAGTTGAAGCGCGACGTCACCTTCCTCTCCGAGAGCCTGGCCGAGGTCGAGGCCGAGCGCGATCGGCTGATCGCGCAGCGCGACAGCGTCGGGACCAAGATCACGTCGGCCGACGTCGAGACCTACGGCGAGGACCTGGTCGCCGCGATGCGTCGCGCCGCGGCCGAGGCGACCGCGCCGATCGAGGCCGAACTGCGCAAGGTGAAGGACGAGAATCGCGAACTGCGCCGCGGCGTCGAGCAGACCACGGCCAGCGCCGAGGACCAGCGCAAGTCCGCGTTCCAGACCGAGCTCTATACGCTGGTGCCGGACTTCGATGCGTTCAACGAGCCGGGCTCGGCTTTCAACACCTGGCTGCGCGAGCCGAACGAACTCTCTGGACAAGCTGATCGTCTTGAGGGTATTCGTAAAGCCGCAGAACGTCTCGACGCCAAGGCAGTCGCCCGCTACGTCGCCGCGTTCCAGGGTCAGGGTCAGGCTCCGGCCACACCCCAGCCGCAACCCACGGCCACCCCGGCTCCCAAGCCGGCGCAGGCCAGGGTACCGCTGGAGAGCTTCGCAGCCCCCGCACCGGCCCGTGTGTCTTCCCCCGATGTCGGGGTTGAGGACGAGTACATCCCCGAATCCGCGATCAAGTCCCACGTCCAGGAAATCTCCAAGGGGCGCTGGAACGGGCGCATGCAGGAGGCTCAGGCGATCCGCGCCAAGCACCTGAAGGCGTATGCGGAAGGGAAGGTGCTCATCGGTCGCTGAAGCTTTTCCATCGGGTGACCCGGGAAAACCCGGGCACCCAGCAGCATAGGGGGTCACCGTGTCTTATCCCGTCGCCGCCGCGCCGTTTCCGGCTGGCTCGTCCAATCCGGCCACGCCCTACAGCGGGTCGTTCATCCCGTCGATCTGGTCGACGAACCTCCTGGTGAAGTTCTACGCCTCGACGGTGCTCGCGGAGATCGCGAACACCGATTACGAGGGCGAGATCAAGGGCCACGGCGACAAGGTCACCATCCGCCAGCGCCCGACCATCGAGATCCGCGACTACCAGGTCGGCCAGTCGCTCCAGGTCCAGCGCCCGAGCGCCCCGACCGTCGAGCTCAACATCGACAAGGGCAAGTACTTCAACACGATCCTCGACGACGTCATCCGTCACCAGTCCGACATCAACCTGATGTCGATGTGGGCCGACGACGCGTCCTCGCAGATGAAGGTCGCCGTCGATACCGATGTGCTGCTCGGCATCAAGGATCGCGCCGACCCGGCGAACCGCGGCAGCAACGCCGGCAAGAAGACGGGCGACATCAACCTCGGCAAGACCGGCACCCCGGTGGCGCTGGTGGCCCGCAACGCCGCCAACGGCAACGTCGAGATCGTCGACTTCTTCACCCGCATGGGCGAGGTGCTCGACCAGCAGAACATCCCGGAAGAGGGCCGCTACGTCGTGGCTCCCGTCTGGTTCTGCCAGATGATCAAGCGCTCCGAGCTCCGCAACGCGGCGCTGTCCGGCGACGAGCAGTCGATGCTGCGCAACGGCCGGCTCGGCATGATCGACCGGTTCATGATCTACTCCTCGAACCTCATCCCGATGGGGGTCGATGCCGGTCTCGCGGCCGGCGAGTCGCTGATCTACTTCGGCCACAAGGTCGCTCTGACCTTCGCGACCCAGTTCACCCAGACCGAGACCCTCAAGTCCGAGTCGACCTTCGGTGAGCTGGTCCGTGGCCTCCAGGTCTACGGCTACAACGTGCTGAAGCCCGAGGCTCTGGGCCAGGCGGTCGTGACCAAGGGCGTCTAAGACCCGATCACGACAAGAACAGGGTGCATGGGGGTGCTGTCTGGGGCCCGGCCGCGAGGCCGGGCCCTTTCTCGTAGGGGGATCCGATGCTCGACACCGCCGGCGACTACATCGCCGAGGCGCGGTTTCTGCTCCAGGACGAACTGGTGCAGGTCTACCGCTATCCGGACAGCGAGTTCTTCACCGCGCTGAACCTCGGGCTGACCGAGGCGCGCCGCTACCGCTACGACCTCTTCCTCGCGACGAAGGGCGTCCCGCCGGCGGTGACGAAGAAGACGGACGCGATCGCCTTCGAGCCGCAGTACCGCCCGGCCCTGCTGAACTACGTCGTCGGCCATGTCGGCGTGTCCGATGCCGAACCGAGCCAGGACGCGCGCGCCGTGTCCTTCCAGCAGTCCTTCCGCGCCGCCCTGCTCGGCCAGGGGTAAGCCATGGCCCTCGAGATCACCGATCGGATTCTGACGAACTGCCTCCTGCGCCTGCCGGGCGCGGTCGAGGCTGCCGTGTGGCAGGCCGTCTTCGACGTCGTCGACGACCTCAAGCGCAACTGGCTCCAGCTGGACCCGCCGGCCGGGACGGCCGTCGACGCCTGGATGACCGAGGCGGACTGGAAGGAGCACTACCGCCTGATCGTCGACGGCACCGTCGGCAAGATGGCGATGGAGGCCAGCCGCCCCTACACCAACGAGAAGACGGCCGCCCTCCACATGGCGCTCTACAGCGCCGCGCTGCTGGCGGTGCGCGCCAACCGGGCCGTCGACGGCGCGACGTTCCCCGAGCGGGTGCAGAGCACGATCCGGATCCGCGTGCCGCAGGTGCGCGACGTCGAGATGCGCCAGCAGCTGTTCGAGACGATCTACGAACTGCGCCGCGACGCCCTCGACCTCGACGCGCCCGACCCGGCCGCGCAGCCGATCGCGTGGCTGACCACCGCGCAGTGGTCCGAGCACTTCCGCCTCGTGATCGAGGGCACCGTCGGCCGGCTCAAGAGCCAGACCGGGCTGCCGTGGGCCGACGAGGCCGGCGCGACGATGGCGCTCGCGCGCTACGGCGCGCTGATGACCCGGGTGCGGACCGACGTCACCCCGGCGACCTCGGACAGCTACTTCTCGCGCGTCCTGGAGAACGTGCGCCTGCGCGTGCCGCAGGCCCGCCTGGCCTACATCGAGCGCAAGCTGTTCGACGTCGTCACGGTCCTGCGCCAGGACGTGCTCCAGAAGGACCAGCCCGACCCGGCCCAGCCGCCGGGCGCGTGGCTGACGACGCCGGAGTGGCAGGAGCACTACAAGCTCCTGGTCGAAGGGACCGTTGCCGGCCTCCTGCCCGACAGCCCGGCCGCCGCGGCCTACGGGGCGATGCTGACCCGGGTCCGGGCCAACGCCGCCACCGGCCCGCGCGCTTCGGCCTATGAGCGGGTGATGCAGGCGCTGCGCGTCGAGATCGGCCCGCAGGCCCGCGACGGCGTGCTCCAGATGGAGCTCTACGAGACCGTCTACGAACTGCGCCGCGACGTCCTCGACCTGGTGGCCCCGGACGCGCTCAACACGCTGGCGACCCCGGACCAGTGGCTGACCCCGGACCAGTGGGCGGAGCACTTCCGCCTGCTGATCGAGGGCACGCTCGCGCGCCTCAAGAGCCAGGGCGACATGCCGTGGTTCGACAAGGAGGGCGCGGCGCTCGCCGGCGCGCGCTACGCCGCCGCGATGGCGCGCGCCCGGACCGACGTGACGCCGGCGACCTCGGCGACCTGGTTTGCCCGGGCGCTCGAGAACGTGCGGGTCCGCGTGCCGGACGCGCGCATCCCGTACATCGAGCGCAAGATGTTCGATGTCCTCGTCGTGCTGACGCAGGACGTGCTCCAGACCACCCAGCCCGATCCGGCCGCGGCCCCGGCCGACTGGCTGACCGAGGCGCAGTGGAGGGAGCACTACAAGCTGATCGTCGAGGGGACGGTCGCGGCGCTGGTGCCGGACGGCCCGGCGGCGGCCTCCTACACGACCATGCTCCAGCGGACCCGGGCGAACGCCGCGACCGGGACCGCGGTGACCGCCTACGACCGGGTGATGCAGAACATCCGCGTCCATGTCGGCCCGGCCGCGCGCGACGGCGTGATCCAGATGGAGCTCTACAACACCATCGACGAGGTCTGCCGCGAGGCGCTCTACCGCGATCCGCCGGCGAACACCGCCGCGCCGGAGACCTGGCTCACCGACTTCGCCTACGCGAAGTACCTCCGCCTGCTGGTCTCCGGCACGCTGATGCGGCTGCACGCCCAGACGCAGCCCTATGCCGACCCGAACCAGGTCTCGATCCACGCCCAGACCTACACCCGGGAGATGATCACGGCGCGGACCGACGCCACCGGCGGCCCGAACCCGAGCCTGTTCACCCAGCTCTACGACACGGTCCGGCTCCAGTGCCAGGGGATCAAGGACTCGACGATCAACCTGGAGTACTTCAACGCGATTCACGAGTTCTGCGAGCGCTCGACCGCCTGGCGGCGCACGCTCCAGGTCCCGCTCGCGCCCGACACCGTGCTCTATCGCCTGACCGCCCCCTACGGCGCGGCGATCCGGGACATCGTCGAGATCGGCCACCCCACCCTCGACACGGGGGTGCACGGCTGGTTCTACGACAAGATCCGGGGCGAGATCGCGTTTGCCGACGGGGTGCCGCGGGCGATCGACCTCGCGCTGCCCCTGATGGTCCGGGTGATCCTCCAGCCCCACCTGACCGCCTCGGGATCGGCGACCGATCCGGAGACCGGCCAGCCGGCCCCGACGCCGATCGCGCCGACGGCCGAGTTGCCGGCCGACATCCTGCGCGAGCACTACGGTCCGATTCTGGACGGGGTGCTGATGCGCGTGTTCAAGCTGCCCGGCCGCCCCTGGACCAATGCCGCGCTTGCGGCCTACCACGGGCGGCGGTGGTCCAACCACACGGGCTTGGCCCGTGACCGCGTGCGCACCCAGGTCGACGGAACGAATCGACTGCGCCTGCGGCCATTCGCGAGGGGGTAATCATGAGCTGCGGGGTGCGTCACAGCGAGTTCGTCGTCATCGACGAGCGAGAGAAGCAGAGCCTGTCGGAGAAGGGGCAGCCGAACGGCTACGCCTCCCTCGACGCGAGCGGCAAGGTGCCGGCGAGCCAGATCAACTTCGGCACCTACGCCACGACCCAGTACGTCGACCAGCAGCGGGCGGCGACCGAGACCGGCGTGGCGCAGACCTATGCCACGAAGGCCTCGCTCGACGCCTACCTGACGAAGTCGGACGCCGCGAACGGCTACGCGACCAAGGTGGCGCTCGACGCCTACCTGACCAAGACCGACGCCTCGACCACCTATGCCACGAAGGCGTCGCTCGGCGACTACGTCAGGACGAACACGAAGAACGTCGCGGCGGGCTATGCCGGCCTCGACGGCAGCGGCAAGGTCTCGCCGGACGTGCTCGTCTACAAGTCGTTCGGCAGCTTCGACATCGCCGGCAACACGATCTACAACCCCGGCACGATGCAGGGGCTGGTCGGGTTCATGACCGCCAACGCCGGCGTCACGCTGTCGATTCCGGCGGTGGCGGTGTTCGGCGGGGCCCAGGTCGGCGGCGTCACCGCGATCTACAACATCGGGCTCGGGGAACTGGCGATCACCGCCGATTCCTCGATCACGCTCTACGTCCCGACCGGCAAGCTGGCGGTGATTCCCGCGGGCGGCCTCGCCGTGCTGACCGCGCGCTCGCCGACCTTCTACGTCCTCAACGGCACCCTGAAGGCGAGCGCATGATCCTCCACGTCATCGGCGCGGCTGCGGCGGCGGCCGCAGCCAACGCCGCCCCGATCATGGCGAAGTACCTCGCCTACGAGATCCGCAACGTCCCGCCCGCCTATCTCGGCGACGGGCTCGAGGTCACGGAGGTCGAGCTCTACGAGACCAAGACCGGGGCGAACACCGCCAACCAGTCGACCGCCTCGGCGAGCGAGAGCAACGCCACGAACCCGCCGTCGCTGATGATCGACGGCGACCTCAACACGTTCTGGGCCGGGGCGGACAACAACGCCAACACCCGGGCCGTGACGCTGCGCTTCACCTACCCGACCGCGCGCTCGCTGCACCACATCTTCATCAAGCGCGGCGGCCAGACGTTCCGCTTCTTCCGGCAGATGACGATCTGGGCGAGCAACACCCCGAACGACGCGGCGTCGTGGAAGCAGATCTACACGACCCTCTACCTCGACATCTTCGGCCGGGTCGAGTTCTACCCCTCGAACCGGATCTGGTACGTGAACTGGGCCGATGGCGGCATCGACTACTCGACGATGGTGCACATCTCGCTGCTGGACGACGCCAACATCGACTACGCCAACCTCGGGACCTGGACGACGTTCAACAACGACGGCCGCTTCTACGCGGGTGCCGGCGTCGACAACCTGAGCCTGGTGAACCAGCCGTCGTTCGTCTACTCGTGCCGCGGCTCGGTCGGCCTCGTCGCCTACGCGCCGAAGGACGACTTCACCTGCACGAAGATCGACATGCTGGCGAAGGATGCGACCAACTTCCCGGCCGCGGCCGCGCCGGCGGAGACGCCGCTGACCCTCAACGTCACGTACTCGGACGACGGCGGCAAGACGCGCAAGCTCGGCTGGATCTGCGGCTCGGCGCGCGAGTTCGTGCCGGGCGAGAAGCGGCGGTTCTACGCGCCGCAGTTCCTGACCCGGATCCGGGCGAACTTCGGCGTCTCGCAGGGCGACACCTTCACCGGCTGGGACCGATTCCGGCTCAAGCGCAAGAACGGCACGTACTACGACGGCGCGCTGATCTCGATCACGGCGTCGTCGTTCGCCAGCCGCAACTTTCACCCGGTCTACGTCAACGACACGAACACCTCGCGATTCTGGACGACCTCGTCCGGCGGTGGCCAGGCGACGTCGTGGCTCGAGTTCGCGATGCTCAACGGCGACTGGAGCGACATCGGGGCGATCGAGGTCACGGCCCGGTCCGACACCCCGTCGTCGTCGGCCTCGTCGATCGCGCTGACCCTCGACACCGGAGCCGGCGCGCAGCCGATTCCCGGGGCGTCGTGGAGCGGCTATGCTGCGTTCGGGGCGGGCGAGACCCGCACCTTCACCATTCCCGGGTAACGCGGGAAGTGACCAAGGGGGTACAGACATGCGCGCGAACTTCGTCCCGCTGATGCGGGAGGTGCTGCGGCACGAGGGCGGGTTCTCCGACGACCGGCAGGACCCGGGCAACTGGACCGGCGGCAAGGTCGGGGTCGGGGTACTCAAGGGCACGAAGTACGGTATCGCCGCCAACTCGCACCCGCACCTCGACATCCGGAACCTGACCCAGGACGAGGCGATCGAGATCTACCGCGAGCAGTACGCGCCGCCGGTGATGTTCGACGACCTGCCGTCCGGCATCGACTGGGTCGCGCTCGACGCCTCGATCAACTCCGGGCCGAAGCGCTCGGTGGTGCTGATCCAGCGGGCGCTCGGGTTCTCCGACGAGGACGCCGACGGCCGCATGGGGCCGAAGACGCTGGCGGCGATCAAGGCCGCGAATCAGCCGAACCTGATTCGCGGATCCTGCCGCCAGCGCCTCGACTTCATGCGCTCGCTCAAGACCTGGAACCGCTACGGGCGCGGCTGGACCACCCGCGTCAACGAGGTCCAGGCAAAAGCGCTGAAAATGGTGGGTGAATCGGCGGTCGCCGCCTGAAACCAGGCGTGGCGGTCATGGACGCTTCAGGACCTGCCATGTAAGAGTTCCGTGTAGCCCAAGACCTTTTTAAGAGGCAGGGCTTTGGGGGTACCTGATGTTTGCCTTCCTGCTCTCTGTCCTGGGGCCCGGCTGGAAGTTGTCCGCCGGCTTGGGGGTGGCGCTCGCGGCGAGCCTCGTGCTCGGCGGGGCGGCCTACAAGATCGAGAGTGGGAAGGCGGCACTGGCCGCGGCCCACGAGGCGAAGGCGAAGAGCGAACTCGCCGACGCCCTGGAGGTCAACCGACAGAATCTCGCGACGCTCGACCGGATCAAGGCGCAGGCCGAGAAGACGGACCGGATCGTCGCCGACCTGCGGCAGGCCCAGGACAAGGCCGAGGTCGCCCTCCGGGCGGCCCGGGACCGGTCGATCACTGCCCCCGACGCGCAGGCCGCCGTGGGAGACGCCATCGACATGGCGCTCGACGGCATCGCATCGACCAGGGGGGCACCGTGATCGCACGCACTCTTCACGTCACCGGGCACTCGCTCCGGGTGCTTCTCATCGCCGGGATCCTGCTGGCCTATGCCGGTCTCCTCGGCGCTTGCCAGGACGGCAGCGGCCGCCCGGTGTCGATTGCCGAGATCGAGACGCGCATCCCGCGCGAACTGCTCTCGTGCAAGGCCGAGCCGATCCCGCCGCCGAAGGCGACCCGCACCAAGGGCAACACCGCGGCCTGGATCGTCGACCTGGCGGATGCCGGCCGCGACTGCCGCGACAAGCTCCGCGCGGTCTGCCAGGTCGTCTCCGAGACGCAGGTGATGTGCACCCTGCCCGACGCGCCGTCGGCGAAGTAGGCCGCTCATGGAACTCGCCCTGCTCTGGCTGAAGTGGGCGTGCCTGACGGCGTGGTCGTATGCCACGCCGTTTCTCGTCGCCCTGCTGGCCTTCCTCACCATCGAGAACTTGTCCGAGCACTTCGGGGTGCCGCAGCCGGTGATGGCCGGCACGCTCGCGGGCACGCTCGTCGGGGCTCTGGCGCGCGGCTCGCGTGCCTCGAAGTCGACCGTCTGGGTCCGGCTTCTCAACATCGTCGGCGGGTTCTTCTTCGCGCTCTACGGCACGGAGGGCTTCGTCGAGATCGCCTACCACTACCTCGGCATCGAGCCGGGCCCGGCGAGCCACCGCTTCGGCGGCCTGATCCTCGGGGTGGGCGGCTCGTTCGTGGTCGACCTGTTCTTCAACTTCTGGCTCCACATGAGCGACCAGGGAGGCACCTTCTCGCAGATGCTCGTCACCGCCGCGCGCGATTCTCTCAAGGCCGTGACGTTCACGCTGCGCAACCGGGAATCGACAACGCCCGTTACCCCCGGTGATGATGACGGACGCGCCCCCGCCACCGAGGATCCCGAGAATGCATGCCCTCAGCCGTAACCTTGCCGGCCTCGGCATCGTCGAGGGCACCCGTGCGGTCGGTCAGTGGATCGGCCGCACGGTCTACCTCCTGCTCTGCGTCCTGGCCGCCTGCATCGTGATCGCGATCGTCGGCGCGTTCGCGGTCTCCCAGGCCAGCCACGCCGACGTCGCGCTGAACCCGGTGATCACCTCCCAGGCGAACTCGAACGTCCACTGGGACCGGACCGACAAGGCGCTGCGGTTCTGCTGGACCTGGAACGGGCTCAAGGCGCGCGATGCCGACCCGCTCGACTTCACGCACATCATGATCAAGCGCGAGGTCAACGGCGCGGTGAACCGGGTCTACCTGCCGGTGACGCCGATGGACAACGGCCGGCCGCGCCCGTTCGAGACCGCCCGCACCGCCGGCCCCGGCGAGAGCTTCTCCAAGGCGCTGTGCTCGATCGTGCCGCCCTGGGCCGACGAACGCACGACCTTCGACATCGAGGGCTTCGTGCTCTACCCGGGCTCGGTCACCCTGCTCGGCCAGACGCTGTGGAGCGTGCGCCAGCACATTCCCCCGATCCATCACGAGGGCGAGCGCGGCTAAGCCTCGCCATCTCTGAACTTCCGTGGTACCGGATTGGTTCTCACCCCCAGGAGAGACCCATGTCCGACACCACGGAAGCCCAGCGGCCGCAGACCGCCGCCGAGCTCGAAGCCGAGGCCGGCCGCCGCGCCGTCGCCCACCACGCCCGCAGCCGGTCCGAGGAGGGCGATGCGGGCAAGGCCGCCGCCGAGACCAACGCCGAGCGCCAGAGCAGCGCCGCGCAGTCCTACCAGGCGGGCCAGCAGGTCGAACCGCCCAAGTCGAACGCCGGCGATGGCGAGCCCAACTTCAAGACCGTCACCGTCGACATCACGGACAAGGACAAGCTGTCCGAGATCGACAAGAACGGCGAATTCCACAAGGACCCCAATCGGCGCGTCGTCGATACGTCGTTCAAATCGAGCCAGAGCGAGAACACCGCGACGCAAGGCTCCGCGCCGAACGCCGGCCAGGACAGCGGCGACAAGGTCAACCGCAACCCCGCCAACAACCCGGACCAGGCCCTCGTCGCGACGGCGGACAACGACGCCAATGCCGGCGAGGAGGCGAAGACGGTCACGGTGATGGACCGCGACCACGGCGAGCAGAACGCCGGGCCGATGATCGACGTCGACACCACCAAGACCGGTCCGTCGGGTGCCGTGATCGGCCAGGACAACCGCGAGGCGGTGATCCGCGCCGACGAGCGCGAGACCGAGAAGCGGGCGTTCGAGGAGAAGGCCGCCGCCGATCGCGAGGCGGCGCGCACCGCGGCCGACAGCAACCCGAACGTCGCCACCGCCCAGACCCAGAAGCCCGCCCAGACCGACGAGGAGCGCCAGGCCGAGGCCGACACCGCGACCGCCGCCAAGAAGGCGCGCGACAAGGCCGTCGCCGACGCCGAGGCCAAGGCGAAGGCCAAGGCGGCGAAGAAGGACGACAAGACCAGCGCCGTCGACGACGTTCTGAAGTAAGGTGAGCCCGGGACGGTCACCGCAGAAGTGACCGTCCCGGATCCTCAGGGGGTATCAGGATGCTGCTCAAGTTGGAGCAGTTCGGCGGCTACCTGCCGTTGCGCAACCTGCGCAACACGCCGGACGCGAACGCGACCTACGCCGAGAACATGCGGCTGGACCAGGGCGGCCTGCGGGCCGCGAATCCGCCGACGCAGCTGACCACGCGCAGCCTCGGGCTCGACGCCGCCGGCAAGGGTATCCGCCGGGTCTACGGCGTCATCCGCGACAAGCTCCAGCGGCCCGACCTCTCGACGAACATGTACTACCTCGGGTTCGGCGATCCGGACACCGACGTGGTCCGCACGCCGTTCATCAACGACCGCTACGACCGGCACTACTTCTGCTCGCCCTCGACCGGCCTGCAGTTCGTCACCCGGGACATGATCACCGCCTACAACACGGCGGTCGACCCGATCACCGGCAATCCTGGCAGCCTGCTCTACGGCCCGATCAAGGGCCTGAAGGTCGGCGTGCAGCCGCCGCCGGTCGAGCCGAAGTTCAAGGCGCTCGAGGACACCACCACCGGCGATCTCGTGTGGATCGATGCCGGCGACACGCCGATCCCGCACCAGGCCGGCGAGCTCGTCACCGATCCGCAGTACCGGTTCTACAAGGACGCCAACGGGCTCTCGCTGACCCAGTACCGCAACACGCCGGTGACCCGGACCTACACGCTGACCTACGTCAACATCTACGGCGAGGAGAGCCAGCCCGGCGCGGTCGTCGAGGTCGACGTCGCGGCGGATCAGGCGGTGGACCTCAGCGAGTTGCCGGTCCCCGCGAACGTCGCCGGCTACGCGGCCTACGACAAGAAGCGGATCTACCGCACGATCGTCCAGGCCGACGGGGCCGCGCCGTACTTCCGGGTCGCCGACATCGCGATCGCGGACACGACCTATCGCGACACCCTGCGCGACATCGACATCGCCGGCAGCGACGTGATCGAGTCCCTGGCGTGGACGCCGCCGCCGGACGGGCTCCAGGGCATCATCGGCATGCCGACCGGCTACATGGTCGGCTGGATCGGCAAGGACCTGTTCTTCTCCGAGGCGTACCGGCCGCACGCCTGGCCCGACAAGTACGTCATCACCGTCGAGCACGAGATCGTCGGCCTGGGGATCACCGGGGGCACGCTCGTCGTGCTCACCGCCGGTCGTCCCGTGCTGATCAACGGCGCGACGCCGTCGCTCGTCCAGCAGGACGCGACCGCCCAGACGCTGCCGTGCCTGTCGCGTGGCTCGATCGTCTCGACCCCGTCCGGGGTGATCTACGCCTCGGACAACGGCTACCTGATGTTCGGGCCCGGCGGGCTCCAGCGCTTCACCGATCAGGTCATCGGCCCGGAGGCCTGGCGGCGCGACTTCATCCCCCAGTCGATCCGCTCGATCGTCCTGCCGGACGGCAGCCTGGTGTTCTCGCACACCGATGCGACCGGCCTGCTTCAGTTCGACGCGATCCGGCCCGACGCGCCGGCGCTCGGCCTGGTGCGCCACGTCCTCTCGGTGATCTATTCCCCGGTGCTGTTCACCGAGGTCAACACCGGGCGGGCGATCATCATCCGCGACGGCGGCCAGCCCGGCAGCAACAACGGCCGCCTGTTCGAGCTCCTGCCCGCCTACAGCACCGCCGAGCAGTACTTCCTCTGGCGCTCGAAGGAGTTCCAGCTGCCGGCCTACACGAACTTCGGCGCGGTGCGGATCGACTGGAGCGGCGACATCCCGATCGCCTTCACGCTCTGGGGCATCGTCCGCAACGGCGACGTCGAGGAGAAGGTGAACCTGTTCGAGTGGGGCTTCGGCGTGTTCAAGGTGCCCGGCCAGCCCGTGCGCCTGCCCACCGGGTGCCGGTACGACACGTTCCAGGTCGAGGTGTCCGGGACCGGGACCGTCTTCAAGGTGACGCTCGCCTCGACGATCGCGGAGCTCCGCAATGTCTAACCAGGGGCGCAACACCGGCACCACGATCCCGCCCTTCAACCAGGACATCGCGACGATGTACCGGGCGATGCTGCGGATGAAGGAGGTCATCGACAACCTGCAAGGCCAGCGCGGGACCTCGCCGCTCGACCAGAAGATCACGGTCGTCCAGCAGAAGGCCGGCGCGGCGCAGCAGGCGGTCGATCGCAACAAGGTCGAGACCGACGCCTCGCTCCAGACCTTCGGCACCCGGGTGCAGAAGATCGAGGACAAGAACGACGAGCAGGACCGGCGGATCGCCGCGGCCGAGAAGGTCAACGAGGAGCAGGACGACGCGATCGATGCCGCCACCGCCGACCGCGTGATCGGGATCGTCTCCGATTCGACGCCGCCGACCGGGGTGACCGAGGCGTGGGGCTGGTACGTCCGCGCGGAAGCCAACCTCACCGGCATGAGCGCGATCCGCAACAACGACGGCTACGGCACCGCCTTCCAGGCCGCGCAGCTCTACATCGAGGACCCGGCGGTGACCGCGGACGGGGCCGAGCGGCTGTTCGGACGGTCGGGCGCGAAGTTCATCTTCAACGTCCCGTTCGCCCTCGACGGTGCCGACATCTTCGACGGGACGATCCTCAATGCCGCCCTCGCCGCCGGCGCGGTGACCCAGCTGGGCACGATCAAGGGCGCGCTGTCGGCGTCGATGGACGTCAACGTCCGGCGCGACACCAGCCAGGTCCTGGTCTTTTGCCGGTTCCGCTACAAGGACGACCCGGCCACGGTCGGTTCCGGCAAGAAGGGGCGGATCAAGGTCACCCTCAACGGAACCGGGGTGGCGGACTTCGTCGTCCTCGACCTCAGCGAGGGCGGGAACCCGGCTTCTCGGGGCTACGTCATCACCAATGCCTCGTTTCAGGTCGAGAACCCGACGAAGGGCATGCACACGGTTGCGATCTCCTCGACCTGGGACACCAGCCTCGGCACCGACACCGAGGTCAGCCTCACCGTCCTGGAGTTCGCCGCGTGAGCCCGTTGCCGAACACGCCCGCCCCGTCGCCGCGGGCCGAGATCGTCCTCTACGCCTTCACCGTCGTCGACGCCCACGGGGTCGTGCTGTTCTCCGGCCGGGCGACCCAGGCGACGATCGACAGCATCACCGCCGGCACCGTCGTCGAGGGCGTGGCCGCTCCGGTCGGCGCGACCGTCGACACCACGACCGGGGCGGTGGTGAAGCCGCCGGACCCGACGCCGCCGACCGACCCAGGCCCGGGCGCGAACGCCGACCTGCAAGCGCAGATCGCCGCGCTGCGCTCGATGCTCCAGACGTTCTCGGCGACCTACGACAGCGACCAGGCGAGCGAGGCCGCCGCGATCGCGCAGGCGCAGGCCGTGATCGCCGACCTTCAGGCGAAGGTCGGGCAGGTCCAGGCCGACGCCGCAGCCCAGGCGCGCAAGGTCGCCGACCTGCAAGCGCTGGAGGCCGCGACCGCGAGCCAGGCGCAGATGCTCCAGGCGGCCGCCGACGCGGCCGCGGCGCAGCTGACCGGGCTCGTCGCCGACCAGAAGGCCGCGGGGCAGGCGATCACCGCCTCGCAGGTCCGGATCGTCGCCCTCGAGACGGCGAAGGCCCAGGACGAGGCCCTGCTCGCCGATGCGCGCACGCGGCTGGCGGCGCTGGAGGCCGAGGACGTCAAGGACGACGCCGCGATCGCCGATGCCCGGACCCGGGTCGCGGCGCTGGAGACGTCGACTGCTGCCACCGCAGCCTCGCTCACCGATGCCCGCGCGCGGGTCGCGGCGCTGGAGGCGGCGGCCCCGCAGACGGCCGCGGCGATCGCGGCGGCGAAGGCACAGGCCGACAGCGCGGTGGCGGCCCTGGCGCAGGTCCAGGCCGGGCTCACCACCACCCAGCAGAATCTGAAGGCGGCGACGGATGCGCTCGCCGCGCTTCAGACGACGGTTGCCGGCCAGCAGACCGCGATCAAGAAGCTCCAGGACGACGACGCCGCGAACCTCACGAAGGACAGCGCGCAGGATACCCTGATCGCGTCGTTGCAGACCACGGTGACCTCGCTCCAGTCCTCGCTCACCGCGCTGCAAGGCACGGTGAGCGCGTTGCAGACCTCGCTCACCGCGCTGACCTCCCGGGTGACGGCGGCCGAGAGCAGCCTCGTCGCGGTCACTGCCCGCGTGAGCGCGCTCGAAGCCCGCCTGCCGATCTTCAAGACCGACCTCAAGACCGACGCCAACGGGCTCGTGACCTGGACCTTCGGCCGCGACTTCGGGGTGTCGCCGTTCGTGTCGTTCCAGGTCGGGCCGGCCTCGGACGGCAACCCGACCACCGTCGTCGTCACCGCGATCACCGGGACGACCGCGTCGCTCAAGGTGTTCAAGACCGCCAACGGGCTGCTGCCGACCCTCGGGCAGGCGCTGAACTTCATGCAGCCCGCCGCCAACTTCACCTTCTCCGGCAGAGCAGAGGCCCGCCAGTGACCGAGATCCCGAACGACCACATCGCCTTCGGCAACAACGTCTACGGCCACATGATCGCGGAGGCCGCCGGCTTCCACTTCAACGACGGGGTCGACATCAGCTTCATGCGGGTGCGCGACGGCGAGCCCCTCGGCGGCTTCGTCTTCACCCGCTACACCGGCCCGGCGGTGTGGATCCACGTCGCGTCGTGGACGAAGCGCTGGGGCACCCCGACCGTGCTCCAGCACCTGTTCGGATTCCCGTTCCTGCGGCTCGGCGTCGAGCGGATCTTCGCCAACATCAAAGAGAGCAACCTCGACGCGCTGACCTTCGCCGCCAATGCCGGTTTCGAGAAGGTCGCCCGGATTCCCGGGATGTACACGCCGAGCGAAGCCTATCCCGACGGCGCGGCCGTTGTGCTAAAGCTCGAACGCGACCGGTGCAGATGGCTCAGGTGGATCCTGAAAACGACGCCACGCACCCAGGTCATCGACTTGCAGGGGGTATCCGATGGGGGACGACGCACCGGCACCGCCGGACTACTCGGGGCTGGTCAGCGCCTCGATGTACAACGCGAACGTGTCGCGGGAGACCAGTCAGGCGCAGCTGGCATGGGCGCGGGAGCAGTACGACCGCAACACGAAGATGTTGCAGCCGGTGATCGACGACAGCCTCGCGCGGGCCAAGGTAAACGACGCAAACGCCGCCGCCGATAGGGCGCGGTACCAGTCGCTCTACCAGCCGCTCGAGAACGACGCGATCTACGACGCGCAGCTGTACTCGAGCCAGGCCAAGCAGGACGAGATGGCCGGCAAGGCGGCCGCGCAGGTGTCGTCGTCGTTCGGCCAGAGCCGGGCGGCGAGCCAGGCGCGGCTCCAGAGCTTCGGCATCGACCCGTCGCAGATGCGCTCGGGCGCGCTCGACACCGAGTCGCGCCTGGCGGAGGCGTCGGCGCGCGCGTCGGCGGCGACGACCGCCCGCCAGCAGACCGAGGCGATGGGGCGCGCGATGCGCGACAACGCCATCAACGTCGGCAAGGGCTACCCGGGCCAGGTCCAGGGGTCGTACGGCACCGCGATCCAGTCCGGGTCGCAGGCGGCCTCGACGGCGCTGAACAACACCCAGACCGCCGCCAACGCGATGAACCAGGCCGCGACCTGGATGGGCCAGTCGAACCAGGCCCTGTCGAACGGCGCGAACATGCTCAACATGGGCTACCAGAACGCGCTGGGCGAGTTCAACGCGAACCAGAACGCGTCCTCGGGCATCATGGGGCTGCTCGGGACGGGTGCCGGTGCCCTGCTCGGGCTGTCCGACGAGCGCGCGAAGGACGACCACGGCGTCGTCGGCGAGACCCATGACGGGCAGGCGATCCACCTGTTCAACTACAAGGGCGACAGCGAGCCCCGCATGGGCCTGATGGCGCAGGAGGTCGAGGAGCGCGATCCGGGGGCGGTACACGAGCTGCCCGGGGGCATGAAGGCGGTCGACTACAACCGGGCGCTGCCGGTGCGCGAGGACGGCCGGCCGGCGGCCGGGCGGGAACTCCGGGCCGAGGATTCGCCCTCGCGCGGGCACGTCCAGGACGACATCGACGCCTACCTCGACACCGATCAGGGCAAGGCCCCGTTCAAGCTCAACAAGGGCGAGTTCGTGCTGCCGGCGGACTACGTCGCGGCGATCGGGACCGACAAGCTGGAGCGCGACATCCAGAAGGTGCGCGAGCGCCGCACGGGACAGAAGGGCCCGGCGGTGCGGCCGCGCGTCGAGGGCGGCAACGACAACGGCCAGGCCCTGCCGGCCATGGCGATGAGGGGGTAAGGGATGTCTCTGGCCGGGGAACTGAAGGACTTCAACCGCAACTTCATGGCCGCCTACAAGGCCACGAAGCCGAGCGCGTCCGAGCGGGCGCTCGACTACCAGATCCAGAAGGACAAGGAAGAGACCGCCCGCCAGAACGACGCGATGCAGGAGGGCATCAACAAGGCGTCGTCGCGGCCGATCACGATCTCGGGCAGCCGTGACGACGCCGGCGGTGGTGGCGGGTCCGGTGCGGATTCGCGCCCGGTCTATCGCGGCAAGCCGCTCTCCGGCGACAGCGCGAAGATCGAGAGCACCTTCGTCGACGCGCTGAAAGCCGGCGGCCTGACGAACCCCTACGGCCTCGCGGCGATGGCGGCGACCGGCTTGCACGAGAGCGGCTACAGCGCCGGCAACGTCAACCGGACTTGGTCCGATCCGAGCCAGTCCGGCCAGCCCGGCCGGTCGGGCGGCCTCTTGTCCTGGCGGGCCGAGCGCTACGCGAACATGAGCAAGGCGACCGGCGGCGCGAAGGACCCGGTGGTGGCGCAGGCGCAGTTCGCGCTGACCGAGAACCCTGCCCTGACGAAGGCGCTCCAGGGGGCGAAGAGCGCCGACGAGGCGAACCGCTTGATGGCGAACGCCTGGAAGTTCGCGGGCTACAACAGCCCCGGCGGCGAGTACGCCGCGCGGCTGGCCTCGACCCGGCGCTACGCCACCCGGTTCCTCGGGCAGGGCGGCGACGGCGAGGCGCGGGTGCAGACCGCCTCGACCGGCCCGGTGAAGGCCGACCCGGTGACGGGCAAGGCCCCGGCGGCGGTCCAGTTCGCCCCGGCCCCGACCGGCAGCGCGGTCCCGAGCCTATTCGCGGCCCCGCCGGTGGCGGGCTCGTCGGTGCCGGCCATCGACCTCAAGACGGCGACGAAGCCGGACCGGATCGCGCTCCTCGACGAGGACCAGATCCCGGCCGACGAGGACGATCGCGCCCTGCCGACGACGTTCGCGGCGACCGGCGGCCTGGTGGAGGAGCCCTACACCCCGGACGTCCTCGACACGATGGACGACGGTCCGCTGACGACCGGGAGCATCCCCGCGCAGACCGCGGGCGGCGCGACCGTCGGCACCCGCGGGACGGGCGTGTCCGCGCGCCAGCCCGAGCCGGTCGAGGGCGGTGATCCGTACGAGGGCTACGACCCGCGGGAGCTCGCGCGGCCGAACCGCAACGCACTTGAGGCGGGCGTCGACTGGATCCAGCGCACGTTCTTCCCGAAAGAGGACGGCGAGGCGGTCGATACCGGGCAGGCGGCGGCGCGCCAGGCCGAGCGCCAGGCCGAGCGCCAGCGGGCGTTTGCCGGCAACCTGTTCGCGATGACGGGCGACGAGCAGCGGGCCGTGGACGACACGGTGGACCCGCGCCGGCAGCTGTCGCCGGTCGAGCGTCGGCTCGCCGGCATGAACGGGCTCTACGAGTACTTCACGAACAAGGGGGACCTGAAGAGCGCGCAGAAGTACGCGGGCTCGATGCTGATGCTCGCCAAGCGCCACATCGCCGAGATGGGAGCCTACGCCGAGGCCGCCTACGAGAAGGGCGACATCGGCACCATGGCGAAGGCGATGGAGAGCGGCATGGACGCCTGGCCGGACGGCAAGCGCGTCAAGTTCGGCCGCCCGACGAAGGACGGCGCGGTGCCGTACCAGTTCATCGACGAGGACGGGAACTACACCGAGAAGGGGCTCGCCCGCTCCGACGAGCTGATCAAGATCGCGACCGGGATGCAGAACGGCACCGCCGTGCTGAACCAGATGTCGGGGGTCCTGCGCGGCAAGAGCGCGGCCGAGATGCGCAAGGAGCGCGAGGGCAAGGCGGCCCAGGCGGCGGACGACGCGGCGCTGGATGCCGATCTCGGCCAGAATCCGGATCTGTCCTACGTCCGGGTGCTGAAGAAGCAGGCCGATGCCGGCGACGAGAACGCCGCGCGCGCCCTGGAGGCGTTCAACGCCGCGCCGCAGGCCTACAAGAAGGCCAAGGAGCGGCAGTTCATGGCCGCGCGCAAGCAGCAGATGTCCGAGGAGCGCCAGGCGCGCGCCGAGGCCGAGCGCGAGGCCAAGCGGAAGAAGGCGGAGGACGACGCCGCCGAGGAGGCTGCGGCGACGAAGAAGGAGAACGCGTACGGCAACGAGATGGAGGGCCGGCTGGCGCTCCTCGCGCAGTCGTCGCGCGCGCTCCAGGAGGCGCAAAACGACGACGCCCAGGACCCGAAGGCGATCGCGGCGGCGCGCAAGGCCCAGGCCGATGCGGCGGGCGCGGTGCACGACTGGCTGGCGTCCTCGCC
>JAAIGE0100076883.1_pt1 | contig 21327 bp, 22 predicted proteins | sample 6487951 | NCBI WGS metagenome assembly JAAIGE01 (sample SAMN13974128, study PRJNA590717) | phyllosphere metagenome | biome: tomato field; feature: multiple bacterial spot infested tomato fields; material: tomato leaves; isolation source: leaves from tomato fields | host: Solanum lycopersicum ...
AGACGCTGGCATCCGAACAAACCCTGGCGGACGTGCAAGAGGCACGCACGCTGATCGGCAGTTCTCACAAGCTGTACCGAGCCAGCCTGGCGTTCTACCTGCGTGGGCGGAATGAAGAAGAGCTCGACAGCAAGGGGCTGCAACTGGCTAACGTGATGCTGGGCGCAGGCCTTCAGCCTGTACGCGAAGAGGATGAAGTCGCCCCGCTCAACACCTATCTGCGCTGGCTGCCGTGTATGTACAACCCAGCCCAAGACCGCAAGCAGTGGTACACGCAACTGATGTTCGCCCAGCATGTGGCCAACCTCTCACCAACCTGGGGGCGTAGCCGGGGTACGGGCCATCCAGGGATCACTGTCTTCAATCGCGGAGGTGGCCTGATCACGTTCGACCCATTCAACCGCCTGGATCGGCAGATGAACGCGCATCTTTTCCTGTTCGGCCCCACAGGCTCGGGCAAAAGCGCAACCCTCAACAACCTGCTCAATCAGGTCACCGCAATCTATCGTCCACGGATCTTCATTGTAGAGGCTGGCAATTCCTTCGGGCTGTACTGCGAGTTCGCCCGGCGTTTAGGACTGACCGTCAACCGAGTCAAACTCGCCCCCGGAGCCGGTGTAAGTCTCGCGCCGTTCGCCGACGCCCGTCGACTCATTGAAACGCCCAGTGACGTACAAACACTCGATGCCGATGAACTGGATGATGAACGACAGAGCAAGGGAACTGAGGCCGATGAACAGCGCGATGTGCTGGGCGAACTGGAAATCACCGCACGTTTGATGATCACCGGTGGTGAAGACAAGGAAGAAGCCCGCATGACCCGGGCCGATCGCTCGTTGATCCGCCAGTGCATTCTGGACGCAGCTCAGCGCTGCGTCACTGCCAACCGCACCGTACTGACCAGCGACATACGCGATGCGCTGCGTGAACGCGGCCATGACACCACACTGCCTGAAATCCGGCGTGCTCGCCTACTGGAGATGGCAGACGCGATGGATATGTTCTGCCAGGGCAGCGACGGAGAAATGTTCGACCGCGACGGCACCCCCTGGCCAGAGGCCGACATCACGCTGGTCGACCTGGCAACCTATGCACGCGAAGGCTACAACGCGCAACTGTCGATCGCCTACATTTCACTGATCAACACTGTCAATAACATCGCCGAACGCGATCAGTTCCTGGGCCGCCCTATCCTCAACGTGACGGACGAAGGCCATATCATCACCAAAAACCCCTTGCTCTCGCCCTACGTTGTGAAAGTAACCAAAATGTGGCGCAAGCTTGGGGCGTGGTTCTGGCTCGCGACGCAGAACATCGACGATCTGCCAAAAGCGGCAGAACCGATGCTCAACATGATCGAGTGGTGGATTTGCCTGTCGATGCCGCCCGACGAAGTCGAAAAAATTGCCCGGTTCAGGGAACTGACACCCGCTCAGAAGACGCTGATGCTGTCAGCACGGAAAGAATCCGGCAAATTCACCGAAGGCGTCATCCTCTCCAAGAACCTGGAGGTGCTATTCCGTGCCGTCCCCCCCAGTCTCTACCTCGCCCTGGCGCAGACCGAGCCCGAGGAAAAAGCAGAACGCTACCGACTGATGCAGCAGTTCGGCATTGGCGAGCTGGATGCCGCGTTCAAAGTGGCCGAAATGATTGACCATGCACGTGGCATCACGCAAGAGAGTCCATAGAGTATTGCCATTTTGGCTCTTGAAAGACATTCCTCCGCCCCAATCTCACATTATAGCTTCACTTCATAACACTGGAGAGGGATACATGACCATCCGTTTTTGGACAGGCAACCCACAAGGCTTGCTCAATAAATTTAAAGAGTTGATTGAACAAGATGAACCTAAAGGGCGCATTAACACTTGGGAACAGCACTCTAAAGGGTTTCGGCACACTGCCAATGACTGGAAAGAGCTTGGTTTATTCACCCCTAAAATCGCTGACGACAAAAAAAGTTTGGTCTTCAGCATGACCAAAGCGAAGGGTGATTACGCCTATGCGTACTATCACGGCCACCTGCTACAAACCTTCATTGAGCATCTTAGCGGGCGTTTTGATAGAGCAACATTTTCCGACTCACGCACAAAAGAATAGCAAAGCCACTACCAGATACCAGTATACGGGGGACCGTTTCCGGTATCTGTTTGATCACCCTAGCGTATGCGCAGTCTGCGCAGTAGCTTTGCGACGGCATCCTCATACTGCTCGGCACTGGTGAAGTCGGCGTACAGCTTACCTTCCAAGAAAGTCGGAAGCTTGCAGCGCTCGTACAGCAGCGGCAAAACTACAACCTCCCCTCCCGATATTTCACGATTGATGGCGATGTCCAACTCCTTCTTAACCCATGGAGCATCAATCGATTTGGACGACAGCACCACACCGATATAGCGTGTTTCACGCATGCCTTCTTCAATTTTGGCTATCAACGAATCACCTATCTCAATTTCTGCCTCATCTACCCATACTCGTGGTACACCATGCTCACGCAAAGCATTGCGCAATCGCCGTACGAAAGGCTTGTCCGCACCAGTGTGACTAAGGAAAATCCCGTGATATTTCTCTTGACGGAGATCGGCCTTTTCGATATCCAGAGCATCAAGAATAAGCTGATCGGCAGCACGCTGCGATGAGGGTGGGGTAACAATCCAGCCAGTGAGATTACCAACATCAACCCGACCTCCGAGGCTGTACCCCTCGGGGGTCTCGGCGATCGAGGTGAATCCGTCGAGATCGTGATCCGACAGGCACAAGCTCCAGCCAGTAGAAGACAAGGACTCAAAGTATCTGACGAAAGGGCTGTCCAGATCGACTCTCTCCACATGCCGTCCCTTCTTGACCAGTAGATCGCCACGTTTGACGATGCGTTTAACTTCAGGGGAAACATAACCCATGTGGGTTTCCCTATAGCCGAAGAAATTCATCCGCTTTGGTTCCGACAAGCACCAGACAATAGTGGCATTCTTACGAACAGCCGCCATCAACTCATTCTGACGATCTATGCCATCAAACGCCAAATCAATATCGTATTCATTATTTATAGACTTTAGATCACGCAACTCATGAGCTGAACCTGAAACATCCGTTTCAGTACCGAACAGAAAATGTGAGAAACTAGCCGGATTAATTAAAATCACATCGTACTCGTAGAGAGGAAATGCAGAGCGCACTGCATCAGCCGAGGCCTGACACAAACCAAGGTTCTCAAACTCCACCCCATCAATGGCCTCTCCACCATAACGCAGCCCAACAGTCAGAACTCTTTTCATAACAAATGCCCTCATAAAATCCCATATAAAATCAAAGATATCACGGTAGCATCACCCACAGACGCTAATCTGTGAGCTATAAACGAAAGCCACTATTCACCCGAGTAACCGGTATAGTGGCTTTCATATTTCTGTGATCCGCACAGAAATGAAATCTATAGAACCTGATTGATCTGCTGCTCCAGGCGGGTCAGTCGTTCCATAATGAAATCAAACGGTAAGATCTCACCATAAAACATCTGGGCGTTCAGCATCGCCTGATAGTCCTGCCTCAACGCATCAAGCAGCGCCGCATCCGGGATCAGTCTCAGCGCGCCCGTCAGGCAGCGGTCATAGTGGCTGGAACTGCTGCGAAAGAAGGTTTCTTTGATGTTCAGCACATCCTGCAGCAGCGCGATATCTTCCAAAGCCTGATGACCGATATGGTGGTCAGCCAACCGCGCCAGATCGTACCAATGCCGCGACAGCCGCTCAGCACCGGTACGCAGATCCGGGCGATGGCATTCAACATGAATGAGTGTTGCCTTCTCCCAAAAAGTACGCATCGGCGACAGTACGGCGACCTTTGCCGTTGGAAACACCAACCCCGGAACATGCTCACCAATGTCCGGCTCGATGGTCAACATCTCCTGCGGCAAGGTCGCATTTCTGCCACCGAACTCGATCAACACGCTGGGCCGCAGATAGGTGTCGGTGTTCTCCACTGCACTGGGGTAATAAAGCCTGAGCTCTTCCGCATTATCACTGATTTCAATCGTGATTTCGTGATTTGGAAGAGCCTGTAGCAACGCCTCACGTAGTGCCGACACCAGTTCCCCGGTGACATGCTCAGCCAATGCCTCCCTGAGTGTGTCAGACAATTTCCGACGCTGATTGCCGGAAAGCGTGGCCAGCACGGGCACATCCGGCACCAGACTGCGGTAATCAATGGTGACATCGATATCTTCGGAGAAACGCTCGATAGCCTGATAGACCTTCGACAGTGATGTCCCTCCCTTGAAGGCCATCGGTTTGCGGCAGGGTAACGCAAAGAGTGAGCCGAGTACCTGGCATAGCCAGATATCTTTTTCCAGAATCTCGGCACGGCGTCCAAGCACTGGTGCCAGACCATTCAGTAGTTCAGCCTGCTCAACTGGCGTCAGATCAAAATAGGACGCACCTGACGTATCAGACATGTGTCACCTCGCTGCGTTCGTAGCCGCGCAATGCTTCCAGCATCCATGCAGGCATTGAGGCCTTGGCAGAGCACAGCGCCTGAAATTCAGTGGGAGCGAGCTTTTGCGCAATCCGCTGAAATGTACCGGAGGTGACCTGATGACGTCCCAGATACCAGAGTGCCGACAGCGCCTGACCTGCGGGTCGGCCGGCCAATGCCAGTTTGCGCGACGCGACATGCTGCAAGCGGACGGTCATTTTTCCTAACCTAACCACCCGTGACGAACCACTGGTGTAGAACACCGCTTGAGTCGGCATCTGCGTAGAGAAGCCGAAACGCCGTGCGGCCTCAGCACCGTGGATCTCAATCGTCGCGCCTTCCGCCTCAGCCAGTGTCTGCGCGATCTGCTCAGGTGCAGGCAACGTCTTGACGCCAAAGCGACCGACCTTGGGAACGACATACAGTCCATGGCCGATACGCTCAATACTGCCAGCCCTGGTAAGCCGCATCAGCGCCTGATCGATGGCCGCACGCGACCCTAACCCGGCGAAGATAGCGGGCGTGAAAGGCTCTCCGACCAACTGGGCGGAGATGCGTTCTCGAATAGCTTGGGCTGTGCTCATAGCGGCCTCCTGTTGTTAGATATTTTACAAAAAAATCTAACACATCACAATGAGAGCAAGAACCGCCTAAAGCAGATTCATCCAAAAACCGGGATTCACCGCGTCCCGATTGTTTGTCGTGTCCTGAAGCAGATTGGAGTGGACTACCGCCATGATCAATTTTGCGGTGCTCCGTATGCTGGCTTCTGCTTCCATCTATTCCTTCTCACGGCATAGGCTTGCTACTGTCTTGCTCACTGCGCTGCTGAGTCCACTCGTACAGGCCGCGGATTTACTGGCCGTCTCTGACACCCGGCACCCGATGCAAAACCTGGGCAACACCCGGCTCATCGAACTGGACCTCCCATCACGCATCGAAGCCGAGCTGGCAGCCAACCTCCCCAAAGACCCAACCCGTGCCACGGCAATCGTGCAACAACGCCTGAAAGAAGGCGGCACCGCCCTGCAGCAGCGCATCAACGAGGCCTATCAGAATGTTGTCGATGCCTGGAGCCTGGGCATCACCACCCTTCCCGCCGTTATCGTTGATCAACGGTATGTGGTTTACGGAGAGCCTGACGTCGCCAAAGCGGCTGCGCGTATCGACGCTTACAGGAGGACTCAGCAATGAGACTCACCCGCCGCCTGCGCGTCAGCATTGCCAGCATTTTGCTGACGGCAGCCAGTTCATCGTTCGCCCTCAGCACCGTCGCCATCATATCTTCGTCGTTATCCCCTGATTGCCTGGAATACCGCGTCACCGGGATCTGCTACTGGCTGCTATGCACCCCGTTTGGATGCTCGGTACGCACCTCCGTCAAAGTCAGGCACTACGTTCCCGATGCCGTGGTATCGAGCTATGGCAATACGGGCGAAAACCCGTGGATTGAGGTGCGCGCCATGAGTATGCCCAACACCACGGCCCAGGGCGGTGGTGACGGCACCAGCAACCATGGCAACGAGGACAATCTATCCAGATTCCGCAACGCTGACGTGATCGGCCATCCCGGCGGCCAGGCATTCAGTCAGTTTGCTTCATCATCAGGCTACATCTGCAACGGTGCCGGTATTGCGTTCATGCCATACCTGCTGAGCACACTCGATACCGTCGCGTGGCGCTACAACATTCCCGAAGTCGTGTATCCCGAGGCGCTGATCCCCGGTATGCGCGAGATCGGCGCACGCGACACGCTGAACCTGTGGGGCAACCTCTATCCGCGCGGCGGTTTCCTGCACCAGGTGGACAGCTACAAGGCCAGTGCCGTGGTCGCCCAGCGGGCGGGCGATATCGTGACCCGTCGGGGACAACTGCATGTATACCAACCCCTGCTTGCCAACACGCACGATGGCTACTGGCCAGCAGGCGCACTGATGGAAAACGATGCATCGACCGGCAAATGGCAAGCGCTAGCCCCTGGCCTGTCCTCCTCCTGCACAGTCTTCCCACATAACGGGCCACTGACTCAGGCGCAGCAAGACGACTATGCCTGGGCACTATGGCGACCGTATAGCTGCTGCCAGCGACGCGGCCAGACCTTTCTCGGCAGTATGGATTTCAACTGAGGACATGATGATGAAACATCTCGATCCGAACGCGTACTCAACGCCTACGCCACGCCTGTGGCAATCCGTGCTATTGGTTACCGCACTGTCGATGACCAGTGGCCTGGCTCTGGCACAGTATGGAGGCTTCCAGAACAGCGGTGCCGTCATTGGCGATGAGGTGATGTACTCCATCGGTGGCGGCAACGCCGTATCGATGAGCGGTGCGGCCGGCATGCGCTCGATTGGTGCCGGTGTGGGCTGGAACAGCAATCTAATCTGCGGCGACATGAACATCAGTACGACCATTCAGAACCAGCTCAATGGGCTGACCAACGGCTTCCAGAACATCATGAGCAGCGTGATCCAGAACGCCACCAGCGCGGTCGCCTCATTGCCTGCGCTCATCATCCAGCGGGCCGATCCGGGTCTCTACAACCTGCTGACCAATGGTATTCTGCAGGCTCGGCTCGACTTTGATCGCTCCAAACTCACCTGCCGGGCGATGGCGGAACGCATGGCGGACACTGCAGGCGGCCAACTCGGCTGGAGCCAGATTGCCGAAGGCATGGCGCTGCGTCAGGCGGTATCCAGCACTGATGCCGTATCGGCTATTGAACAAGCTGAAAAAAAACGAGGCAATGACGGGGTACCGTGGGTCGGCGGCGACAATGCCGGCGGTGTCGGCCAACACTCAATCAAGGTCATCGGAGACGTAACCCGTGCAGGTTACAACCTGGTCAACGGCCGCAATGTGGCCGACACCTCATCCATCGACACCGCGAATTGCCAAAGCCTGTCCTGCCAGACCTGGACATCACCACAACAGGCTATTGACTTTGCCACTCGTGTACTGGGCGAACAGGAGCAGCGTACCTGCGAAGGCTGTCTCAGGACCGAGACCGTACCCGGCGTCGGGCTGACCCCGGTCATCCAGGAAGAGTACGACACCAAGCTGAAAGTGCTGCAGGAATTGGTCAGAGGAACCCGCAATACCACGTTCGAGAACCTTCACGAAGCTGGCAGTACTTCGCTGCCCATCACCCGTGGCGTTATCGAGGCACTGCGTGACGAACCTGATCAAGACATTCTGGCCCGACGCCTGGCATCCGAAGTTGCGCTGGCATCGGTATTGGAAAAAGCCCTGCTGCTGCAGCGTACGCTACTGACTGGCCAGAAAGAGCCGAATGTTGCGGCGAATCAGTTGGCAGTCGCTGCCGTCACTCAGGAAAGCAACACCCTCGACCGCGAGATCCTCAACCTCAAAACCGAGCTTGAGCTACGCCGGGAACTCGCCAGCAACTCACCGATGGCCATTATCCAACGCCACAGTGTACGTTCAGCCGGTTCACGCGGTATCTATGAAGGAGACCCTGTACCTAACCGTCTCGACCAGTTACAGCGACGCAATCCCGGAGACACACCATGAAGTTTGCCTGGCTGCGATCACACTGTCTGTTCAGTTGGCGTACACCCAGAGTCCTTTTGTGGATTGTTGCATTGCTGGTCATTACCGTCACAGCCAACGTTCTGGGCATCTACTTCGTTGGCAGCATTGCTGGCTGGGAACACTGGCTGGCCGATACAGCCGGCTATTTTCTGTTGTGGCGTCTGTGTGTGTACGGTGCCACCGTTTATGGCTGGCTGTGGATGCGCCGCCGCCTGCTCCTGCGCGAAACCAGTACCGATGACCGGCGCAGGCTTATTCGCGCCGAGGTTTTCGGTGTCGGCGCGTTGCTGATGCTGGAATTCAGCCTGTTGGTGCAGTACGTATAGGGGCTGTGACCATGACGCTTTTCACCACCGATTACCTGGAGTATTACCTGACTCTGGTGGGCTGGATCGTCCACAACGGTATTTGGGCGGTATTGGTTTCCAGCGGCGTGTTTGTCCTCCCCTTCGTGACCATCATCATCGACGAGTGGCTGAGAGCCCGTACCGAAGGCGCTGATGAGGGCAACAAGGGCGTGCTGTCATCAATGCGCATTGAAAACCGGGTATGGGTGGCAATTGTTGTGGTGATGTTCGCAGGCATTCCGTTCATCGATGTCGACCTCAACACGATAAGATACGACCAGGCGCGTTCGGCACAGTGCCGGATCAGCGTACCGCAGCCCGAAGACACTGGCTGGTCAAAATCCTTCAGCACCCTCAACAACCAGAGCGCCAAAGTGCCAGTCTGGTGGGCCTTCATGCACGCACTCTCACGCGCGATCACCAGTGCCTCGGTATCAGCTATCCCATGCGGCACCGACCTGCGGCAAATGAGAATGGAGATCAATGCTACCCGTATTGATGATCCGGTACTGGCTCAGGAAGTGGCAGACTTTACCCACGATTGCTACGGCCCCGCACGCGCCAAGCTGTTCATGACTCGTCCCAATCTTGACAAGACACAAATGCACGATGTGACCTGGATCGGTTCGACCTATTTTGTCAGTACCGCAGGCTTCTACGACACCTATCACGCCAGGACACCGCGTGAGGGTTGGGCCTACGACAGCCATCGTGACGCCGGACTGGCTCAGGTGCCAAGTGGTGCTGGCTACCCGAGTTGCCGCCAGTGGTGGAACGAGGGTGGCAACGGCTTGCGTGCACGTCTGCTGGCACAGGTCGATCCCAGCTTACTCAATCGCATCGCCGGTTGGGCCGGGTTCCTCAGCCGCACGGAGGTAGATGACTCGGTTATCAGGACGATTGTCTCCCCTCACCAACAGAAACTCAACCAAGGTAGTGTCTACACGGATTACGGCGGTCAAATCGACAAAACCTTACCGAATATCGTTACTCGCGCTGCGGGTGACATCGGCATGACAGTGGGAGGACTCGCCGCATTCCCGGCATTGGACGTGATGCGCCAGGGACTGCCGATGGTGCTTGCATTACTGAAGATGGCGCTGGTGATCTGTATCCCTCTGGTGCTTCTGGTCGGCACTTACAACTTGAAGACAACGATAACAGTCAGCGTCGTGCAGTTTGCACTGTTCTTTGCGGATTTTTGGTTTCAACTGGCACGATGGATTGACAGCACCATCCTCGATGCACTTTACGGGTGGGGTTGGGGCTGGAACCGGCCGCACGGCAACGTCGATCCGATGGCAGGTTTGAGCAACACTTTCGGCGACATGCTGCTGAACTTCGTCATGGGCACGATGTTCATTGTACTACCCACATTCTGGATAATGGCTTTGGCTTGGGCAGGCGTCCGCGCCGGTAATGTTCTTCAAGGGTTCGCTGGAGCTACGGCTGATGCCAAAGCAGCAGGAGCCAAAGGAGGTGACATGGCTCTTAAATCCGTATCGAAAAAATAAGCTCTTTTAATCGTCTTCAATATGCGGATCGATACGAAAGTCATCGTAGGTATACAGCCCGAATCCTGCAGGGCCGTTACGCCACTCTGGTTTTGGAGGCTCATCAACGAATCCAGCGGCATTAGCCATCAGAGCAGCAGCTACAACGAAAATGAGTAGGGTCGCTAACCAGAATGCCACATAAAGCAATAGCCCCAAAAGAGTCAGTTTGGTCATCCACAGCAGAGCAAATGCTCCCTTAACAGGCATCCCCTGCTCGACAAACCAGCCTGATATCTGTTGCTCACAACGCGCATAGACACGCCACCCCCTGCCGAGCCAACGGCCAAAGCGTTCTGCAATACTGTTATGGCTCGCGCTATTCATGGTCATCATTTGCCTGCGTTATCCGTTTCCCCTACATCCCACCTTACAACGATTGATACACGACGTTGCTAAGTAAACTGCCCCGTCTACTTAGCTTAGAGCAGAAATACCATACATCAAGTACCTAACAGGCGGAGATACTCCGTCACGCGTATTTCTCTGAAAATAAAAAATATTTTAAATTATCAGGCACAACATGTGCTAATCACTCCCCTTCCGGCAACGCTTGTGCCATTTTGTATTCACATCGCATCCGGATAAATTGCTGGGGAACATTTACCGAGGCCTCAAAGAAAGTGGTAAAGTCGAAGCCTTCCAATTGATACGGCGCAACTAACACCACGTCCTGAGCATTACCAAGAAAAACCACTGGCCGACCCGCTGGAACATTAGCGCATTGATGCGAGTTATTAAAATCTAGCGCATGAGCCAGTAGATAGATTTTTTCAGGCACCCGGGCATCGCTCAATTGCTCATTGGACCATAACCATCCATGAAAAAGAAGAACGGATGAAACCAACACACAAAGGACAGGGCGCAACACTGGCAACTCTGAATCCCCACCATCAAACTTATTCTTGAGCCAAGCTAACAGAAATAAAATATTTATAATAAACATAGCCGCAGCCACGACGATTATAAATGGCAAAATTAATTTGAATACCATAAGCCCGGTAGTGAACAACAGGGTAATAGGTAAAGCCGACGCATCAACATGAAATACGTCATTGACATAAATTGCATTAGTGTCCAAGGGATACTGACGGAATAATTACCAGGTGATTTTGTCGTTATCACACTATCAACGCCCTTCGATTCAGGCAAAGTCTTTTTCGGTGTTATTACGTGGGGAGAAGTCGATAATCAACCTTTCCAGGGCTTCTTCTGTTCGGTTCTTGTGCCGTAAACTTGGTGTCTCCTGGCGCTTGAGGGCATCAATACCTCCTTCTTTAACCAACCGTCTGTGACGGTGAATAGTTTCCCGTGACACGCCGCTCAGACTAAATAGCTTCTCATAATAGCGCTACTCTTGTGAGAGATGACATCCCGCTAGCTCTGGAGCCGCGCAATGATAAGTGGAGCATTAATGCGAGAAGCTATTTAGGGTCTGTCCCTTAACCTCCCTACACGCTAAAAAGTGCTGCAAGAATCATTTCCGAGATGTGATTTTTGGTTAAATACCCATCTCTTTTGGTCATTCTTTATCGCTTAAAAGCGTTTTTTTGCACAGTTATAGAAATGCTGAACTGTACAAAAAATAGTTACGGGACACAGCCTAGTGTTAGTACCCTACCCAAACGGACCATGTGCTTTTAGATATCTGACCTAACGTGCCATAGCGTCCACGATGTCTACTTCTGACACGGAGCGGGAAAATGTATGGCACTTTAGGTCGGCGAGGAGCGGAAGTTGGCATCTGTCTCATCACTCTGAGTGACTTAATAAACACCGAGGAGTATTCGTCAACTGGGTACAGGTCAATACGACCTAAACTATCCCACTCAATTTGATGAATATCAATGGGGAATCGCTTGCCCTTACGTAGAGAGTATTTTTCGATTTTACTATTGCCCATGCTCCTGAAAAAGGTAGATAATATCCCAAAAAATCATGGGATAAAAGTGATGACACAGAATATTCCTTCTCATTTATATAAATATAAAAGCTTCAGCATTGATAGTCTTGATTTGCTTGTAAGCGATAAACTGTATTTTGCCGACCCGGCAACATTCAATGATCCGTTGGATTGTAATCCTTCCGTGTTAGATGACATCGATAACACCGATAAATTAAACGCCATTCTTCATAGATTAGTAAAAGAAAATCATCTAAAGGAACTAGAGAAAGCAGCAAGTAAAATTAAATATAGAGGTCCACGGACATTAGAAAAAATTGAAATACTAGGTGAAGGTGAAGCTCGAAAATTAATTAACAACATTGCAGAGAATGTTTGTTTTTTTGGCAACGATTTTATCGATATTGTCAGGCATCATATTAAAAGATATTTGCTAAAAAACTATGATATTGGTGTCCTTTCATTAGCAAAAAAGTTTGACTGTCCCTTAATGTGGTCGCACTACGCTGATCAACACAAGGGATTTTGTATTGGATATGACGTTTCTGAAAATGACTCTTCAGATATCTACCCTGTTGATTACAAAGGCAAGCGATTTATTAGAACTCAACAAGTTCATGATATGTTGTTTGGTAGCGATGATAATGTAATAAATACTGCAAAAAAAGAGATTGATAGAGTCATTCTTCTCAGCAAATCTCCTTCTTGGAAATATGAGAATGAATATCGAGTTATTAACAAAAAAGGCTTGCAGGACTCAAATTTTCGATTAAGCGATGTTACATTCGGTTTGAGGTTCAAAGAATCTGCTAAGTTTTCTGTTATGAGCGCATTACAATCCAGGCAGGGTGATATTAAGTTTTACGAAATGTCACTTTCTGATAAAACCTTCAAATTGAAAAGAACATTAATTGATTTGGGTAATATAGAATTTCAATCATACCCTAAAAGTAATTATGAACGTACTCGCGATCATCTTCAAATGCTTGATGACTTAAATGACGATGAAAACTAGCACAGGGTGCGCCGTAGTTCATTGGCCTCTTGGCGATTAAAACAATCTGGTGTCTACAACGTCCGTTCCTGGCACAAAGAGGCCCACCTGCGCATTTTTTGTCTGCTACGAGCGAGGAGCGGAAGTTCGCAATTGTTCCCACAGTTGATGGGGCGTGCTAATCAATGGGGAACAAGTCAGAATTTTTTCACAGGCTTTATTAGTTTCGGTTATGACCAAACTCCCGCGAAAGCAGTATTTGTTTCCAGTGGCTTTCGCGTCGGTCAATTTCCCCGTCCTCGGCATTGGGGTCCATAACTTCGAGGATCGCAAAAGTGATACTCTGCAGCCTGTTTTCATCACCAATACCGAAAGCTTCCTTAAGCCCTATATTACCGCCATGCCCTGAGCCAAAATAATACTCCCATCGGCCCCATATCCCCTCTATTCCATTGGCTTTTCCCACATAGAGCTTTCCTCCATCACGATCAGTTAATACATAGATACCTTTAACTACTGATAGTGCGGTGCGCCAGGATTGCAAATTAAGCCTGAGGATCGCACCGATGCTGTTCCGGTCAAGCACAATGTTACGGTAACCGGGAAACTCGCCGAAGCTCAGACGTACCGAGGAGATAGCGCTTACTACCAATTCGTTCTGAATACTTTCACCCAGGCGGATGAAGTTGCGGGCCGTATTTTTAAAGCTGATATACATCCGCCCCGCGTATTCTTCAGTCTCGAGGATTTTCTGAAGGTAATACTGATAATACAGTTCCTCACGGTTAGGATAGGTTTTCTTTCCTGCGTTGCCTATTTGTTGAAACGCTCCCGCAAACAGCCAAGTTTCAGTCCCAGGGATCCTGATTAGTGAAACGACATATCTGCGGCTAAACTCCAGCCGTTTCTGCCAGCACTGCCAGTCATCGAAAGCCTCTTCCCGGAATTTAACCAGCGGATCCTCTTTGTGGTCATTAACTTGCGCAAGGTGGACTTTGGTGGTTTCAGGTGTCAGATCCGGAAACTCCATCTTCAAATAATCAAAAAGCTTCAATACTGTTCCTTACTGATAAGTTGATTTTATTGACTCTTTGCCGTGACTTTACTTTTCACGCCCGCATTACACTGAGCTGTTGCCCATATATTTACATGGTTCAATGTTAGCAACATCCGATTCTGGCACGAAGCGGGCACACAGCAAAATCATCAAGTTCGCTTCAAACGAGAAGAGGACATCGTTTTTAGGTAAGGCGAAGGCTCGATTCATCGAGCATGCATCCTCAATATTTCAAAGCAATTTTCTTAGGGTGTGTTATCTTTTTCTTTATCAAATCGCTCTCACCTTTACGCCCATTAATAACATAATGCACTTCGCAAAAAACTCTATACTGCGAAAAAAAATCTGAAAGTGCTATCTGTAATTCACGTGCCCATCGAAGACGCTCAACTTCCTTATCAAAAAAATGATGTACAAACTCAGTATTTTCTCTAAGATGAAAAACATTATTTCTAAATATCCTGAGTGAATCCGAATGTTCTTTCATTAACTTTCCGATGCCATCTGAAATTGGTAATAACTCTTTAAAATCACTAGGGCGTTCATTATCGAGTAAGACTCGCATATTTAATTTTCGAAAGCCTTCGCAGACCACACCTAAAAAACCTAACCATGTAGAAAGATAAATTCTCATATCAAATTTTTCGCGCTGACTCAAATAGCGCTTGTTTTGCATTTTCTGATTGAGCTTATCGTAATTTTTAAACATAAGTTCAGCTGTTTCGAAATAATGAATCTGGAGTGTGAGTACACGGTCGTGATTGCGACTTGGGAGTACATCCTCAGGGTTTCGGCTATCTGTGTCTATAGCGTAGGTATATGGAACATTAGCAATATAGTAAAGATCATGATCTGGAAAAATCAGTTCTCCATCATCTAGTGCCTTGTTCAAATGATCAGCAACATCATCATAATTTCTGAAACCGTAAGCTGTTAGATTCTTCCCCGCAAAGCGGGTTAACCACCAAGAATTAAACCCTCCTACCTCACCCATCCCCCCAAAATCAAAATCTACGCTCCCTGAATTTAGCCCTACCCAGCATCCAGCTCCATGTTTATAATATTTAACACCACCATCTAACTCACCAGCACTGGGTATATCAGATTTAATCCATTCATTGCGACTTGATGGCATTTGAATGCCAGATCGATGCATTAACTTTAAAGCAACTTGGACATTATCTTGAAAATCAACAATCAAACGATAAAGATTTTCATTCATACCACAAGCCCACTTCATATTATTGAGAAAGGGATACAATACGTCCCTCGGAACCGAGAGGCACTATTATGGATAATATCTCAATTTCCGAGAAATTAACACTGGCTATGTTCTTAATGTCCGCTCCTGGCCCAGAGCTGCCTGTCAGGTAAGGTTTAGCTCTGTGTTGTGACAATCCTAAATAGCTTCTCGCATTAATGCTCCACTTATCATTGCGCGGCTCCAGAGCTAGCGGGATGTCATCTCTCACAAGAATAGCACTATTATGAGAAGCTATTTAGCTCAAGTCAGAGCTAATACACATAAATACCAGCCTGACCGCGTGCATAGATCACCAGCCCCGACAGTACTATTGATAGCAAAACCTTCGTGACAGTAAAGCTCCACAGAGAACTCACCAGAGACAAGCGCTCCAGCGATACACCAACAAAAATGGTACACAAGGCCACCCCCATAACCGGAATGACAGAGTATGTTCTCGTACCCAATCAAAATCACTTCCCGCTGAGTGGGTAATCGCCAGCAGAACCCCAATGAAACCAATTAAGCAAAGGGCCACTTCAAGATTACGGTGTGATTCCTCTTGTTCATCTTTGCGTGTATACATCAATGTTACCAAGTCATTATGGATATCCCGCACATAACACTTCAGTGATCGTGTTTCTTGCCGTAACTGATCTAATTCGGAACCCGTCAATTCCTGCCTGATAACATTGATATCGCGTTCAAATTCCTTCGTCATTCTTATTTCCCGTTAACTCTGCCAAATCGTTCTTCGCTTAAAGTAAGCCATATTTCTGTTTCAGACCGAAAGAATTGCATAGCAACGCACCTTGCAGCAAAAAATTTGCACATGTTCATACAGCCATCTCTTTTCCTGCACAAAAAGGATTCATTCCTGCCGTATTGATACTCGATGGTACGGATAAACAGCGCTATATCAAAAGGATTCCAACGATAAAGGGCAATGGAATGGGGTCAAGGGGGAAAGGCTCTACCCGGAAAAGGAAAAGGCCCGTTTATATCGCACTTAAGGCCATCACAATGTTTACTCTGTTCCAGCGAAAAAAGCCCACACCACCCAAGTCTGATCTGGTCATGCCAGAAAAAGGGCTGCTCCGGCCGGAGCCCGCTGCTTCTCTGCTGGCCACACCTCGACGTCAACAGTTGCTGGAACACATCTGGCAGCGTACTTCACTCTCGCAAAAGCAATTCGCTTGGCTGTACCGAGCTCCTTTTGAGCGCTACGCCGAACTCGTGCAACGGTTTCCGGCCTCAGAAAGTCATCACCATGCCTACAACGGTGGCATGCTGGATCATGGCCTGGAAATTGTCGCCTTCGCCCTGAAGCTGCGCCAGTCTCATCTACTCCCCGTTGGCTCGTCACCAGAAGATCAGGCAACACAGGCAGAAGCCTGGACAGCCGCTGTCGCCTATACCGCATTGCTGCACGATATCGGCAAGATCGCAGTAGATCTGCACGTCGAGCAAGAGGACGGCAGCACCTGGCACCCGTGGCATGGTGCATTAAAACGTCCATACCGCTTTCGCTACCGGGAAGATCGTGAGTATCGCCTCCATGGTGCCGCCACCAGTTTGCTCTACCAGCAGGTGCTCGATCCCCGCATACTCGATTGGCTCAGCAGCTACCCATCCCTGTGGACTTCACTGTTGTATATGCTGGCTGGCCAGTATGAGCATGCCGGTGTGCTGGGCGAGCTCATAGTCAAAGCCGACCAGGCATCAGTCGCGCAAGCGTTAGGTGGCGATCCCACCAAGGTAATGGATACGCCGAAACATGCCCTGCAGCGCAAGTTACTCGATGGTCTGCGCTACCTGTTGAAAGAAGAATTCAAACTGAATCAGCCGCAAGCATCTGATGGCTGGCTGACGCAAGATGCCTTGTGGCTGGTGAGCAAGACGATATCCGACAAGCTGCGTGCCTATCTGCTGTCACAAGGTATTGACGGCATCCCCTCCAACAACACAGTGGTGTTCAATGTGCTGCAGGATCACGGCGTGCTGCAACCCACCCCAGATGGCAAGGCAATCTGGCGAGCCACCATCAGCAGTTCGTCCGGCTGGTCACACCGTTTCACTCTATTGAAACTCTCTCCGGCATTGATCTGGGAAGCATCCGAACGTCCAGCCCCCTTCGCAGGAACAGTGACTATCGAAGCCATCTCCTCCGACAGCGGCGACTCAATACCCGACGCCACTGAACCCGCAATATCTACCTCTTCCGCTTTCACCGCCACCGACCTTGCAACGGCGCAAGCCACCACCGCACCACACAATGTCATGGATGACATGCTTGCCATGCTGATGCCAGCTGAAGCCCCTCTCACCTCTACACCAGACAACAACACATCGGATGTTGCTACTAATGAGCCGACACCGGTACTGGCCTCGAATACACCATACCAACTTGCCCCCACCAAACCGCATTCGGCCGAACATTTCATGGAGTGGCTACGAGAAGGGGTTCAATCCCGAAGGATAATCATCAATGATGCAAAGGCGCTGGTACATAGCGTGGACGATACTGTCTACCTGGTCAGCCCTGGCGTTTTCCAGCGCTATGCACAAGAACACTTGCAGATCGGCGAACTTGCCAAACAAGAGAAAATTCAGGACTGGCAGTGGGTACAGAAACACTTTGAGCGTCTGCACATCCATCGCAAACAAGCCAATGGTCTGAACATCTGGGCCTGCACAATCAATGGGCCACGTAAATCACGCCGACTGAACGGCTACCTGCTATCCGACCCCAGGCTGATTTTTAGCTCCCCCATGCCGAACAATCCCTATATATCTCTTACGTCACCACTACCCAGCAAATAACGGGAGTAGACTTGTCTACCGCCAGCATGTCGCTGAGATGGTGCACCACCAAGCGCCATGCCAGCGCTCAGCCACGGCAACATCATTAGTAAGTAATCCCCATCCTTAGACACTTATCGTTAAACGTTCGGCTGGGCATATTCAGGCTTTCTGCCGCTGCCTGACGATCGCCACCGTACTGCCACAACCGCGCCTCTATCACCGCCGCCTCGAACGAACGCACCGAAAGACCTAAATCTTTTACGTGTTGGAAACACTCATCCACCTTATCTGGCTCACTTGTCAGCCTATTCTGCACCTCAGGCGGCAGAGCCTGCATCGTAATCGGCTGACCCGGTGAGGAATGGGCACAAGTCACCTCCAGCAGATTGCGCAGTTCCCGCACGTTCCCTGGAAAATCGTACCACATGAGCTGTTGCAGGAATGACGGCACCAGAGCCCCCGGGGCTTTCTGCTCTCGCTCACAGCACTGCGCGATGAAATGGTGGCACAACAGTGAGATATCCTCTGTACGTTCACGCAGAGGCGCAACATGCAATACACACTGACACAACCGGTGGTACAGATCCTGACGGAACACACCGTCGGAAACGCGCTGTTTCAGCGTATGGTGCGTGGCAGCAACCAGCCGGAAATCTGAATGTACTTCCTGCTCGGCCCCCAACGGACGAAAACACCGAGTTTCCAGTACCCTCAACAACTTGGCCTGCATGGAAAGCGGCATATCGCCGACCTCATCCAGAAACAGCGTACCGCCATTGGCCTGCGCGACCAGACCAACCTTGTCGCTCAGGGCATCGGAAAACGCCCCTTTCTGGTGGCCGAACAACTCGCTTTCGATCAGGCTCTCAGGGAGAGCTGCACAGTTAATCACCACAAAGGGCCCGTCGGCTCTGACAGAGCATTGATGCAGCAGGCGGGCGACTACATCTTTGCCTGTACCCGTTTCTCCCTGGATCAACACCGACAGGTTATGTCCGGCAGCCTGGCAGACCTTCTGTTGCAGCGACTTCATGACCGATGACTGGCCGATCAAGGTGTCCTTAATGCGCGTGAGCTGCGCCTGCTGACGCGCTTCATCCCGCTCCCGTTCAACAGAGGCCCGGAGTGTCAACTGAACCTGCTGCGCTCCCACCAACTCGCGCAGCAGACTCAACTGGTTGCAAAACACCTGAGCCAACAGGTTACCTTCGCCACCGTCATGCCATAGCTGCAGGCGTTCTGGCGTATCCAACAGCGCCAGTTGTCCCAGTACCTTGCCACTCTCTGACAACAGCGGTATGGCATACATCCCACAGTCTGCACCCAGCCCCGATAGCATCTGCTGAAAGAGCGGGTGTTCAATACGAGCCCCCGCATTCAACGATGACCAGGCGTGCGCCTTATTTTCACGCAGCGCATAGGCCAGTGGATGGCTAAAATCATCCACCTCCAGCGCTAACGCAACAGGTTCATCACCAACACGGCCACAACACAATAACTGTCTGCCACAGCCATCAACCAACCCAAGAATTATACCCTGCGGTCGCCAAACAGAAGTCATTGTGGACAACAGCCAGTCGCACAAATCCGGCTCCGTTTTCTGACGTATCATCGCCAACGCCAGATCAAACGATAATGTCGGCACCGACGCTTCAGCGCTTTCAGTGCCATATTCCCCTCTTGATAATGTTCTGCTTTCAGGCATCGCTACCTCCCTGTCTCATTAATTATGATCCTACCCACGTAATGTGGACACAACCCTAAGCGAGGTTCTGATTTTCAAATTGTTCCGGGCTGAGACTGCCACAGGCACTGTGGCGTCACCAGAGATTGTAATCGCACTCAATATTTCAGGCGCTTCGTGAAGTCTGTCGCTGCTTTTTGGATGATGGCCAATCCTTAGTCTGTTCAGACAGTTGTCGCTTTAGCCGGGCATTTTCAGCGACGAGTTCATTTTCACGTTCTGTGGACGTCATTTGTCACTGTTTGCTGCGCCAGGCGTAGAATTGTGATTCATGCAGGCTGAGCTGGCGTCCGGCGACAGCGACAGCAATATGCTCAGCCAGATTCAGAGCCCCTCGCAGAACTCTGGCGAATGCAGCTTACGGAGATTTTTATTGGTTGATGCTGGATTTGTCATGAGTAATCACCCCTGGTTGAAAGTTTACTCACTTAGTCGCGTGTTCACTATTGCTGGGTAAGATCAATTTGCATAGATTGAGGAATATTGTGATGCTTCTGATAACCCGGCATAACTGGCATTTGCCCATAATCACCTGTAGCCACCAAGCCAAGTGGATCAACCCAACTCAACGAGTTAGGCGCATACTGATAAAGATTGATCCCGCCCGCCAGCCCAATCGGGTCCTGTGTGGTAAACCGGCCTACCGTCGGGTCGTAATAACGGAGCAGGTTGTCGTAGCGTAACGGCTGCGGTTCCACCGCCTTGCCGTCGCATAGTCCCTTCACTATCCTGTGTCTGCCCGAATAGCCGGAAGAGTCTTTTCGAACACTTCCAGCTTTTTTTGATTAAATTTTCTCTATAAGTTTCTTTATATCATAATCAGTATTTGGGCTTAGCTCTGGTAGTAACTCAGCTTCCTCTTCTGTTATAGAAAACACATTACCAAATATATCTTTCTTCTTGCAGGAGTCTCCTATCCCAAATGAAAAATAAACCCCATCCATATCCTTAGGAGTATAATTTTCTTGACGCCCAATTATTCTCCAGTCGCCATTAGGCTCGACTTTTTTATCAAATAACCCATATGTATCTATAACTAGCGGAGTAAATGCACGCTCAGCATGAATAATCTCATCGTCTTCTATAATTGGCTCAGACAGAAATAAATTAAAGACTTCAGCCACATGCCCGGCCGTAATTTTGGATATAATACGACCGAAACCATATTTATTATCATTAATTCTAAAGCAAAATATGTTGTAAGCATACCCGTTTTAGTTCCACACACTTTTTGAGATTTCCGGGTCTTCAGCCATCAGCCGGTATTCTTCCGGCGTCAGGTTATTCAGGGATTCATGAGGTCGTTCGCTGTTATATTCATGCAGCCAGCGTGCCGTAATTTCCCTGACTTCATTCAACGTTCTGAACAGGTAAAAATCCAGTATCTCTGTTCGGTACGTTCGGTTAAAACGTTCGATAAAGGCATTCTGCGTGGGTTTTCCCGGTTTGATAAATTCCAGCATCACGCCATGCTCTTCAGCCCACTGCGCCAGAGTCAGTGATATTAGCTCCGGGCCATGATACCTATTGAATGCATCCAGTTCGCGTTTTACTCAGCCATTTTCTACAACTTGTAATGCCTGTCACAAGTGGAGAAAATCAATGAATACTCTTGTCAGTAACACCAGCCTGTCGGGGACACTGATTGCCCTGGATATC
>JAAIGE0101247106.1_pt1 | contig 21317 bp, 17 predicted proteins | sample 6487951 | NCBI WGS metagenome assembly JAAIGE01 (sample SAMN13974128, study PRJNA590717) | phyllosphere metagenome | biome: tomato field; feature: multiple bacterial spot infested tomato fields; material: tomato leaves; isolation source: leaves from tomato fields | host: Solanum lycopersicum ...
ACGCATCATCTGCTGCGCCATGAACATGATCGCGGTCAACGCGACCGCACGCAGCTCCTCGCGCGACGACAGGTCCGACAGTTCGAACACGGTCAGGTCGGCCGAGAGCTGGAACGAGACCTCACCCTGGAAGAACCGGCCATAGGTGCCGCTGCCCGAGAAGGGTCGCATCGAGATGCCGAGATTGATTGCGACCTCGTTGCCGGTCTCCTCGAGCGCGGCGATGATGTCGTCGATCTCGCCGGCACGGCCCTTGGCGGCCCACACCGAATTGACCGCACCGTCGATCAGGCCGCGCTCGAGGTCATCGAGCTTGTCGATATAGCGGGCCATCTGGCTGACGATGGCTTTCAGCATCGCGAGGCAGTCGACCAGATAGTCCGGGTCCGCCTCGACCTGCGCCATGTCGATCATCGAGAACGGGTTTAGGCAGAAGCCCGAGGCCATGGTGAACTCGACGAAGCTGCCTCCCTGCAGTTTCGCCGAATGCTCGAACGAACGGCCATCATCGATCACGACCACCCGCGCGCCGGCACCGACGAGCGAGGAGCACAGCTCCTGCAGCGCGACCGACTTGCCGCTGCCGCTCTTGCCGAACACCGCGACATTGTGGTTGCCCGCGCCATTCTCGAACGGCGACCAGAAGAACGGCTGTCCGCGCCTGCCTATCAGCATGAGATGCGGGACCGGGCCGCCGAGATACTCGCCCTGGATCGGGGCGAGGCTCGCAGCCGTCGTGGTCAGCATCGTGCGCAGCCGCTTCATGTTGCGCAGGTCGAACGACAGCCCGTTGGCCATCGTCATCGGCATGGCGGCGAGCAGCCCCTGAATCTGGAGATAGCGGTCGTCGAGCAGGTCCCAACCCGCCGCCCGGTACACCGACTTCAGGATGCGCTCGTTGGTGTCGCCCTTGCCCTTGGGGCTGAAGGAGGTGACCGAGAAAAATCCCTGTACGAGCTTGCGGCCCTGGCCGAGCTCATCCTTGACGAAGCGCCACTCCTCGGACTGGTCCTTCAGCTGCGGCAGCATCCGCGCCGACTTGCTGTCGGCGAGGCTGGTGGTGCGCATGAACTTGCGCCCGGCGCGCGAACTCTCGCTCTCCGCATCGGTGAACTCGAGACAGAGGTTGGTCGAGATCGGGCAAGGCATGCGCAGCTTGTCGGCGAACATATCGCCGATGAGCTTGGCCATGTCCCACGGTGCCCAGCGCTTGGGCAGGTTGCGTACCGAGAAGGAGCGGACGTCGAAGGTGTCGGGGTAGATCTCGCCGATCTCGGGCGCATCGTCGACCACCTTGCCGGTCGGGCGGAAGCGCTCGGTGCGCAGCAGGATGCGGTCGGGCTCGATCCGCATCTCAAGGTCGTGCCGTACCGCCTGATCGGCGATGGGATCGAACGGATTATAGCCGATGGTATCGTCGCCCGGCGCCGTCGTCGGCGAGGTGATGTCATCGATCCAGGCGATGAGCTGCGCCGGGTCCATTGGCCGTGCGGCGACGCCGATCGATTCCAGCGACGAGATCAGGCCTTCCATGACCGCGATGATCTCCTCCACGCTCACCCGTCCCGACGAGGGGGCGGCGAACGAGATGGCAACGCGGTGCTGGCGTAGCATGAAGGGGGCGGCGTTGCTGAGCGACGTCCACACGCCATCGACCAGATAGGCGGTGCGGTGCTTCGCCATCCGCTCGTAGACACCGCCCGCGGCGTAGCGCGGCACGTACCAGCGCGAGAGCGGTTCACCGACCCGTGGACTCATCCAGCCATGGAACTGAAGGCAGCTCGGTGCCGGGATACCGTCCGAGAGGAACTGGGTGAGGATGTCGGCGGTCCGCTCGTCCGCCCCCATGAGTGGGGCGACGTCGAGCACGAACCCGCGCGAGGCGGTGTTGTAGAACAGCTTCGTCTTCGCGTCATAGCTGCGATAGGGCAGCCAGTGGACCAGACGCGGCACCGTCGTCGTTGGACGCGCACTGTCGGGCGTGCTGGTATCGCCCAGCACGTTGGTCTGTAGCCAGCGCCAGAAGCTCATCGCTCACCCCCGTCGACGCCGGGGAAGGCCGGGGCGCGTACCGTCGGCGCGGGCTTCGCCGCCTGCGCATCTTGTTCGATGCGGGCCGTAGCGCTCCGGATCGCCGGGTTTGCGCCGATCGCCGCGACGGCCTGCCGGCCCTCCGCGCTTACCTGTGGCGGGATGACGGTCGCCGCAGTCGGCGAACCCTGTGGCCTTGGTGCAGGGAGCGCGGAAGCGTTGAGGGGCGTCGCTGCCGGGCCGACCGTCCGAACGGTTGCGTTCGGGGAGAGCGGGCTGGCAGGTAAAGCAGGTGCGGGCGAAGGTTGTGCAGTGGCATGGAGCGTGCGCGGACGGGGAGATGCCGTGAGCGTACCCGCCACCTCGCGCTTGATCGCGCCGATCGGGTCAGCAGTTGCCGTGCGAACGTGGGCGCTCGGGCGGGCTGCGCGGGCGGCGTCGATCGCGGCAGCACTCGGCAGATCGGGATCGCCTGCCTCCGGGGCAGGTAGCGCCGCTTCAGCGGCATCGAGCGCGGCCAATAACGTCTGACCGTTCGCCGTTTCGGCGACCTTCACATTATCCATCGCAACAGCCTCCCCGGCGCTCGCCTGGCGCCAGTTGCCGGTATCGACGACCGCGTGCACGGTGGCCTGCTCGTGCAGCCGTCCCGCCGCGTCGATGTGCGAAAGGAACACGATCCGCAGGACCTTCTCGCCGGTCCGTACGGCACCGCCTGCAGCGACCGAGAAGGCGCGGTCCTGCTGCTGGGGTGCTGGATAGGGGCCGGCGGGCCGGATGAACCGGTCACCGTCGTCGCCCGAGATCATCGCCAGCGCGCGATCGTCGATCACCGACGACGGCGCGCAGATGCCCTCGGGCGCGACGCAGGCGAAGCTGCCCTTCACGTTACCGCCGAGCGTGGCGCAGCCCGACAAGGCGGCACCGCCGACCAAGAGCAGGGTCGCGGAGCGGCGCTTCACGACCGGCCTCCCGCGATCCAGCGTTCGAGGAACGCCCTGGGCCGATAGCCCTCAATCATCGCGCCGTCGGCGCGCACGATCACCGGCGTTCCCTGCAAGCCGTGCTTCCGCGCAAACGCTTCGTTGGCATCGAGGCCGGAGGTGTCGCACTTCGCCGACCCCTGTACCGGCTCTCCGGCATAGGCGGCATGGAGCGCCTTCACCCGGTCCCTGGCGCAATAGACGGTGTCGGCGACATCGCGGCTGCCGAGCGTCGAGATCGACCGCTCGGTCACCCGCACGTTCATCGTCGCCAGCGTGTTGGTGAGCGCACGGCAATAGCTGCAGCGGAAGTCCGAGAACATCGTGACCGTCGGTCCGCCCGCCTTGCCCCACGCAATTGCCCCCGAGGCGGGCAGTCCGTCGAGGGACAAATACCTCACCGGGGCCGTGCGCGCGGCCCTGGGGGCGGGCGGCGCGTCACCCTCACTGTCGGCGGCTGCCTTGGCGGCCCCACCGATCAGGGTCTCGGGGCTCATCTCCAGCAGGCGGGCGGCGGTCAGGTCCTGCCGCGTCTCCATGTCGTAGATCCGCCCGACGACGAGGTACCGACCCGTGCGGTCGACGTAAAACAGGTTCGAGCCGGCGGTGACCTCGCACAATCCATCCACTTTGGCGCAATCAACGTTGCTGAGCGGGGTCTTGGGCAGACGCTCCTTCAGCAGTTCGGTGACACTGCGCTCGGGGCGCTGGATCAGATCGGTAGCGAGCGCGCCGCCGGTGATGCCGAGCGCGCTCAGGCACACCGCACCAATCCCGATCCGGACGCGCCGCGACAGCTTGCGCTCAGTTGCGGACATGGACACCCTCCAGGAAAATGATCTCGACATCGACGCCGGTCGGCATCTCGATGACGGGCTGATACTGTTCGGCGCGCTCGATCAGATATTTCGAGACCATGTCGCCGGTCTGCGAGACGCCTTCGCCAAGGCCCCCCTGCGCGATGTCACCGAGGCCTAGCTGCTGGCGCTTGTCACCGACCGAGACGGTCGGTGCGGTCAGGAATTGCTGCGAATTGGCCGAGAAGCCGCGACCGAACCCGCCGACCAGCCCCGCCATGAATGCCTGGCTGATAAGTGAGCCTTCTCGGCTGACCACCCGTCCGCGCACCCCGGTCTTGCCGCCGAACGCGACAAAGCCCTTCACCTCGGAGACCGCGTACCGGCCGCCGGGTTGCGGACAGGTCATCTTCTGCAACTTGATGTAGACCTTCTCGCTCGACAGCTCGCCGCGCGCCGCGCCGTTGATGAGACACCCCTGGATCCGCGTGGTCAGGAGTTTGCCGCTCTGGAACACCGAGCGCGCCGGACCGGTGACCCGGAGCACCACCGGCAGCGGGTCAGTCTGGCTGCCGACCCCCGCCGCCGCGTCTACCCCGACGATGACCTTGGCGGTGGCGATGCTGTTGGGCGGCAGATAGTTGACGCTATCGGTGAAGACCGTGTTGCCCTTCTCAACCCGCGTCGCGGTGCCGCCGACTTCGCCGAACGAGACCAGCTTCACCTCGTTAATCCGGACCGCGGCGGGCGCAGCCGCCGGCGCTTGCGACGGCTGATAGGCGCTCGGGCCTCCGGGGCCGTACATCGCGCTCGGCCCGGGCGGCGGTGCGGCCGGCGCGGGTGCTTCGTTGATCTGTCGGCGCAGCTGCTCGTTCTCGGCCTGATAGGCGCTCAGGACCCGCTGGCCATCGGCGGCCATGCCGTGGTTCTGCGCCTGTAGCGCCGCGACCTGTGCCGCCAGCTCATCGACCCGCGTCTGCGTGCCGCCGACCGCCTTCAGCTGGTTCTCGGCTGACTGGAAGCGGTTCTCCGACGCTGCCTTCCATTCCTTGTCAGAGAGGTTGCGGTTGACCATGTCGCTGGTCGACACCTCGACGTCGGTAACGCCCATCTTGCTGCCCGTTGCGGTGTCGGTGCCGTTCCCGCTGCCGCTGAACATCCAGAACGATGTGGCGATTAGGCCGACACCGGCGATGCCACCCATCACCAGCTTCTGTTTGCGGTGAACGGCAGTGTTGGCCGCCAGACCATCGGCATCAGGTGCGCCGGTTGCCTCCGGCGCATCGAGGTTCGGGCGATTACGCGAAAAGGGATTGCGGAAGCCCATGGTTATTTCCCTCTCTTGGACACGAGATAGGCAGTGGTGGCCTTGCCGGGCGCGAGGGTTGGCTCGGCGATCGAAACGGCGAGCCCGCTCGCCGGGGCGACGGTCGCCTCGGTCAGCGTGGTTGCGATGGCGCCGGTGTTCTCGATCCGCAGCACGCGGCCGGTCAGCGCCTCGCCTTGATATTCGGCGATCATCTGCACCTTCAGATTACCGACATGGACCGGGCGCAGCGAGCGCTGGTGCATCTCATAGGGTGCTGCCACCTTATTCGCGTACATCGCACGCACCAGCTCGATCGCAGCGTCCTCGGGCGCCTGTGCGGCGGCAACCCGGTTGGCGACTGCGCCCTCTGCATCGTCTGCCTGAATCGCGGGGTTGGCGATGAACACCTGGACCGCCTCGTCGCCCAAGGGGCGGCAGACGAACTTGTAGACATAGCCCCGGCGGGTGGTCGCGAAGAACGACAGCGTCGTGCGTGAATAGCCCTCCGGTACCGACAGGTAGATGTCCCCGCGCACGGGTTCGTTGACGACGCTGAAGTCGCTCGCCGGGTCGCCCGAGTTGATCTTGGAGACCGCGGCGAACGCATCCTCAACGAGGCTGATGCGGGTGAGATCCTTTGAGGATGCGTTGCATAGCACCTGTGCCCCGTCCGACACCCGCAGCGTCTGGTCGGTGGCGGCGAACGCCGGGGCAGCGACCATAACGGCAGCGGCGCAGATGAGCGCACCACCGGTTATGCGCCAGAGCATGCAGCGCACGTTTGCGGCAAGCGCGGTGCCGAGCATGGCGCTGCCGATCGCGAGATAGCCGGTCATTCGGCGGTTCCCTTTGTCGCGGGTTGTTCCATGCCGAAGCCGACCAGCTTCAGCGACAGACCCGAATATTCCCAGTCGAACCGGAAGGTGCGCGGCTCGCGCGAGACGACTTGCTGGCCGGCGATCGTGGTCATCTCGCCGGTCACCCGCGAGCGGAGTGCGCCGGTATCGATCTCCATCGACTGGATGTTGAAGAACTGCGCGATGCTCGATCCACGTTGCTCGTCGACGATCTTGAGCAGGTCGGCCTTCACCTTGCCTTGCGTGCGCGGTGAGACGATCGAGAGGACCGAATCCATCCAATAGTCGAGACTGTTCGGCGATCGGTTGAGCGTCAGCAGCGCGACGTCGCGCGTGATCTGTTCGAGATAGTCCCGCGATACGCCAGCGCTCGATACCGTGACCGACGAGCGCAGGACCGGTTGCAGGACGATCTCGCGGCTGCGCGTCGCCGACATGAGCAGCAGCAGCGCCACCGTACTGGCCAGCACCACCGCGACGATACCGAGCATGTTGCGCTGGCGCAGGATTCGCTGGCCCTGGGTATGCTGATAGGAAAGGTCCATCTCAGCCTACCATCAGACGGAGGTAGGAGGGTGGCGTGGCCCGAAGCGACGGAAAGCCGCCCGGCAGGTGCCAATAGGCCAGATGGATCAGCCACGATCCCGCACGCCCAGCTTTTGCTTTTCTAAGTCCCCACCAGCCCGCGAATGCAAATGCGATACCGATAAGTATGTGCTGAGCGAGGATCCCCCAGATGAAGGGGATCACCATCGCGAGGAACTCATCGATCGTCCAGAACCCGATGAGTTCGGGGTCATCGAGATGCGATGGGATCGTGTATTTGTCCATTTGCGCCACCCTCTTGGGAGCCACCGGGACGCGGTGCTGCTACACCGCACCCCGGCGACCGGCGATCAGATCGTGCCCGTGACCGTCGACGTGACGATCGGGATGCCGGTGCCGGCACCGACGCCGACGCCGACCGGGATCGCGACTTGGCCGACACTGAACCGGCCGGAAGCCAACCCGATGACGCCGCCGGCGAGCGACAACACCGTGATGATCTTGCCGCCCGATCCGGAAAGAAAGGCGGAGAACCTGGCAAGCGCGGTGTTGAACGTCGCGTCGGTGCCAGCGAACGCTGGTCCGGCACACATCGCCGCTACCGCGACGACGCTCACAGCCGCGAGTGCCACCGTCTCGCGACGGTTGCCTTTGAACGTGTTCTTCATGCGGGTATCCTTCAAGAAACCCATACGGTCGCGAAGGACTGCATGGGCTCGGGATCATCCCTCCCGGTGGAGTGATCCACTCGGAAAGCGAGGCCGGCGGCGCTGCTACACCGCTTGCCCACGGGCGATCAGATCGTGCCCGTGACCGTCGACGTGACGATCGGGATACCGGTGCCCGCACCGACGCCCACGCCGACCGGGATGGCGACTTGGCCGATCGAGAAGCGACCCGAGGCCAGACCGACGATGCCGCCCGCGAGCGACAGGACGGTGATGACCTTGCCGCCCGAACCGGACAGGAAGTTGGTGAACTGCGTCAGCGCGGTGTTGAACGTGGTGTCGGTGCCGGCGAACGCCGGACCGGCGCACATCGCGGCGACCGCGACCATGCTCACGGCGGCGAGGGCAGCAGTCTCGCGACGGTTACCCTTATAAATCTTCGATTTCATTCGGAGGTTCCCTTCGATGGAATATAGCGCGAATGGTTTCGTGCCGTTCGAAGAGTGCAGTTAAGTTAAACCTACCGTCGAGCTTAATTTCGCGAATTAACAGGAAGAACTAAATATTGGTACAAAGATTTTATAATAACGTCTATTTCTAGATCGAAAATTTGCACACAAAATTATATTTGATCCAGATGGTGCAAGTGCGCGTCATAGCGGATCACTTTTGATCCACAGAGGAAGGGCGTGTTTTCAATACAAACGAAATACCTCCATTTTGTACACAAAGGAGATCGAAAAGCTCTCAATTTCGCTTAAAATGTAGCGGGATAATCCATTCTCAATCGAACGGAGTACGAAACAAAACTTAATCAAACGAATTTGTTTATAAAAGGTTGCCAACGCATCGTTGGCGAACCTATCGGATGCCTTCCCTTCGGAGATAGAAGATGCATTCGTTCGCCGCCGACTACGCTTATCGAAAAGCGACCGACGCGAATTATAATTCCGGTTTAGTCGATACAATCATATTGTACGCCAAAGAGAAGCGTATCAGTAAGCGTCAAATTGCGAGCGCTACTGGTATTGATAAAGCACGTATTCAAAGGATTCTCTCTGATAAACACGAAGCACGATATGAAGCAAAATTGTCCGAGCTGAACCGTATATTGGAAGCTATCGGGATGAGTCGATATGATGCTCTTGTATCAGAAGAGATTAGCGAACTACTTTGCCAAAGAGCAGATATAATGAATCTGCTTCCGTTTCTTTCAAGTATGTTGAACGGTTTAGTGTCGGAAATAGCTAGTGAAATTCAATCTATCGAAGGAATCGAAATAGGAGCGTGTAAAACCGTACACGCTGACGCTATGCGCAAACGGGTCGCAAAGCTGGTGGCTTACGAATTGCGTCGATTTTTTGAACGGCAGGAAGCCCTTTTTGCCGATATGGAACAAGGTGCGACCCGCACGAGGCTGCATTCGCCGTAAGCCAGTGGCGCTGAACGATCAGCCCTTTCTAAGGGGACGAACGCAAGCATACTGCTTCGATAGATGCATTCGTGTTATCGACGACACCCGGTTATGCGACCTGTGCGCGTGCAGGTTCGTGTTATCGACGACACCTCGCATCCTGTGTTGGTCGCTTAGTCAGCTGGTTCGATTCGTGTTATCGATGACACCTCTACCCGCGTACAATCTCAGTTCGTAAGGGTAGACTTCCTCCGGACAGGGAGGTGCGGTTTGGTGTACGAAAGCGTAAGCTGAGACGGGTACTAGGTATGAGCGATGTCACTGTTATCCAAGGCGATCTTTTTGCTCTTGATAGCCCCTTGCGCGGTAGCGTGCGTGGCGAACGATCCCTCATGGCCTATCCGTTCTTTGCCCTAACCAAGCAAGCTTGGATGACACCGCTGAAATATGAAACCGATATGGTCTCCATTGAGGTGGGTCCGGGGCCAAAAGGAATAGCTAATATCTACGATAAAGAGGTTTTACTTTATATCGCCAGTATTATGGCCACTAAACTTGAAAATAACGAGGTAGTTACTCAGGATTTCCACTTTACCGCTCATGACCTATTTAGGGTTACAGGAGTAAGTGGCTCAGCAAGATCATATACTAGACTATTTGAAGCACTGGAAAGGCTTCAAGGAACTCAGATCAAAACCGATATCGAAACTGGTGGTGAAGGTGAGACGGGATTTTTCTCTTGGCTAGAATCTGCGAAGCTGCAGTACAGTAGAGGTAAATCAGGCGAGAAGCGCCTAAAATCCGTAAAGGTCCGCCTTTGCGATTGGTTATTTAGAGCTATCATGAGGGATAGGCAAGTTCTACAATATGCTCCAACGTACTTCCAGTTGAGTCCCGTTGAGCGCAGGTTGTACGAAGTTGCTCGAGCTTGCTGCTCTGGGAACGAACTTTTTATAACTATAGGCGATCTGAAGCTACAGACAGGCTACCAAAGCTCTGCACGTCACTTCAAACAGCAAGTGAAAGACGCTGCGGAACGAAATTCGATTCCTGGATATCGCTTTTCTATTGAACCATCTGCAACGTCTAATGGGAAAGTCGCACTAGAACTTGTCAGAATCACGCCAGAGCGCCAAGCTTCTATTGCTTCTGAAACGCTTGCTTGATTGGATTCATGGTAACCTACGAGCGTCATCGATAACACGAATGGGCCGAGCAGGTGTCATCGATAGCACGAATCTTTGTCCGCTGGTGTCATCGATAACACGAATCAATTCCATTTCGGCCGTCCGTGAATTGGGGCACGGTGACATCGTCCGATCGGTCGGGCGAACGCGTCATGAGGATTCGGCTGTGACCACATAAAGGAAAGCCCGGCACGAAGGCCGGGCATCCCAAAGGCTAGATGGAGCGATGTCGCCAAACATCGATCCGGCATCACAAGTATGGTGCCCTCCTTATAGTCCGGAATGAACTGCGGTTCAAGGATGCGCATTTCGCGCCACGGAATCTTTTTGCCTGGTCCCGGCCTCCGTATGGAGGAAGGTGAATGGGGGTTAGAATAGGGGACGCGGCGATGGCCGCGATCGCCGGGATGGCGCTGCGTCGCGCCCCGGCGGCGTCGGGAGCGCGCCATGGCACCGGCGCGCCAGTCCTCCGGGACAGCATTGAGGCCGGGACGTTCGAGGAAACGTTTTTCACAGTCCCCGCCAAGGGGGAGACTGACCGGCTGTTGCACGTCGCGCGCCGCACGCTGGATGCGGCCAAGCGGCTGCGCCGCGACGAACGCACTGGCGCGAGGTCGTTGAGCGCGGCCGAGCGCATCATCGCGCGCCTGACCGCAGGGGCAGTGCGGGTCTATGAGGAAATCCTGACCCTCAGCCGCCTGAACTGTGGCAAGGTGTACCCAAGCTACGATCACCTTGCGAAGGCAACGGCGCTTGGGCGTGCTACCGTCGCTCGGGCGCTGAAGGTACTTGAAGCCATCGGCTTCCTTGTCCGGCAACGCCGATTTGTTCGGGTAAAGGCTGAAGGCCCCGGGCCTCGGTACGAGCAGACCTCGAACGCCTATCGTCCGCTGCTGCCCTCGCGTGTCCTGTCCTATCTCCCGCGCTGGATGCGGCCTGCGCCGCTGCCCGCCGATGAGGTACAGCGTCGTGCCGACCATGCCGACGAGCTTAGGGGGATGATGGCATCACTATCGTGCCGCGAGTTGGCGGAAGTAACGGTCGGCGGCCAGTTGGGTAAGATGCTGGCGAAACTCGGGTCTGCCGTCGATCAGCGTGAGCGTGAGTATCAAATTGATCCTCAACCGCTAACAGAAAAATATAATGATAGGCGAGTAGAGTTGGCCTAGTCGGCCAACACGTCCCGCCTGACGGCGGACATGGGTGAGGCCTAAGGGAACAACAAACGCTCGCGGAAGACGAAAAGTCGGACGCGCCGGCTACGCCGACACGAATGCTCCCCGGCGGGAGCAAGCGGCTTTCGCTGCGTGCCTCACATCGCGCTCATTTGATGAAACGTCGAACAGGACATAGCGTCTTATTTAGAATGAGGTCACGCTCGACATCGGTCGCACGGTAGACGCACGAACGGCCACAGCTGCGCTTTGCGGCCCCGTGGTCATCCGCGTCCAGTTGGTCAGGATGTTCACCACATAGGCACGCGTCTCCGGGATCGCTGGAACTGCCCCGCCGCGAACCCGGCCCGGTCCGGCGTTATATGCGGCAAGCGCCAGATGAATCTGCCCGAACCGGTCGAGCTGCTGGCGCAGATAGCGCGCACCGCCGCGAAGGTTCTGGCTCGGATCATACCGATCGACCCCCAACCCTTGCGCGGTGGCAGGCATCAACTGCGCCAGCCCGAAGGCGTTCTTGGGCGACACCGCCAGCGAATTATACCCGCTCTCACGGAGGATCATCGCGTCGAACAGCCCGACCGGTATGCCATATTCACATGCGACCGCGCTCATCATGCCGAAATAGGTGGCACGTCGCCCCTCCGTTGCACGATCGAGGAAGCCGCTGGGGCGCCATGCCAGCGGCGTGCAACCGGGAACGAAGGCAGCCGGTTGGGCGATAGTACCTGCGTGCATCCAGGCCGGAGCCACGATCGCCGACAGCGCCGCCACCCGTGGGGCCGTCACAGCGGCCGACCGCGCGGTATTCTCGGTCGCTACAGCGGGTGCCTCTGCAAAAGCCTGTGACATTCGAAACTCGACGTACCGCCGGCTGAGGTCGTGCTCGCGGAATGCAGCCGGCTCGCCAGTGGGCGCGGGCTCAATCCCTGGAGACGGCACCGAGGTCATCGCGATCAATTCGACCCGCCTGACCGGCGGTTTCGGCGTCGCCGACGCCATGACAGGTATCAACGCAACGCTGGTTGCTATCGCTAAAACCGCTCGATCTCGCATTTTCGCCCTTCCCCGGCCCTTTGCAAAACAGGGGAATGGGTTGGCGAGAAACTTGTCAATCCCGCCGCATGGGCAGGAATGGCGGTCAAATAGGCCCCAATTCGGCTAATTCGGCGCTGATAATCGATCCGTTTCGACCCGGATCGAGCGATCTGTCTTACCAGGTCAGCGAGGCCGCGAACGCACCGGCGATCCCGAGTGTCACCGGGGTCGAGAGCAGGTACAGCTTCTGCCACCGCCACCACAGCCGAGGTAGGAACAGCACTGCCCCTCGGACGCTGGTGGCTTGCTGCCAGACACGGTCCTGCCATGCGCCATGAAGGGTCATCGTCACCGACAGCACCATCGCGATCGAACAGCACAGCCCGGCCGCGACGTAGACGGCGACCCAGTTGGCGATATCGACCGGTGTGAACTGGTTCATTCCGCCGGCGTCCAGACAATCGGGTCAAATCGGATACGATTTAGACAATCCGTCACCGATCTTTCGTTTCAAGCGCTTAAGTGTCCCACATATTGCTTTCCGGACGATAAACGCTCGGCCTCGGTCCATGCTCCGGCTTCGTCGGCGCATGGTGAATGAGAGAAAAGAGGGAGCGGGAGAGGCGAGCCGGAAATGACTTCCGTGCTTCCGCACGCGAGCGCCGGTCCGCATTCGCATCTTCTCGAAAGTCAGGCGCAGTATGCCTCGTTACATCCTGTTCATCCGTCGCCCCGGTTGCGACGACCATGCCGAACAACATCAGACGGAGGAAAGTGCGCTCACCGCGTTGGTCGATCAGGTCCGCAAGGACTGGCCGCAGAACCGCGAATGGACGAGCGATGATGACGCGATCGCGTGATGGGCTGCGCAGATGCAGGCGACCCATGCGATCGTCCGTATCGCGGTTACCCAACCCTGACCGGCAAGCAGGCCGGCCTTTCAGGCTGATCCGCTTGTGGCCGATGGAGCCTTTTTGATGCCCGTGATTGCTCGTTCCCCCGAACCTCACCTCCGCGCTATCGTCGATGCGCTTGGCGGCGCCTGGACTGGCTACACCGCGATGTGCCGCTGCCCAGCCCATGCCGACAACACGCCGAGCCTGTCGCTCAGGCAGGGTGACCGTAGCATCCTCGTCACCTGTTTCGCCGGCTGCGACCCGGTCGACGTGCTGCGGGCGATCGACGATCTGGCCTTGTCGGGCCGACCACCCCCGGCGGTCCCGGTCCACGTCGCCGGCACCGCCAACATCGAACGGCTCTGGGGCGAAGCTCGTGACGTCCGCGGTACCCTTGCCGAACGGTATCTCGCCGCACGGTATTTGCTGCCGGTAGCCGAGGATCTACGATTTCACCCGCGCTGTCCGTTTGGAGCCAAACCGCAGACCAGGTTCCTGCCTGCGTTGCTGGTCGGGGTCCGCGAGGGCAGTCGTCTGGTCGCGTTCCAGCGGATTTTCCTCAAACCCGACGGTAGCGGCTATACCGAAAAAGCCACGCTCGGGACCCTGGGTGGCGGCGCATGGCGCGGTGGCGGCCTTGCGGTGAACCTCGCCTTTGCCGAGGGCTTCGAGAGTGCCCGCGCCTATGCGCGACTGAAGGGCGTTCCCTGCTGGTCGACCTTCGGCACCCGTCGCTTCGATCTGATCGACCTGCCGGACAGTGTGACGACCCTCACCCTTGCGGCGGACCGCGACGCCGAGGGACAGGCCGCCGTGGTGAAAGCGATCCGGCGCTATTGTTCGGACCGGCGGATTATTCGTGTCGACTACCCGCCAGCGGGGTTCAAGGACTGGGCCGAGGTGCTCGCGGCGCAAGAGGAGAGGGGGAGAGCGGCAGGGTGAACTGTCGGATGTCGGCAGTGGCCCAAAAAGGATCCTGCCATGTCCGACCTGTTCGATACCCCCGCTCCGGCACTGGTTGCCACGCAACGGCTGCGGGATCTGCTCTCTACCAGCGAGCCGGTCTCTCGCGCCGATCTGAACGCCGCGATGCGGGCCGTCAGCGGCAGTGACGCCGACGGAGACTGGAGCCAGCGCGATAGCTTCGACATGCTCGAACATGCGCTCGCGCTGCACCTGCGCACCACGCCGGTGGCAGGGCTGGACGACGTCGCGAACGCGATCGCGCTGATGGAGCGGCTGCCGACCCAGACGGTGCGGAGCGAACAGCAGATCGACCTCCAGCAGTTCAGCACCCCCGCCGACATCGCTGCATTGGCTGTGGCGCTGGCCGGGGTCAGGGCCGACGATCTGATCCTCGAACCCAGCGCCGGTAACGGGCTACTGGTCGCCCAGGCTCCAGCGTGCGCGGGGCTGCAGCTGAACGAGATCGACCCGCAGCGCCGGGCGCGGCTCGCTGATATCTTTTCCGGCGTGCCGGTGACCGACCACGACGGCGCGGCGCTGGTCGCGCATCACGCCCACCTTCCGCGCCCGTCGGTGGTGCTGATGAACCCGCCCTTCTCGCGCGGCGCCGGCGGGGTCGAGGACCCGCTAGCGGCCGAGCGCCACCTGCTCGCAGCACTGCGTCGTCTCCGCCCCGGCGGGCGAGCGGTGGCGATCATGCCCGATCGCTTCGCCCCGACGCCGCGGATACGCGCGACCTGGAACAAGGTGCTGGCCGGCACGACCGTCCGTACCGCGCTGCGCCTCGATGGCTGCTACGCCAAGCACGGGACCGGGATCGCCGTGCGGCTCTATGTCATCGACAAGGTGGCCGGCGATACCATGACGGCCGCCGTTGCGCACGACACCGTCGCAGCGTTCCTGCCCGATCTGAGCGTGCCAGCGCGTGCCGATATTCTCCTCGAAAGCACGAACGTCGTTGCAACCTCGCGGAAGCCGGTCGCCTCGCTCTTCGGCGCTGCGCGGTCCGCCCCAGCGGTTGCTCCGCGGACCTTCCGCGCGCCTGAGCGCAATAATGTCTTGCCGCTCGGGTACGCCGCCCTCGAAACACCCGCGCCGCTTGGCGATCAAGTCGGCGTCTATCTCCCCTACCGGCCGAGCCGCATCCGCTTCGACACGGCGGGCGAGCATCCGACCGCGCTGGTGGAATCGGTGGCGATGGGCTCGATCCCGGCACCCGTGCCGGGCCATGTCGTGCGTCTGCCCGAGCGCACCGTCACCGACCGCCTGCTGTCGTCGTCGCAGCTCGAGACGGTGATCTATGCCGGCCATGCGTGGTCGCAGTTCCTGCCTGGCACCTTTCGCATCGCCGAGAAGGGCGTCGCGCTGACGCTCGATCCCGAGGGAAGATCGTATCGCAAGGGCTTCTTCCTGGGTGACGGCACCGGGGCCGGCAAGGGCCGCCAGGTCGCCGCCTGTATCCTCGATAACTGGCTTGCCGGGCGACGCCGGCACATCTGGGTGACGAAGAACGAACCGCTGCTGGAGGACGCGCGGCGGGATTGGTCGGCGCTCGGCGGCATGGGCGGTGATATCGTGCCGCTGTCAACCTGGAAGATCGACGGTCGCATCACCCTCGACGAGGGGGTACTGTTCGTAACCTACCCGATGCTGCGGTCCGGGCGCGGTGACGCCACGCGTCTGCGCCAGATCGTCGAGTGGGCCGGTCCCGACTTCGACGGCGTCATCGCGTTCGACGAAGCGCACGAGATGGGCGGCGTCGCCGGCGGCGAGGGTTCGATCTTCGCCAAGGAAGGCTCCCAGCAGGGCATCTGCGGCGTGCTCCTCCAGCACCATCTGCCGGGTGCCCGCGTCCTCTACGCCTCGGCGACCGGGGCGTCCGAGGTCAACAATCTGGCCTATGCCGTCCGCCTGGGGTTATGGGGACCGAAGACCGCGTTCGCCGATCGCGAGGCATTCATCTCCGAGATCCGCCAGGGCGGTATTGCGGCGATGGAGCTGGTTGCGCGCGACCTGAAGGCACTGGGCCTCTATACCGCACGGGCCTTGAGCTTCGCAGGCGTCGAGTACGATGTCCTGCGCCACGAGCTGACGCCCGCCCAGATCGAGATTTACGACGCCTTCGCCGATGCGTGGGCGATCATCCACGCCGACATGGAGTCTGCGCTACAGGTCACCGGGATCGTCGACGAGATGGGCGGCCGGACCCTCAATGCCGGGGCCAAGGCGTCGGCGCGCTCGCGCTTCGAGTCCACCAAGCAGCGCTTCTTCGGGCAGGTCCTGCTGTCCATGAAGCTGCCCTCGGTGATCGCCGAGACCGAGCGCCACCTCGCGGCCGGGCAGTCGGTCGTCATGCAGCTGGTGTCGACGGCGGAATCGATTCTGACCCGCCGGCTCGACGCGATGACCCCGCAGGAGCGGGCGGAGCCGGACCTCTCACTTTCCCCGATTGAGACAGTCATCGACTATCTGATGCGTGCCTTTCCGACCCGCCAGATGGAGACGTATCGCGATGAGAACGACAACAGCTTCTCGCGACCGATGGTCGATAGCGCCGGCAACCCGGTCCATAACGCTGAGGCACTGGCCGCGCGGGACGCGCTGGTCGAGCAGCTGTGCGCGCTGCCGCCGATCCAGTCGGCGCTCGACGCGATCATCGCCCATTTCGGCACCGACCAGGTCGCCGAGGTGACCGGACGGACCACGCGGCTTGTGCCGACAAGCGATGGTCGCCAGAAGCTCGAGACCCGCAGCCCGCGCGCGGCGCAGGTCGAGGCAGCGGCGTTCATGGCCGGTACCAAGCGCATCCTCGCGTTCAGCGATGCCGGCGGGACCGGACGCTCCTACCACGCCAGCCTCGATGCGGCGAACCGGCAGCAGCGGGTTCACTTCCTCCTCGAGCCGGGGTGGCGCGCCGATCGTGCGATCCAGGGGCTGGGGCGCACCCACCGTACCCATCAAGCCTCGACGCCGCTGTTCCGCCCGGTCACCACGGACTGCAAGGGCGAACTGCGCTTCACGTCGACGATCGCGAGGCGGCTCGACACCCTGGGCGCGCTTACCCGTGGGCAACGCCAGACTGGCGGGCAGGGGCTGTTCGACCCGGCCGATAACCTCGAGAGCAGCTACGCGAAGGCCGCGTTGGTGACCTGGTTCCATCTCCTGAACGACGGCAAGCTTAAGAGCATCAGCCTCGCCGACTTCGTCCGCCGCACCGGGCTGCGCCTCCACGACGCAGACGGGGTGCTGGTCGAGGATCTGCCGCCGATCCAGCGCTGGTTGAACCGGCTGCTGGCGCTACCGATCGCGCTGCAGAACGCGATCTTCGACGAGTTCCTGGCGCTGGTCGAGACCCGCGTCGCCGCCGCGCGCGACGCCGGCACCCTGGATGTAGGGGTCGAGAGCATCCTCGTCGACCGCGCGACCGTGATCGAGGACCGGTTGCTGCGCACCGACCCGGGCACGGGGGCTACGTCGCACCTGCTGACGATCGAGATCGAGCGGTGCAAGACCCCGATCCCGCTCGCGCGCATCCTCAAGATCGCCGACCAGGCGGGCAAGTGCGGCGCGCTGATGCGCAATGCCCGTTCGGGCATGGTGGCGTTACGTCTCTCGGCGCGCCCGTGGATGGATGCAGAGGGACTGTCGATCCCGCGTATCGAGCTCCAGCGTCCCTGCCGGAGCGAATATATGCGCGCCGACGATCTGTTCGAGAGCGCATGGGAGCGGGTCGACCGGGCGCCCTTCGAGGCATGCTGGGCTGCCGAGGTCGCAGAGGCGGCGCAGCAGACCGACGTGGAGACGATCCGCCTGGCGACCGGCTTGCTCCTGCCGATCTGGTCGGCGCTGCCGTCGGATCACATGGCAGTGAACCGGATCGTCGATGGGCAAGGCCGCTCGTGGCTCGGCCGTCTCGTGTTCGAGCAGCATCTGGTGCAGCTTTACGGCAAGCTCGGTCTTGCCAGCGCCGAGGCGATGCCGCCGACCGCGATCGCACGTGCCGTGCTGTCGGGGCAGAACATCGAGGTCGCACAGCCGTTCGCGATGACGATCCGGCGCGCAGTGGTGAACGGGCAGCACCGGGTCGAACTGGTCGATGCCCCTGCTGCCCGTCTGCCGTGGCTGAAGTCGCTCGGCTGCTTCACCGAGATCATCCAGTACCGCACCCGCGTCTTCATCCCTGCCAATGACGCCGAAGCCGTGCTGGCACGGGTTCTCGCCACCGGCTGAGGGAAATCAGGCGTCGGTCGTCTCGGCGAACTTTGCGCCGAGGCGTCCGCGCCTGGGAGCTTTGCCCGCAGGCTCGGACGCGGCCTCCTCTGCCATCATCGCGTTCGTCTGACCTACCTTGCGGCCAAGACCGATCCGCTTGGCCATGTCGCGCCGGCTCTCGCTGTAGGTCTCGGCCACCATCGGGTAGTCGGCCTTGAGGCCATAGCGTGCGCGATATTCATCCGGCGTCAGCCCATGGCCCGAGAGGTGCCGGCGCAGCGTCTTGTACGGCTTGCCGTCGATCAGGCTGATGATGTGGTCTTTGCTGGCGAGCGATTTCCGCACGGATACCGCAGGCGTGTAGTCCGCGTTGACGGGTTCCGGGACCGTTTCCTCAGGCGCCGCGATGAGGCCGCTCAGCGTCGCGACCATCGACTGAAGGAAGGCGGGCACGTCATCTGCGGCGACCCGTGTGTTCGCATTGCTGAGCCAGGCGACGGTCAGTTCGGTTGCGAGTTCGATAGTGCTGATTTCGGTGGTCATCAAGTCTTCCGGAAGATGTATCATGAACCGCAGGGCGGCTGCGAAAAAGCATAGCCTGTATCCATATGCTCGCAATAGCCCAAAATTCCGAAATCAGGTCGATCCGATAATTCAGGTTACGAAAGGGAGAGGGGGAAGGAGGGTTTGTGTCCGGAAATGGCCGGGCAAGAGTGATGGAACCCTTCCCCATGATCCAGAGCGTGAAACTCTCCAAGCTACGGCTATCGGAAAAGAACGTCCGTCAGACCGGCGATCATAAGATCGAACGCATGTTCGCCAGCGTTGTTGCAAACGGCATCCTTCAGAACCTGCTGATAACGCCGCTGACCAAACCGCGCGGTTGCTTCGCGGTGATCGGAGGTAGCCGCCGCTACCGGGCGTTGATGTTGATGGCCGAGCGTGGGCTGATCGTTGCCGGGGATTACGACGTTCCAGTCAAGGTGTTACAGGGTGACGATGCTGCACTGAGCGAAAAGTCGACCGTAGAGAATTTCGAGCGGCTCGACATTTCGCCGGCCGATGAATGTCAGGCGTTCCAGCATTTCCTCGGAGAAAGCGGTGATATCGAGGCGGTGGCCAAGCGCTTCGGGGTGACGACCCGTTTCATCGAGGGGCGTCTGCGTCTCGCCGGGCTCGTCGAACCGATATTCGAGGCACTCGCCAACGGCACGATCACGCTCGACATGGCCAAGGCCTATGCCTCGACCGGGAGCCATGAGCGTCAGCTCGCGGTCTGGGAGGGCTACGGTCGCAACAGCTATGCCAATGCCGATACTGTCCGTCGGATGATCGCCAACGAGGCGTTGCGCGCGAACGAGCCGGTAGCACTTCTGGTCGGCGCCGATGCCTATGTCACCGCCGGCGGCCGCATCGATCGCGACTTCTTCAGCGAAACCGGCGACAAGTGGCTCGACACCGAGATCGCTCAGCGCCTCGCCGCCACGATGATGGAAACCGAGGCGAAGCGGATCGGTGCCGAGACCGGCCTTTCGTGGATCCGCCCGGTCGCGGCGATGAGCAGCTGGGAAGCGGCCCGCGAGGTCCACCGCGTCCATCTGCCCCGCCAGCCCATATCCGAGGAGGCCTCCGCCCGGATGAACGAGATTGATGTCCGGCTCGATGCGATCGCCGGCGAGATGAACCGGGACGACATCGAGGACACCCGCTGGGAGGAGCTGGAAACCGAGATCGATGCGCTGACCGCCGAACGCGAGATCGTGGCGGCCTGTCCGCCCATCCTGCCCGACGAACTGCGCGCCCGGCTCGGCACCTTCCTGACGCTGTCGCAGGAGGGCAAAATGCGGCTCGATGACGGCTATTACAGCGAAACCCCGCTGCGCGTGCATGCGGTGACGCAGGAGCACCAGAACGAAGAGCAGGACGGACAGGATGACGACAATACGGCACCGAACGGCGATGAAACCGCAGCCGCGCCGACGTGGAGGATCGAGGAAGGTCCGGTGTCGCCCGACAAGACCGCATCCGTGGACCCGGTCGCCGCGGCCCCCGGTGGCAAGGCACTGAGCCAGACGCTGCAAGACCAGTTGTCGGTCCAGCGCCGGGACGTGCTGGGTGCGGCCCTCCTCGCCAACCCGACACTGGCGCTCGACTATATGCTGTTCGTGATGGCGGACGGTCGCGAAACCGGCGGCGCGCGGTCGGGCAGCAGCATTCGTGCCGGGCTGCCGCAGGATCCGGTGGCGCGCTCGGCGATGCCGTCGTCGCCCGGTGCGATCCTGCTCGACGAGGCGCGAGACGGCCTTGATGCCGCATGGTGCGAGCATGACAGCGATCTGGACCGCTTTGAGGCGTTCCGGGCGCTGGATGATGGTGCCAAGTTGGGCTGGATGGCATGGCTAGTCGCCACCTCGCTCGAGGCCAAGGAAAGCTATTCGATGAAGCGAAACCCGCTCCACGCCCGGCTCGCGACGCACCTGAACCTCGATGTCGCGGCGTGGTGGCGTCCCACCTCGGAGAACTTCTTCGACCGCGTCCCCAAGGGCTCGCTTATCACGCTGCTCCACGATGTCGGCGGTCCGGCACTGTCGTCGCGCCATGCCGCCGCCAAGAAGCCTGAGATCTCGGCATCGTGCCACAAGCTCTTCTCTGGCGAGGCGATCGTCGAGGCCGACGTCAAACAGGCGGCGCTTGCCTGGGTGCCCGCCGCGATGCGGTTCGACGATACGGCGATCGAGAGCGATGCCGATCTGCCGGCACCGGACGATCTGCTGGCGGATGACCTCGACCTGCCTACCGATATCGACCTGATGGGTGAGGATCTGCTGCTCGATGCCGACGACGCTGGCCTGCCTCTTGACGACGGCGAAGCCATGGTCATGAACGACAACAGCGCCGGAGGGTACGAGGCGGTCGCCGCCGAATAGTACCGGCATCGCTGGAACGTCGCCGGCATCATGGAATGACCGTGGTGCCGGCGACCCGTTGCTCTACCCCGAATCTAAAGGCTCCACGCCATGCTGGCCCCAACCCCGCGCACCCGCGATCTCGCGGCCGAGGTGACGCACGCCATCATTACCCGGCTCGAAGCAGGCACTGCACCGTGGCAGCGCCCGTGGTCGCTCACCGGCCAGAGCGGACGCCCGCTGCGCCACGACGGGACGCCCTACCAGGGGGTGAACTGCCTGTACCTCTGGGCGATCGGCGACATGCGCGGCGTCCGCAGCCGCTACTGGATGAC
>JAAIGE0100445992.1_pt1 | contig 21312 bp, 27 predicted proteins | sample 6487951 | NCBI WGS metagenome assembly JAAIGE01 (sample SAMN13974128, study PRJNA590717) | phyllosphere metagenome | biome: tomato field; feature: multiple bacterial spot infested tomato fields; material: tomato leaves; isolation source: leaves from tomato fields | host: Solanum lycopersicum ...
CCGTCGTCGACCAGTTGGTCGCAGTACTGGACGATGCGATACAGCTCCCACTTATCGACCATCCAGGGCTTGATGCGGCGGCCCAGGCCGAAACGGTCGTTCACGCACAGGCCGTAGGTAATCCACGCCGGGTTGTTCGTCCAGGCGTTTTTGAAGGTGTCATCCCACACGCCGCTGTAGGTGCGGGTCTCGGAATCGTAGTTGCTCGGCACCTGAAACTTGCGCGCCTTGCACTTAACGGTCACCGCCGGAATGTTGGTGAACTGCTCGGCGCTGAACTCAATGAACAGCAGCGCGGTGTTCGGGTACCGCAACTTGGCGTCGATGACTTCGGACAGTCCCGCAATGACCATCGTGTCGGCAACACGGTTGTTGTTCTGGTTGCCGGTCAGCCGGCGGACGCGCAATTGCCAGCCGCTCTCAGCCTTCGGCAGATCGATACGACGGGAGCGCTCATAACGGGTAGTGGTCTTGCCATCGACCGCTTCGCGTAGCACCTCGACATAGGCACCGCCATCGGTAGCGACGTCGACGGCGTACTCAATGCGGTACCCGTACACGCCATCGTCGGTTTGCCGCTGCAGCATTGGCCAGGCGAACCGCAGGCGTGCAGCCGAAAGCTGGGTGTTGCTCAGCGCACGCACGAAAGAAGCGTCGGAGCGCAGCTCGACGTTCACCGTCGTCTCGTTCTCGACGTTGGGGATCCCAGGGATATGGCTCTGTTCGACGGAGCCCGGGCGCCACTCCCAACGCACACCTGGAAAGTTGAGGTTGCCGGCGGCATCAGCCAGCGGCGTGTTATCCAGGTAGATGTCCTGCGCACTCGGCGTCCCCTCGAACTCCCCCTCGCCGACCGCGATCAGGATCTTGGCCGTCGCCGTGGACTGCAGATTATCTGGGGCCTCATAAGGAGATTTCGGTTTGCTTTCGCCGCCTTTGCGGCCGATCAGCTCAAGGTCATCGGCGATGACAGCTACGCTCGCTGCGCCCATGCTGCTTACTCCCAGGCATAAAAAAACCCGCACAAGGCGGGCGTCTGTTCGGATGTCGCGTTACATCTGATCTTCGGCGTAGATGCCGGCACTGATAATCGCGCCGCCCCAGCGCCGGTCGCCAGCACAGAACGGAACGGGGTTGCCGCTGGCCGTAGTGTTGCGCGCGCTGCCGAAGGCATACGACGGCATGTTCTCGGGGCCGGCGCTAGTCGAAAGGCCCTTGGGTTGAGGACTCATCATCTGAATGACCCCACCCAACATCATCGCGCCGCCCATCTGCATCATGCCGACGCCGAAGCCAGATAGGGTGCCGACCGAGAAGTACGAAAGCGCGGCACCAACTACCACCAGCACGGCGCCGATCACTGTCTGCATCACCCCACCGCGCTTGCTGCCCCGCAGAACGGGGACAATGCGAATTTCGCGTGCCCCACCCATGTCGAGTTCCTGCACGCCGATGTTGCGGCGATTGCGGAATACTGCGTACTCAAGGCCTTGGGCATGAGCATTTGCCAGCGCGCGGGCGAATCCGGGGTGGTTGGCGTCAATTGCGTTCACGGCCTCGCGCACGTCGCCGGTACCGAGCAAATATCGGTGCACGCGGCCGAATTGCCGGGCAAGGGAGCCCGACAGTTTGATAGTGGTCATCGGGGTGTAGTGCAGAACTGATGCTGCCATGCCTTCCTCCGGGCAATAAAAAACCGCCCGAAGGCGGTCGTCTTTCTCTGTTCAGAGTGATGTCGGCTCGAGCACCGGGCCATCGCCTGGCCTCACACTGATCCTGAATTTCTTCACCTCGCCAGGGCGGACAAGGGTTGAGGTCTCGCGGCGGTATCCGGTGTCGACAGCGCACAGTCCCTTTCCACCGTGGTTGCCGATGCCGACGATGTGCTCGCCCTCAGGAACGGAGAAGGTCGCGGCCTCGCCAGGGTCAAAGGTCGCAGCCAGCTCACCGTCGAGGTAAAAGCCGATAAAGCAACCACCGCCCATGTAGCCTGCATCCCTCGTGACCTGCAGCGTACCGCCGACCGCAAGCGGTTCCTGAGCGAGCAGCAGCCGATCCGCTGGTACTGGCTTGGCCTTATCAATCGGCACATGAGAAGTCGCGCAGCCGGACAGCGCCAGGACAAACGCGGCAAGTATTACGTTACGCATAAACGGAGCTCCCTATCAGATCGGCCTGAGTGTACAGCAGGTTATCGAGGCAGCAATTACGCGCTAACCGGGCGGCTCAGCGATTGATGTCAGGGTGACGCAGCACCAGGCGAGAACGTTCCCACCAAGGACCGCCGAAAACGATGATCTCGCTGGGGCGCCCATACAGGTGGTGCAACATGAACGGCCCGACACCGAACACTTTCGCATCCTCGCCTGGCAGTGACGGGTCATCCCCAAGATAGATCCCAGCATGATTCGGGTGAGCCGTGCGGCCGATGCTCATGATGATCAGGTCGCCGCGCTGCGGTACGTCGACGCGAACGAAGCCGGCGCCCTCGTAAAGGTCCTCATAGTGGCTCGGGCCGTCGGCCTGCTCCCACCAACCATCCTCGCGCGGGTACCGCTGGAACGACAGGCCGTGTGCCCGGGCGAACCAGTCGGCGCAGATCTGCCAGCAGTCTTGCACGCCGTGGACGAAGGAACGGCCGAGTAGCGGCACCTGGTCAACAGGCTCAAGCAGCCGAAGATCACCTTCCGGCCAACTCAGGATGTACCAGGGCAAGCCCGAGGCGTTGCACATGGCCACGTCAGCGGTGCTGGGCCGGCTGGTGGCGTCGGGGTGGCTGTGCACCACCGCAATGATCTCGCCCAGATCTTCGGCATCGGCATACGCCGCCGGATCGATGCGAAACTCATCGCCCGGCTCGGCAGCAGTGTTTTCACACGGCACGTATCGATGAGCGCGCCCAACCTGCACGACCAACCCGCAACACTCGCGCGGGTACTCTGCCGCGGCGTGCTTCTGCACGGCGGCCAAGATGTGTTTTCGCATGATCAGCTCCGCGCGATCAGAGATACGCCCGGCATGCCGCCGTGCGGAAGTTCGTTGTTCGCCCCGAATCGCGGAATGCAACCGGTGCCCAGGCAGCCGTCGCACTCATCGCGTTCTGGGTCATCGGTGGGGTTGCCGTCGATATCCACATACGGGCCGGTGTAGCCGCAGTTGGGGCCGCGGTACCCGCCCGTCATCGCCCAGTGACACAGAGTGGTCATCTGCCGGCCGATCGACTCCCCGCCAACATCGCCCGGGCTGGCCAGCTCCCAAGACACAAGCTCGCCGTCCTCGCTGGCCTTCTGGTCGAAATACCAGATCTCCTGTGCTTCCTGGGTAGGGTCAGCGTCCGGGTTCCCGGCGGGAAAGTTGATCGCATCCAGGTACTGGGCCAGGGTCTTGCGCTCGATCAGTCGGAAGTCTGCAAGATCATCGAAGGCGAGGCACAAGGCAGTCAGACGGCCGTCGATGTTGCCGGCTGAGAACGTCGGGCGCACAGCGGTACCGTCGCTGTTGGCCTCCACACCCTCCAGCTGCACCGGCCAAGCGTGGTACTCATTGCCCTGCCACCAGATCGACTTGGCTGGTAGCTGGTCAGCGGCGGCGCCAGCCGCTGCAAGCTCTGCTGCCGTGTGCGGGATAGCGTGGCCATGAAAGCGCAGCACGTCCGCACCGTAGTCGGCACCATCCAGCTCGAACAGGGTTATCTCGCCGCCCGGCTCCAGGGTTTGCACACTGTGGTTGAGGCTCATGGGTGGTACGCCGTTTCGAAGGTAGAGGTGATGCGCCAGACCTGGCCGCCCAGGTTCACCGGTTTGAAGCCGGCGCAGGTATAGAGCCCCAGTACACCGAGCGGCGGCGTCCAGAGGAAGGCTTTGCCGTTGGCATGCCTACGCAGAAACGCCACCACCTCCAGCGCGATGGGCTTCATCGACACGTGGGAAATCGGCCAGGACTGACTTTCGCTGTTCAGGCCGTCGCCCGCTACCTGGCGGTAGCCATCACCGAACTGCGTTGAGCGCTGGCGGAAAGCAACATCGCCGTCCGCCCCAGCCTCGGTGTTCCAGATGAACGTTTCGATTGCCATCAACCTCTCCCCTGCGCATTTCGGTAACTCACGCCGCCTGGGCGCCAGCTATCAGCGACGACACGTTCTGCAGCTGCCTTTATCTCCCGCTGCATATTGGCGGCCAGCGCCTGCTGGTCGAGTTCCATGCCTTCCGAACTGCGGTCATCCATCGTGATGGAGACCGGCGAGGAGATCTGCATCGTCGTCATGCTGCCTCCCATCCCAAGGCTGCGAACACCCAGTGAACCGTCAGCAGCACGCGCCAGCGGCACGATCGCCTCCGGCCCTGCCTCACCCATTACCCCCGCCTTACCGCCAGCCATGCCGAACGCCGTCGGCTGGGAAACAACCGAGTTCGTGAAGGCACCACCTTTAGCAAAAAACTGGGCTCCGGATGCCCAAGCACCACCCTTCGCCTGGGCTGCTGCCCAGTTGCTGAAGTCGGTACCGCTGTAGCCAGCCTGGGTAGCCCCCGCCGATACGGAGGCACCGCCGCCGAAGTAGCTGCCGGCGGCCGACATGCCCATGCTGACAACACTGCTCATCAGCCCGGTGGCAGCCTGACGTGCCGCAATCCTTGCCATATCCGCCAGAACGCTCCGCGTGAAGTCAGCGAAGGACAGCTTGCCGGTCATGGCGAACTGCACCACAGCGTCCTCCATCGAGCGGAAGCCGTTGCTGAATAGATCCTGGGTCATGCCCGCGACGTTGCGAGCGCTATCCAGGTAGTCCGCCCAGGCTGCCTTGGCGCCGTTCTGCCAATCGCCCTCGGCCGAGGAGATCGCGTCGTAGTTGGCGACCACCGTGTCGCGCATGTCGCTGTGGGAGGCCTTCAGCGCAGCCAGGCGGCGCTGGTACTCCTGCTCGGACATTTGCCGGGACGGGTCCGCCCGCTGATTGTCCAGCTCCATCAGCTGCTGGTTGTAGCGGTCCTGCAATGCGTTCAGCTGCTCGAACTGCGCACGATCTCGCGAGCCCATGCCTACGCCGGCGGCAGCGCGCTCACCCTGTTGTCGTAGCGCATCGACCTGCGCCTGCAGCGCTAGCGTGTAGCGCAACACGGCCTGTTCCTGCCGCGCCAAGCGTCCCTGCTCGCTGAGCGAAATCTGATTCAGTTGCGACTCGGCGTCCTGCTGAGCCTTCACCATGTTGCTGCGAGCGGTGGCCACTCGCTGATCGAGCTGAATCCGCTGCGCAGCGGTGACGCTCTGCTTGCTCCGCGCCTCTTCCAGCGCTGCGATCTCACGGCCATAGGCCGCCACTACTTCATCGCGCTCCTGATTGATGATCGCCATGCGCTGCTCGGCGTAACTTTCCTGCGAAATGACACCAGCGCGCTGCGAAGCCTCCAGCTCCTTCTGGGCATTGCGGTAGTAGCCGATCACCTGGGACAGCTGATTCTTCACCTCGTTGGCCGCACGCGCGTCAGGCGCGGAACCGGTAGCGGTGTCCTTGAATCGGCTGTTGATGTTGCGAATGTTGCGGTCTACCGCGGACTGCTCCAGGCGGGCATCGTTGGGGTTCGCCTTCCTGATGTCCTCGAGCTGCTTGCGGTACTCCTTAACAGCCTCGGTACGCTTCTGATCGTTCGTCCAGCTCGACTTGGTCAGCGCGTCGACCTTGGCCATCGCGTCGATAGCCTGACGACTTATGCGGCCACGCTCCTCATCTGCTGTTGCAGCAGCATCAGACTCTGCTTTGTATCGCCTCAATATCCTGATTTGATCTTCGATAAACTTCGTCGAATTGCTATAGCTACCAAGGCTGTCTGGAAAAACTTTTGCAAGCCAGCCGTTCTGACGGCCGTCGAGAATGCTTTGATAATTGGCGATCTGCGCCTCGACATCGTTTCGCCCGATATCCTTGGCACCATCCCAAGCCCCGGAGGCCGCGTTACGCACACTCAGCCAGGCACGCTCGATCAGGCCCAGATCTTGGGCAATTTCCCCCGCCCTTGATTTGACGGTACTGGCATAGGTATCGGTTGCGAGCTTCACCGCACCCACGTGATCGCCCTGCTTCTCCAGCGCAACGATTTGGGAGTAGACCGACGCGGTCAGGTAGTTGTACTGCTCATTCAGCTCCTTCGAGGCACGCACGGGGTCGTCAGCGAGCTTGGCGAACTCCGCCACGGTCTTCTCAACCGCGGTACCGGTGGCCTGCTCCATGCTCAGCGCTGCTTCAGCGACCTCGATGAAGCTGTCTCCGGCGATCTTGCCGCCAGCAGCCATGCTTGCAAGCACGCTGGCCGCGGCGCCGGTGGTGCCGACGGTGCTGCTCACCTGGCGGGCCATGTCGGAAAGGCCTGAAGCGCTGATGCCGGCGTAGTTGCCGGTGAGCACCAGGCTCTTGTTGAACTCGCGCTGTTCCTTGTCGCCCTGGTAGTACGCAGCGCCAAGCGCGCCGACGGTTGCTGCAACGATGCCGATAGGCAACGCGACAGCCAGCAGGCCTGCCGAACCTTCTCGCGCGCCGGAGGCGATCTGGGCGATGTTGTTCGCCGCAGTGCCCCAGTTGCCGGACGCTACAGCATTGCCCAGCTGCAGCACGTCCTCGCGCGCCTGCCGGCTGTTCAGGCCGAGCTGGCTGATAGCACCGCCAGTCTTCTGGACTTCGGCACGGCCGGCGCCAATCTTGGCCATGGACGAGGCGTACTGATCATTTGTGATGACGCCACGTGCCAGGGCATCATTCAGCGCTTTTTCCTGCGCCTCCAGCCGCGCCAGTTTGGCCGTCACCGGGTCGATGCTGTTGACCGTGCGTTTGAGCGCTTCGATCTGCCGGTTCTGCGCCGCGACTGCACGCTCCTTCTCGGCCGCCTCTTTGGCCTCGGCCTTCTGCAGCTTGTCGTAGCTGGCTCCGAGCCGTTCCTGATACTTGACCTGGTCTTCAGCGGTGACCAAGCCGGCCTTGCGCGCCTGCTCTAGCAGACCCTCAGCCTGAATGATCTGCTCGATGCTGGAGAGGTTGCCTTCGAAGGCCCTCTCCATACGGCTGATCACGGCGATTTCGCTGGCCGCGCTCTCGGTGACCTTTCGGGATGCAGACGCTTGGCGCTCACGGGCAACTGCCGATTTTTCAGCAGTCGCGGCAGCGGCCGACTCTGCATTCGACACGCCCTTGCTCGACTGCTCCAGGCCTTTATTGGCATCGGAGAGGTTGTCGATCGCCTGCTCGGCACCTTCCGCGGAATCGACCAGGCGATCGAGGTCGTCTGCCGCCTTCGCGGCCGGGCTGGAGTCGACCTGAATACCCAGCTGAGCGAACGTGGTCATTGGCTTTGTCCTGATTGAGATATCTGCTTGAGCGCCGCTGCTTCCATCACGCGGATGTCATCGAACACGCTGCGCGCCGCAATACCGAGCATGCGAGCAGTGATGGGGAGCGCGGTGTAATCCAGGCCAGTGGCGCCCCTGACACCTACCCGCCACTGTGTGCTGAGTGCTTCGAACACCCGGAACGCGGGCCAGGAACACGGCCAGACCTCGACTTCCTCGTCCTCTTCGTCAAAGTCATCTGGCGACAGACCGAACTGCGCCAGATGCTCCTCGGAGTGATCCTGGTAGGTGTAGAGGCTGGCCGCGGCGTTCCTCAGTTTCCCAGGCGCGCCTCTTCGTACGCGCGGGCATACACGGCGAGGATCGCTTCAGGCACTGTGCGGGCAGATGCCACCAGCGCGCGAATGTGCGCGTCGTCGAAAGGCTCGTCGAAACCCCAGGCCTCCACGACCTGCTTGATCTGGCCGACCTGCAGGTCGATCTGAGCTGAGGTGAATTCGGGCAAGCTCAGCTGATCGGCGCGGGCGGCCAGCTCGCGCTGCTGCTCGCCCCATTCGTTGTAAAGCTTGGCCAGCGCCTCGCGATCGAGGTAACGGAACGTGAACGGGACATTGACGGCATCACCGCCAATGCGCGGGATTGGTACGGCGCCGGCAAACGCCGGCGCCTGGCTGATAGAGAACTTCTTAGCCATGGCTTACGCAGCCGCCTTGTAACGAGTCGGGCGGCCGTCCAGAGCGATGGTCATGGTGCGCGCCATCACCTCGTTCACCTGCAGGGTCGGCGTGTCGCTGACCGAGATGTAGCCGTTGTAGTAGATCTCGCTGCGGTCGCGCAGCACCAGGCGGCATACTTCGAGTTCGCGGCGGCGGTCAGCCGCCTCGATGACTGCCCAGTGAGGCAGGTCGACGTCATCGGCGATCGGGATCGCGATGCTCTGAGCACTGCGCACCGTCGGGAGCTGACGCTGGTCGTCATCCTCGAGGAACTGGTACTGGGTGAACTGCTGCTCGCCGCCAGAGGTACTGGGGTTCATTACCTGCTGGATCTGCTGCCAGCCGGTAACCAGACGGACCGCCCCAGCGCCGCCACCCGCGGGAAAGCGCTGCTCGTCGGAGGTATCGAAGCCGAGGAGTTGGAAGGTGTCCTCGGTTACCGCACCAACCTTGGCCGCGCGACCGTTGATTGCGCTCCAGCCGGACACGAGCTTAACGATCTGGCCTTCTTCCAGACCGTGCCCCTGGGCGCTGGCCACGGCGACCGCTGCGTTGCTGATGGCGGTCACAGCGATCGCCAGCGCGTAGCCGGATGCGATGCTCATGATTGCGCCGTTGGGGAGTTTCGCTGCCATTGGGTTTTCCTCATGCAGAAATGAAAGAACCCGCTCAAGGCGGGTTCAGTGGGTGCCCAAGCGGGCAATTCAGAAGGTGTCGGAGCGGTAGCTGATGCTGATCGGCACCGTGGCCTCACCGTCGCCCTGGATCAACGGCCCGCTCTGGGGCTTGCTCATGACCTGGACCTTGAAGGCGTCGCGCTGCAGGTAGCTGTAAATGGGGAATTGCCCCTTCAGGCCCTCGCAAACTCGGCCGGCGATGTCAGTTCCAGCACCAGCCTGCAGGACGACACTCACCTGAAACACGCCGGTAAGCAGCTCGTGTTCGCCGGCGAGGTCGTTGCTGGCCGTGTCCGCCGGCAGCGTGAAGCAGCGCAGATACGCGGCGCCTTTCGGCTCAAACTGCACATTGGGATAGGCGATGGCCATCCCCTCGCCTTGCGCCCACTGCTGCAGGCCCTTCTCGAAGAGCTGCTGGATGATCTGATGGCTCATACCTGGTTGTTCCTTGCTGCCGCGTCGACGATCTGCTGGAAGCGCTCGACGGTGATCCTCACCATGCCGTTTGGCGCCTGGGTGCTGTGCCCATACTCCAGCGGGATGGCATACGGCAGGTTGTTCACGATGAACGCGACTTGCCCCGCGTTCATCTGCTCCACCTGTAACTTCAGCTTGGCCAGGGTGACGTTGCCGGCCGGGTCAGGCTGGTCGAGCGTGCCCTGGGCTGGCGTCTCGATCGAGAACTGCCAATTACCGCGGAAGCGCCCACCGACGTAATCGCGACCCGACACCAAGCCGTTGACGTTGAAGTTCTGCTCGCGCTCCGCCTTGGTCAGCGGCTTCGCCAACTTCACGCCGCGCTTGAGCTTGCCGTTCCTGTTGAAATTCGACTCGGTGAGGTTGGTCAGCGTGTTGCGCACGGCCACCTTGAAGTCGTACTCGTCGGCTGCAGCGCGGGCCTGATCTCGGAAGGCCACATTTGCGGCCCAGATATCGGGGTTGCCTACCGGCGACATACGAATGACACTGCTGCCCAGCTCGATGATGATTTCCCGAACAGTCGTGTTGAGCGCGGCCTGTGCCTGCTCCGCGAACGCTCGCACGTCCAGCGCGAAGCTGCCCTGGCGGCTCATCGCCGCACCTGCAGCTCGTACAAGATCGGCGTCCCGGCCGGGTTGATCTCTTTGATGGGCGGCACGATGGCCCACTCGACACCCTGGATCAGGACCTTGGAGCCAAGGCCAGGCACCCATGCCAGACCCTGCGCGGGGATCTTCAGCTTCTTGTCGCCCGTCAGGATCAAGGATGAAGCCTCGAACTCACGACCGGTGTACTCGAGCAGCAGCCCCTGCGCCTCCTGCTCCACGACGATCGGCGGCGCGGGCGCGCTGGCTTCGGGGTCGTACTCGCCCCGCTGCAGGTTGCGCAGCGTAACGGGCTGGCCGTACTCGGTGATCATCTGCAGGGCCATCGCGGCCATCTCGTCGTAGAAGTTGGCCATGGGCTCTCCAGATGTAAAGCTCCGATGCTGGTCGACCAGCATCACGATCGTATGGCGAACAGCCCCCGGCGCTCGAGGTAATCCGCGAATTGAGTAGCGCTGGGTCGATCCGGCGCCGCAGGCAGCAGCCGCTGGCTGCTGTTGGGGATCTCGGCATACTGCCGCTCGACCGCCCCCTCGATCTTCTCCCGCACGATCGCGCCCTTGCGCTGCCCGGGCGGGTCGATATCGTCGGCGTGAATCTCCACGGCCAGTGCCATCTGTCCGTACTGGATCCGCGCCGGTAAATAGTTGGATGGCTTGTTCTCGCCATCCAGGTGCACACCACGCCGCGGCCAGGCCAGGGCCTGTTCGCTGCTGGTCTTCTTGCCCTTCCAGGTCATGGCCTGCATCGCCAGAGCGGCGCGGCGCAGCAGCGCTTCCTGCAAAGCCTCATCGACGGGGATGGTCGCGCCAAACTTGACCGCATAGCTGGCCAGCTCTGCCGCAGTGGCGTAGCTCTCGGCGTCAGGCTTGCCGGTGCCGTCCTCGGTGATCAGGGCCATGGTTTCAGCTCGCTGGTGGGATAAGCGCTTTCAGTTCCGGCACTTTGGCTGCCGGGTCGTACTGGATGCCCTGGGCGGTGAGCCAGGCTTGCAGATCGGCCTTGTTCATCTTGGCAGGATCGGTTTCAGGCTGGGACTCTGCAGTATTGCCGCTCAGCACCTCGACGTCGACATTGGCGGCCTTGTAAGCGTCGACGATGGCCGGATGGTCGCCAACCACCACCGCCTTGGTCACACCGCGCTCAATGGCACGGAACAGATCGGGGTGACGATAGAACTTGCCCGGTTCGAAGCCCGTGCGCTGCTTGGTGTAAATCAGTTCCATGTTGCTCTCCAAGGCGGCCCAGCAGAGCCAGGCCGCACAGATGGTTGGGTGGTGACTACAGCGATCAGCCGCCGTTGGCCGGAGCGTCCACCAGGTTGATCATCACGCCGGCAGTGACCTTGTCGCTGTTGGCGTGCTTCGCCCAGTTGGCAGCGGAGCCTACGGCCGCAAGGGTCGGGTTGGCGCCGCCAGCAGTTTCTTTCCAGCTGTAACCCAGCACGTCGATGTTCACGACGCCCTCGGCGCGGTAGCCGATCGCGAGGTTCTCTTCGTCGTTGATGTCGTAGGAGCGGAAGCCCGGCGCCTGTGACTCGGTGATCACCACCGCGTTGCTGACCAGGCCGAAGATCACATCAGCCGGTGCGGTGTCGGTGACCAGCACCGGCTTGCCGAGGGTGCCCGGCAGGCCGCCGTAGATCACTACGCCCGCTTCTTCATAGATCTTGTTGGTGATCGCCTCGTCGACGATGTCGAAATAGGCGCTGGAGTGCATGACCCAAAGGGCGATGCGGCCGAACTTGTCACCGAACTTGCGCATGCCACGGGTGAGCGTGCGCTTGCCATCGGTGGCGATGTTCGCGTCGACCACCATATTGGCGTTCGAACCGATCGCGGCGCGCAGCGATGCGGTGGCGTACTGGATGAAACCTTCCAGAGTGGCGTCGGCGACGTCCTGGCCGATGATCTGGGAGAACTCGTCGACCGGGCGACCGCGGCGTTTGAACTGCTCCTCGGTGGTCTGGTAGGGGCCGTACTTCCAGGGAGCCTTCACGCCTACCGCTTCGCCAGCGGCGATCTTCTTGCCGAGCACCTTGGCGTCGGAGTTGACGTCGCGATGCTCCAGCGAGCCGTTCAGTTTGTAGAAGGCACGCTTGCGGAAGTCGCCTTCGATCAGCTCGTTGTCGAGCACAATGGCGCCATTCGAGGATGCGTTGAACACGTCCAGGTTGTCCTGGACACGCTCCAGATAGGCGGTCTGCGCCTCATCGTTGTAGATGATCATGTCGCTGTTGACGGTAGTAGCCATGGGTTACCTCACTTGGGCAATTGCAGGTATGCGGTTTGGCCGTGCTTGCGCTGGTATTCGCGTTTCTGCGCGGCGGTCATTTCGGAGCGCTTCAAGGCAGCCTGGCTACCGCCCCCGCCCGGGGCTTGGGTGCCTGAAGCCCTTGGCCACAGGTGAGGTGCGCTTTCGCGCAGGGATTCAGCCCATTCCAGGGGCGTGAGTGGGGTCTTGCCATCCTTGCCGAGGATGACCTGGCCATCCTCGTCTACAGCTACGGCCTCACCCTCTTCGCTCAGGGAGAAAACGCCCTTTGCGCGCAGGATGATGTCGTCGGTTGCTTCCGGCAGTGCGCCGGCCTTCAGTGCTGCGCCGCGCACCGCGTCGCCCAGGACCTTGCCCTGGAACTTCGCGGCGAACGCTTCAGCCTTCTCGGCGCGCTTGGTCAGCGCGCCAAGCTGTTTATCGTGCTCGCCACGCAGGCGCTCGGTGCGACGGTTGAACACCTCGTCGACCTTACCCTCGGTGAGCAACTTGGTTTCTTCGTCCTGGCCTGCCTTGCTCAGCAGCCCTTTCACAGCGTCGATATCGATGCCTTCGAACTGCGACTCGAACTGCTGCAGCTTGCCGCTGGTGTCCTTCAGCTTGCCGAGCAGCTCGCTGTTCTTGCTTTTCAGGCCGCTGGTGGCCTCACTGACTGCTGCTGCGATGGCGTCCTTGACGGCCGGGTTTTCCAGGTCGATTTGGTTCTCGTCCACGTTGCTCACCCCTTGGGCTTGTTGGCCCGCCTTGCGGGCATAAAAAAACCGGCTCATGGCCGGCTGGGAATTGGAAATGATCGGTTATAAGCCAGCACGCTCGAACGCCAGCGGCTCCAGCACCTTCATCTGCTCCAGCGTCAGCGGCCGGAAGTTGCGGTCGAGCTGCAGCTCGCTGAAGCGCTCGAGCGTCAGCCCGCCATCACGGAACAGCTTCCCGCGGGTCGGCCCCAGCGCCTGGTCTTGGAATGCTGCTGGCTGACGCTTGAGCCAGCTGTAGTAGCTCAGGCTGGCATCAACCTGGCCGGCACCGTTGTCACCGACCGCTGCCCGGGTGGCGCCCTCGCTGAACATCTCGCTCCAGTCGGTCACCGGAACGAAGGTGGTGCGGCAGTTTGGGTGAAACGGGGGCCGCGGCCCTGCGTTGACCGGGAAGCGGCGTTTGTCCATCGACCTGCAGGTCTGCGAGGTCTTGCTATCCAGGGTGGCGACCATTTCCACCTCCCGCACCACGTCGGGATTGGCCTTGATGGTCTCCATACGCGCCTGGGCGGCCACGTGCTGGATGGCAGTTCGCGTCACGGTGGCGGCATTGCGGTTGGTGGTGGCTAGGATGCCGTCCCGGTACCCTCCTGCCGCAGTCCCGCGAATGTTGCGGATCACCTGGAAGTTCGTCTGGCCCTCGAAGAAACCCTGGCGAATGGCGCCGGCGATGCGCTCCCGCTCTGCATTGGTCCAGCCCTTGATGAAGGCCTTCAGCAGCTTTCCGCCGTCCGTGCCGCGCACGCTGAGCGGGCTGCTCAGCACCGCCGCACGCACCGCTGCGACACCTGGTACCGCCGCGTCGAAGGTGATCCCCACCGGCGCCGCCCGGGTCAGCGATGATGCCTCGAACTGCGCCTCGTACATGGCGATGTCGATCAGGTCGAGCATCAGCTGGTCGGAGTAGCGCTGGAAGATGGCCAGCAGCAGGCTGTCCACCTCGTCCAGCAGCCGCTGCAGGCGCCGCTGGTTGTAGTCGGTCAGGTCGGCCTGCGTGAGCTGATTGCGGACCGTCCGGTCGATCTCCTTGAGGAATGGGCCGAACTTGGCCACCTCGCCCGCCTTCAGCTGCTCCAGAAACACCGCATGCCGAATGGTGGCGTCAAACAGCGCCTGGTTGACCGCCATTGCCGCTCTCCAAGTCGTCGAGCCCCAGGCCGTCCGCCTGCTCGGCCAGTTCGTTGTCGATCTGCTGGTCGGTGCGCTCCGGCGCGATCAGCCCCATGCGTCGCAGGTAGGCTCGAAGGTCGACCTTCGCGAAGCCGCCCTGCTGCCAGAGCTGCACAAGCGCCGTGATCATCTGCGGATCGGCCGCGAGCTCGACGAACTCCTGATTCACCTGATACGCAACCTTCTCGCTCACGCCCATGTACTGGGCGCACCACATCAGCGCCCGGGTGTAGGCCTCGCTGATGTTGGCTACGCAGATGGCGAGCACCGAGGTGGCGGCCGACTGGTCGCCGCGGCTTTCGGTAGCCGTCTTGGCGGCGATCGACGCCATCACCATCCGGGCGCCCAGCTCGATCATCATCTGGTTCTTGTCGGCCATGGCCTCCTTCACCAGCGTGTTGGGCTGCGGCTGAGCGAAGCCGAACTGGCCACCGCTTGGCACAGGGATAGGCGATCGGGAGCCGACATAGACACCCTCGGACTTGGCCATCTTGAGCCATTGCTCATCGACGCCACTGATCCAGGGCTGCGCCTGGCCACACCAGAAGACGCTGTCTTCATAGTCCGCGCTGTTGCGGTAGTGGCCCAGGTTGATCACCGCGATGTCGTACAGCGGCGACTCGTCGATGCTCGGGTCGTTGTTCTGGGCGCCGATGAAGGTGAACGGGATCTCCTTCAGCCGGCCGGCGGGCGTCATGGGCGCGTGCGTCTCAACCACCTCGAGCGGCCCACCGCCTCGCGGCCCCTTGCGCTGCCAGACGCGGCAGACGAAGCCATCAGCCTCCAGAGCGAGTTCGCGGAACTGCTCTGTGATCTTCACGCCGAAGCCATCTTCCTCTTCCTTGCCCTCGCGCAGCACCACCATCGTCAGCACCAGGTGGCCGTTAACCATGCCGGTACGCCAGTTGATGATGTCTTCGCCCGTGTAGGTGAGGATCACCGCGTGCCCACCGGCGCCGTCATCGCTGTGGTAGTCCACATACAGGCCGTGGCGGCCGGTCTCAAGGATCCGCTCCAGCGATGCCTGGGATTGCTGGTAGATGCTGATGCCCGCACCGTTAGCGTTGTCCTGCAGGTACTCCAGCTTCTTGGGCACCTTCAGCGTCGGGTCCTTGTGGAACGACAGGCCGATCAGGCCGTTACGCGTGTGTCCGGTGGCGTTCTTGTAGACGGCGCGCTCACGGTAGGCCTTGTTGCGTGCCTTGTTTTCGTCGCTGGTGTCGTGAGCGTTGATCTCTGGCAACCGATCGACGACTCGGTGCTGGCCAGCGCAGACGTCCTGCACCATCTTCCAGCGATCCAGGGCCTCGATGTACTCGGGCCGCTTGTAGGAGACGTCGTTCATCGAGCAAATCCCAGTTTGGTGGAGACGATCGGCTTCACGATCGGGTATTCCTTGTGGATGAAGTAGCCGCCGGCGTCGTTGCTGTGGTCGTTGCCTTGCTTCTTGTCCGGCTCGCCGTTCTTGTCCCAGATCTGCTGCTCGAGGTTGTCCGCATACGTGGGGCAGCGATCGGCATTCACCCGGTACCGCCGCACCTGCTCCGCGTTGCAGAACATCGCGTTCATGGCGTTGATGCGATCCTTCACCGGCGGGTTGGCGGCCGGCGCGATGACCTGGAAGCCGGCCTGCTTGAGCAGCGCCAGGTCGGTGGTGCTGGCGTTCACCGAGCGGCGCCCATCGCCAGAAGCGTCGGGGTAGATCCTGATCTCGCGCGTCGACGAATACTTGCCGTCGGCATACAGCCAGAAGCGCTCGCGCAGCTGCCGGATCATGTCGGGCGTGTCGTAGGCGTTAACGATCTCGTCGACAGCGTGCGGCATACCCAGGCGCTTCACATGCACCACCGCGGCCATCTTGCCGACGTTGAAGTCCATGCCCACGAATATTGGCTCGCCCGGCTGCACCGTCTCCTGCGAGGCGTTCAACACCCTGTCGTAGGCGTGGTAGATCGTCCCGGAGTTCAGGTTGACGAACTGGCCATTGAGGTACGCGCGAATCAGCTGCTCCGGGTACGACTCCATCAGCGACGGAATGTAGTCGTCGGGCAGGTTCAGCTCGTTATCGAAGGTGCTGGCCTGGACCAGTCCGTACATGCCCTGCAGGTGTGGCTTCTCGCGCAGTTGCTTCACGAACTGCTGGTGGACGAACTTGAAGCCCTCGGGCGTCGTGGTGACGTCCACGCCGTTCTTCAGCCCCTCGACCTTGTAACGCATCCGCGCGATGATCTTGCGCCAGGCGTGCTGAGCCTTCAGGGCAGGCAGAACATCCAGCTCGTCGACCAGGGCGTGACCGATCTTGAAGCCCACAATGGTCTGCGGCTTCTCCATCGAGCGGCAAATCGTCGTGCTCCGGTACTGGCCCCCACTGTAGAAGTCGACCTCCTTATCGCTCTCCTTCGTCCTGACCTTCAGCCCCCAGTCGAAAGCCACTTCCTCGATCGTCGGGAAGAAGATGTCGCGGATCTGCGGATAGGTCGGGGCGAAGTAGCCGCTGTCGATGCCTGGCCATTCCCAGACGTGCTTGCAGAGTGCGGAGCAACCTACCCAGGTCTTGCCCGAGCCAAAGCCAGCGACGAAGCCCCGGAACTTGTGCGGCAGCTGCAGGAAATTAGCCTGCGGGACGTTCAGCGTCGGCATTCGGCTTCCTCGCGTCCACTACGTGCACCTGCACACTGGTGACCGGCGCCGGCTCGTCCTCCGCATCCGCCTTCTTCTGGCGATTCACGTACATGTCGCCGCACTCTTTCGCCGCCTGCTCCAAGATCTGCATGGCTAGCGGGATGTTCTTCATGGTCTCGGCGCGCTCGATGAAGCGGCCCATGGCGCGAAGTCGATACGCTCGGTTGGCGATCGGGATCTCTGCCGTCTCCTCACGGAAGCGCTTGCGGGTGTCCTCGAACAGCACCACCCAGCGCTTGGCCAAGCTCTTCGCGCAGCGCTTGGTCGGGTCGTGTGACTCCACCTGCTGCCGGCTGATCTCGATGCCGAATTCCTTCTTGACGGCCTCCGCCACCTGGCTCGGCGTATCGAAACAGGCCAGCGCCTGAACGATGTAGGCCTTCACCTCGCTGTTCAGGGCTGCCATATGTGGGATTTCCGTCTAATGCCTGTCTGGTTTCAGGCCGACTTGAGCAGACAGGTTCCGCAGGCCCTCGCAATGTTGATCTTTGCCACTTCGGGCGGGTTGCTGGCAGCTTCGATGAGCTGGTGGACTTCTTCGCTCGCACCGTAGCGGCGAACGACACCGACGAACTCTTCGACGTCGTGCCCCTTGAGGTAGAGGCTCGGTGTACCGTCCTGCTTGAACTTGGGCGCCCCATACTCGTCGGTCTTCTGCGCTATGTGGTACAGCTCGTGCTCCACCAGCGCGCAGAACTCGGCATCTGAGCATTCGGCGCAGTAGTCGGCCGCCAAGGTGATCAGAAAGTCAGGCTCTTCGCCGAACCACTCCCGCATCTGCTGTTCTTGGCGTGATTTCTGCCAGCCGCCGGCGCGGAACATCACCTGCTCGGCTTGGCCCAGAACGAGCCGCCCCTGCTTTTCGAACCCTGACGAAGCCCACAGGACCCGGATATTCGCGTCTATCAGGTGCGCGTGCTCTGGGTTGTAGATACCACCTCTATCAGTAAGGATCTGAGCCTGAATCCACTTCAGGATCTCAGGTGCAGGTCTTAAGGTCGGCCAGAGGTGCTCGAGCAGATCAGCCGGGGGGCTTGGCCTATCCATACGAATCAACCTTGCAATAGTGGCGAGATGCCGGTATTGGTAACCCTCCCCCCCACAATGCAAGGAGAGCCCCATGTCTGACATCGGAAAATTTGCGGTAGAAGCTTCTGAGTACTCGCACGACGACAAAGGCCGTCAACGCGCTTATGCGGTGGCAGCTGCGCTGGAAATCATCAACTCAAGGGCGGCAACATCCGGCCAAGCCTCAATTAACATTGAGTACGAGCTAAGTAAGCTGTCCAGCTATGCGGACGCGATCCAAAAAGCTCTGAAGGCTCAATAGCCCTCAACCGTCCTTAAACGAGCTAAATACACCAGGCATTGCCCACGGCGCCAAAGCCGAGTCAGCGCCTGGTGGCCAAAGCTCACGACCCACATTCCCAACCCCCTCGACCGACCTGTTACACCCTGACCCGCGTATGTAAGTCAGGGTACCTGCTCGCTGAGCGTCTGCTTGCCCAAAAGGAATTAGGTATGACCCGTGACAACTTCTCCGACCTTACGAAGTCGGCCCTAGCCAGAAACGTCCGATTCCGCTGCGTTTACCCGCCATGTCATAAGGCGACTCACGGGCCGTCGCTATCTGATGAGGCATCGATAAGCGTTGGACACGCGGCGCATAACACTGCGGCCGCTGCCGGCGGGCCTCGCTTTGATGGATCACTTACCCCTGAGCAGCGGAAGGCGTATGACAATGGCGCGTGGCTTTGTGCAACTCATGCAACGCTGGTGGATAAGGATCAACAGTCCTATCCAGCCGAAGTTCTTAGGCGATGGCAGAAAGAAGCTGAAGATCTTGCTCGAAGCGAGCTTCATGGGATCAGCCTTCACGCAGGCACAACCCAAGCAGAAATAAGTCGAGCCTTATCTGCTTTCCTACCTCTTGCTCAGTCTTGCGTTCGTTATCGTGTACCGCGCTGGCTTGAAAACGATTTTCACGTTCCGCGAGAGAGTGTGGTTTCGATGTCCAAACTCATAGATCGGTGTTCTGGCTACCACTGGCACCCGGGTAATGAGCTCCATTCGGCTCATCACGTTACGACATCAAAACAGGAGCACTTGCTAGATCTGATGGAGTCGATGGTTGGAGAGCTAAAAAATCGCGACAAATGGGAATCCGTGAGTTACGGCTACGTAATTTCTCATCGGACTAAAAGCGAAATGGAGCACAGCTACCGGCGCTTCACTGAGCTATTCGAAGAAATTCACAATGTCATAGAGGAGCTTCGCGCGTACATGCGCGGGAAGAGCTGAATCAGCGTGTGTCATCGCTGGAGACTTTTTCCAAAGCCTCAGAAGCTTTAACAGCTGCCTTCTCCGCCTGCTTCGCAGCCTTCTCGGCTTCTGGTAGCAACCTGCTCTGAATTTCCTCTATTCGAGCAAGCAGCTCACGAATGCGCGCAACACGCCCTGCATCTTGGCGCTCGTGCGACTCGATCACCGCAATCAGCGTCTTCTGATCTCTATGGGCCTGGAACTGCCCGCCAGCCATGAAGCAGCTGATACCAATCACCACCAGCAGCAACCAACTGCCGTGGTGATCCCACAAGCGCCGGCCTTTGCCCCGCCGGCGCTTCAGTTCTTCGTCACTCATGATTGGTCACTCCGTTGCAGCTGCTGCCGCAAGGCTTCGATCTCTCTGGTGAGGTAACTGATCTTCAGCTCCATTTGGGCATTGGCTGCCTTGATGTCGCTGAACTCCCGGATCAGGGCGTAGATTTGTTGGTTGGCTTGTTCGAGTTGCGACTCAGCTTCTTTTCGAAGGGCTCGCTCCTCGGCAAGCGCGTTGATCAGTCGCTCATTCTCGCGGCTTTCACCGCGCCGTTCCGACCACGCCTTCGGAAAGTACACCACTGCCGTAACAACAGCAGCGGCACCCCAGCCGAGCCAGCCGGAGGGCGTAGTGGGCAAGGCTTCAAACATGGCTTACCCCAAAAATAAAAGCCCGCAATCAGCGGGCTTTGGGTGCTGTAGGCCGGCCTAAGCCGGCTTATGCTTGTTAATTTGCTTGATTGTCTCATCCCAACCGCGTTTTAAAACCGGGATTTCCTCGGTCACTCGCCAGCGCTGACCGAAAGATGAGAGGCCATGTTTCTTCCTAAGCTTTTGAGCCATTAGAAGTGCTTCATGGCCGAAATAAGCTACAACGTACGCGCCATGATCCGAAGAATCTGTAGGGTCTATAGAATCTTCATGAATATGGTAAAGGTGCTGAGCCGCCAGAGCTTTCTCTGTTTCCAGCCATGCAATAGAACTTGAAGTCTCAAGGTCCATCAGCTTGAGCAATTGTTTTTCTATATCGAGTTCTGGATAGGAGCAATGCGGCCACCGGTGATAATCGCATTGCGGCTCCAGCTGCCGCACGAGCTCCCAATAATTTTCAACATTGCGCTGTGCCCGCAGTGCGAATAATTCTAACTTCGCGACAATCTCGATAGCTGCGAATCTAGCATCTAAGGCATTTTGCTTCCGGGTGAAATAAACGTCTTTCGCCCAGCCTACAGCCGCGGCTACCACTCCACTAGCAAGCACAATTTTGAGTAAATCTAGCGTTCCTAGCATAAGCCCTAATCTCATGGGGATCGAACAGGCCCGCTCTACAACGGGGCTCGACTTTTTAATTTTTACACTTAGCCTTCGGCGCCGGCTTGGGCTCAACCACCAAAGGCAACGCCACTCCAGTGTTCCCGATTGGCAGCATCTTGCGCACAGCCAGGGTACAGAACAGCCTCGTACCCTCGGGCGTCTGGCCTGGCCCCATGCCCACGAAGATCTCGTAGCTATTGCCCGCTTCAAGGTCGAAGACTTTGGCGTCCATAGGGCAAGTTGGTTCGGTGCTGCCGTAGCTACCCATGACCGCGCCGAGTGTGGAAATCATGAAGGGAGCGTTTGTTGGCACCAGGTACTCGGTAGCGACCTCGACGTACATGCCTTCTGCCATGCGGATTGATGGCTTCAGATCGATCATCTTGGGCGCAATACGATCCGGCATGCCCTCTACCTTCTTCGGCTGCAACGGAAACTGGGGATACGTCTCGTGCATGCGCCCGCTTTCATACTGCCGGCCAGACACCGCCATCTTGTGACGGATCTTCGGGATGCAGTTTTCGGTCAGGCTGTCACCGTAGACGCTCGAATTTGTGATCACCCGAACCTTGGCGGTATCGGCAGATGGGCTCGGTTCGACGTATGGAACTGAGGAGATGCTGTTGCAGCCTGCGAGCGCACCGGCCAGCAGGATCAGGCTGATTTTCTTCATGAACATCCTTGAGCTGTAAAGCGTTCCATCGTTAAGAAAACTGACACTTGCAAATGAGCTTATGATTCCAGCTGATGGAGTAGTCGCTGTATAGCCCCGCGCTCGATATCGGTGAACATAGACTCGAAAAGCATGACCACGTTTTCCCCTTCAAGCCACGAACCAAGGTGATCGCCAAACTCGGTTGTAACTACCGCGCCTAGTATTTTGACGCGGCCAGCCTGAGGTGCTGTTGTGATAAGGCCAGCAGATTTCATTAGCTCAGCGACTTCCTCAGCAACTGGCTCAAGATCACCTGCCTCGATACCGAACTCA
>JAAIGE0100279486.1_pt1 | contig 21308 bp, 21 predicted proteins | sample 6487951 | NCBI WGS metagenome assembly JAAIGE01 (sample SAMN13974128, study PRJNA590717) | phyllosphere metagenome | biome: tomato field; feature: multiple bacterial spot infested tomato fields; material: tomato leaves; isolation source: leaves from tomato fields | host: Solanum lycopersicum ...
CCTCTGCAGCAACGCCAGGCGACTCGCTGACGTGGTGGTCAACAACTCCGGAAGAGCACGCACTGTGCGCTACACCAGCCCTACCAGCTGCGCAGCCCGATGACCAGGCAAACAAAAAGCCGCGACACGTCGCGGCTTCTTGAACATCTTGGCGCCCGAAGTTGGACTCGAACCAACGACCCCCTGATTAACAGTCAAGTGCTCTAACCGGCTGAGCTATTCGGGCGGGGAGGCGAATCATAGGGGACTATCAGCCAAGTTGCAAGCCCCTTACGGAGCAACCATCACCAACAGTCGGATGCACCACCGGATGCCGAACGCACTCCCTTTTCATCGATGGTTAACGTACCGCAGCTCGTGTCTCCGCTTTGCGCGCCCTTAGGAACCGCACGGATTCTGAAGGCGGTCGCAGTTGGATTACCGTCATAAGAAACTTCGTAGAACGATGAGAGGCCTCCACCGCAAGCAGGAGGCGTGGGCGCCGCTGCGTAAGTCATCTTTGTCGTGTAGTAACGCTCCATGAATTGGGCACGCTCTTGCAGACAAGCAGCAGCAGAAGACCGTCGCGTTTTAATGACCGAATTCTTGTAGCTCGCCATTGCGATTGCGGCAAGGACACCAACGATCAGCACCACAATCATAATCTCGATCAGAGTAAAGCCCCTCTGACGTCTCGTCATTACAGAATAGTTCATCACTCGCTCCTGATCAGCTCACGCCAAGATACCCGCCGCATGCTCAACGCACTGCTGTTAGTACCCAGGCTAACGGTACTCGCATTATCAAGGGCCACCTGCATGATGTTACCGACAAAAATCGGATTATTGGGACTGCTATTCATCCCCAATCCGGAAACCGGACTGCCATTGAGCGTGTCACCCGTACTCGACCCGCCACTACCATCAAGATCGAAAAATGATTGAGGCAAACGCCCACCAGTAAATGGGTTGATCGCCATTACAAAGCCCTTACCACTGGGACTGCAGACATCGCCCGCATCAGGTATGCGGGTTGTGCCGATTAGTGCAGTACCCTGGAAGAAGTTAGGGACGACCATCCGCTCGCCTTGCCTGCCAGACACCGGCGAAATCAAATCCATATACCAGCCATTGATGCCCGGATTTGCCTGATCTTCGATGACACGCGCAGTAAATCCATTTACCGTGCCTTCGCTTAAAATATCAACTGAATTCAAAGTCGAACGATTTGCGATCGCTGCACCACTTCGGTCGACCAATCCGTACCAAGACTGCACATCTTTATTGGATAAATCGCCATCCGAAATATATTTTCCTGTCCCGAAGAACAGCCATGTCAAGCCAGTCGCCGGATCTTTTGCAGCGGTCGGAGCTGCAGTGATTGGCTGAGTCTGACCTCCATATGTCGCGGTAAACAACTTTGTCACCGTTGCAACGGTACCTACCATCGCAAAGCGCCACATATTTCCTTTTAAATCGCCCGCATAGATCCGATCCACGATCGAATTATTCGTGGACGACCAACCCAGCACGCCGGAGAGGCCATTAGCACCCGTTGCACCAGTTGCTATTTCTGTCACGGTCCCCGTCAGAACTCCGATGAGCACCAAACCAGCCCCATCATTACTGCTGTTAGGTCCATTACCTATCATCGTGAACCAAGCACCAGATGCAAGTTGCCCGATGATGGGCTTACCAAGGTTATTGCCCATGGATGAAATTTCGCCCGAAGTCTTATCCCACAATAACGAAATATTCCCCGGGTCTGTGACATCTAATGCAAAAGCGCCCCGACCACCTCGCCCAAGCGTGCCTACAAGCACTGAACGCCAGCGTCCTAATGAGACGTCATAGACATCTGAAACCGTGAGTTCGCCATCAACGTAATAACGATGCTCGTAATTCTGATTTGTATAAGACAGCAGATTAGTCATCGCTCCTTTGGGAACAAACGCAAACCTCTCGGCACCCGTGGCCGCATCGAACGCGTGAAGCATTCCGTCGTTGGCGCCGACATAAATGGTGGCAGATCTCGACGCTTGAGCAGCAGCAAAATTAGGGTAGATCGAGGCCCCCGCAAAAGTAGCGCCCGCATAAAGCCTCGCGTTCGGCGCACCCACATACACAGGCTGTGAATTCACAATATCACCCATGATACCGGTTCGCGTTCGCAGCGTACCACCATTGGCTTTTTCTGATGAACGGTCGCCGCGCAAATAATTTATCTGCGCCTGGCTTGCCGAGGATAGAGGCGTGGTCCCCAGATTGCCAAAGGTAAAATTGGAGAGCAAAGCAGGGCCTGCAAACTTAATTACACGCTGATCCCAGGCGGGAAATGCGCTGTTCGCACTCCAGGCTTGTGTGAGGCCTCCCGTAGCAGGATTCACATCATAGGCAACCATATCTCCACGCCAAGTGCGACTATAAAAAATCGACTGGTAAGTCCTTGCACCAGCTTCAAGCTTAGTCGTATTACTAGCCAACGAAGACCCGGAACCTTTCATTTCATCAATGATGCGCTCAAAAGCACGTTTGAGGCTGGTCACCATCTTGCCCGCGTCGGCAGCTATGTAGTAATTATCCGCACGTTGATAACCCGCCGTGTTATTGACGAGCTCGTTTGTAGTCCACCAGTCTGCGTTAGATAGCGGCGCCGTTCTAGTGGAAGAGTCGTAGCCTGTGGGAACTGTAAACCCACCATACTTAGCAGCCAGCCAGTACTGATTAGTTAGCTTACCCTTGTAATCGCCGTTTTCGACTACGTCAACCCAATGTGTGGATATATTTTGCTGCCCTTGCAAATCAGGACGAAGGTCTGTCGTATGCGCATGATAAGCTAGAGAAGCAATGTAGCCAGAATTTAACAAACCATTAAAATTGGCAGTTGTAGATCGGGAGAATGCAGTTGCCCGAGTTTGACCTTCCATTATTAAAATGTTTGTTAACAACTTAACAACATCGACTGTGGTGTCAGCGGTAACTTCAGGAGGCACGCGCGGTGTCGCATCCACAGCCCCACCATTTGCCTCCACGCCGGGAAGATTTTTGTCACTATGCGTGTTGGTATCACCAATGCCCAAAATCACATTTGTCTGACACCAATAAGAAATAGGATCCAGTCCCTTCTGATTCCAGCCGGTAATTACGGGAAAGGCATCTGCCTGCTGATACTTTCCTGTAGCAGTCGTCGCAGTAAAGTTAGAATAAGCGGGAATATCACCCTGTTTTTTAAAGTAACGCAGAGCCGCATAATACAGCTCACTCACGTCATCGTTACTCTTAGTGTTCTTGCCAGTACTCATCTGACCAAACTTATTCAAATAATTGATAACGCCACTATTTGAGATGGTCATTCCTACCGCTGCGGTAGTGGCAGCTGCATCTGCCGTATCCGGATTCTGATAGAGGACGCCGGTAACAGGGTCCCACTCCTTTGCAACGTTGTCAGCCACGCCCTCTTCAGGATTATAGGTTTTTGGACCGACAAATTTCTGCCTCGCTCGCAAAACCCCCGTATCGACGCCATTCCCATCAATATTCAGGTAACCGAAAATACTATACTTTATCCGCTGCGAATACTCCTGAATAAGCCCTTCTGGTTTATAACCCTGAGAGTATTTAACGCAATTATCTTCCAGCCCGGCGGCATTATCGCAAACCTTCACGCGCACACTTAATTCAAAAACCGCGTCCGTGTCGTAGCGATCACACTGACGACCCGTTCGTTCCAAGCAACTTCCGTCTAGCGCATGAACGCTGGGGTTATACTCGTAACGCGGGCCTGTAGCGTTAGTATTTCCACCCAAATCAAGGTCTTGTGTGATCCACATCTTGTTCTGTAGACCATCAATGCGAATCATGACCTTATTCCACTTCGAAGCCATGACGCCAGCAATGACTGTACTACCTGTTACAGTACGACGAGGAAAATTCCCTGTATTTACTCGTTCACCGACTGCTTTCTCCAAAATCGTTGTAGTCGGCGTATCGACTACTCGATATCCACCCGTCATGGCCGAGCGAAAAGGATCAATTGTCTGAGTTGCTGCCCAGTTCAGAAAATTACCGGACCACAACGTGGCATCATTACAACGAAAGGAGGCATCTGGCGCTGGTGATGCTACCGGATAGAAATAACGCTTCGTCTCGTCTGCATCATAATTATATTTATAGCATTTTGCTGAATTAAAATACCCGACATATCGCGATCCAGTCGTAAACCCGCCAAGGTTAGCAACGCTAATTACAGTCGGAAATTCGACTGATGGGACTAATGCAAGATTCCCAGGAACATTACTTCCTACGAAGAGGGGCGACTGCGAAACATCGACTTCAGCGCCAGCGGCACCAGTAAAAGCGATAACAATGCCGGCGACCACTAGTAACAACCGGTCCTTGAGCGTAGATTGACTTCCGGAAGTTTTCATAGCGACGCCTTATTTCACTGTAACGTTGGTTTGCAAAACGACGAGCGCGCGCTGCCCAGCAACAGCTGGATTGACGCTTCTCGCAGTAACGCGATAGTAGTGCTCTAAAGACGTCCCACCAGAACCACCATATTGATTCTGATTAACGCTAGAGTTGAGACTCAGCTGATCCTCACTGGTTCGCTGTCCAAGGTATTGAATATAATACTGCGCCGAGCCAACCTGAAGTTTTTGCACCATACTTGCATCGACCCAGCATTCTTGAGTTCCAGCGGCACAGCCCGCGCCGTTGCCTGTATAGGTATTACTAGGCAGCGCATCGCAAACAGCCGCAGTGGGGCAGACATAGCCTGCCACCTGACCCGCACCCGCTGCTGTTTGAATTACTTTTTCGGCTTCACGCAAGGCTCCTTCCGTTGCCTGGAACGCCAAACTGCGATCATACATATTTGCCGACATACGCTCTTCCATCAGCGTACTGCGCAAGACAGCCAAGCCTAGCAACGTCATTACTAGCAGCAACAGCAGCACTACAATGAGCGAAATTCCTGTTTGCTTGTAAACTCCACTACTCCGGCTCATGGGTTGCGATTCCTGATGCTGACGACAGAGGTCATTGTCCGGGTGAGTGGCTGCCCATCCGTACCTACAGAATCTGGTGATCGGACTGTAATGCTTAAGCGAACTGCAAGAACCGAACCCCAGTTGGATACTCCAGACGCATTTACATAAGTCGCGTCAGCGAGAGCGCCACCAGATGCAGTCAGGTACTCAATCTCCAGATCGGAAACATTTTCAGCCACCTCATTGCTTGATATGACCCCATTCGAACCAACCACATCTTGGTATAGGGAACTCCCCCCCCTTGGCGGCGCTTTAACGTACCAACGAACTGCGCGAAGATTGGTGAGGATGGAGTTTCTTTCATATGTATAGCTGTTTGAGCCCGCCACGCAGACGCCCGGCAGACGCCCAAACCGATTACATGCGTTCTGCGAGGCCGAGCTGTAATTAACGCTAGTGCCGGAAACAGTCTGCATCTGAAATATTGCCAATTGCTGGCGATCACAAAGCAGTGCAACGTTTCCGCTCTGAAGCTCCAGAGCGGAGGCTGAAAGCGTGAGAATTTGGGTGGCCGCGATATGGGTGTTTACAGTGGCTCCGCCGGTGGCAGCCTCAAGGATCTGCACGGCATCAGTACCTGCGGATGAGCCGGCCAGCGCTCCATCCTCATAACCTTGCAATGGTTGCGCCCAGTTCTTCCACCACGTGGCAGTAGGCGCCGTTAATACATTTGCGACCGGCAGTGCTTTATCACATGGATTGGCGCCCGCCTCGCGAATATCTCGAGCGATTAGTTCAAAGCCGAGGCGCGCTGTCTCCTGGATTCTACCGACGCCTTCCGTCGCTGCATAAGCTTGGCGATTTGAGAGAAAAATTCCTATTGCCGCCCCTACCACAAGCAGGCCAAGAACCATCGATATCATCAGTTCGATTAAATTAAAACCGCCCTGTGATTTTACGAAACCTACTGAAAAATAATGGCTTTTCACAGTTGAGTCACCGTGGCCACCTGTTGCGCAGTTTCTCCTGCGCCATCCAGGTTTTGAGCGCGACTATCATCCCACTGGATAGTAACTTCGCAGTTACCATCCAAGCAAGCAATAGATCCGCATGTGGACGCGCTATCCCCAAGTGCGCGCTTAAGACTGGCGATCCAGAGAGCCTTATCTCTATCGGGCAAACTGGTCCCCGTCGGCACGTTACACAGCAAGCTACCGGTATTATATCCGCCAATCATTGCAACGTCTCTGTTCGCACGCATTGCATCGAGAATAGTGTACGTCTGCATTACGACCTCGCTACGCCGGAGTGCGCCCTGATTGTTGCGTAAAGCTGTTGTCTGCATAGCGGCAATGCCAAGCATCCCAATCCCCATTACCAAGACGGAAATCATCACCTCAATTAGGGTTACGCCGCTCATTTTTTGTGGTGTAGTCATTTTCATGAGTTTCTGAGTGACTTAAGAGTCCGTAGGTGTAGGGCAAGATGCGCCCACTGCGCGCTCAATTGAGACTCGCCCGCCCCCGCTTATAACAACATTGCGAATGTTTTGAGCTGGGGACGTTGTCGTCATACAGACGGAAATCTTTCCGACTAAAGGAGCTCCTGCGCCTGTTCTTGCGATTCCGTCGGGAGAGAAAGAAATACGGTCATTCAGGGAGTTGACTGCCGGACTAGCATCTACCACCAAGCCTGATCGAATTTGACTTACCCGAAGTACCTGACCAGTCCGCACCACAACTGTGATGGATTGCGTCCAAGCGCCTCCCGTCGCACATGTGCTTCCGTTATCACTTCTGCAGACTGCCACCGTTGAATTCTGCCGAACCGCCTCGGATCGAGCCAGTTGGAGCGCCGCGACCATTTCGTTTGCGCTAGCGGTCAACCTGCTGCTGCGAATCAATGTGCCGAATGCAGGAACAGCGACAGCCATCACGATCGCCAGGACCGCCACCGTAACCATAAGCTCAATCAGCGTAAAAGCAGATTCACGCCTACCAAAGGCGGCCTTGCGAATAAGAGTGCCCATTTGCCCCCCAGATTTCCCCGTGCTGACGGTATCGAAGACCATCTCCACACGCCACTTGTGCCCGACGGGCGGCTTGACGCGACAGGCAAACGGCGCGACTAGCTGTTCTTGCCTTATGATTTGTTATGCCCGAGCCGTCCACTCAGCCCCTGATGCAAGCGCAAAGGGATCCTCTGGAATCTCTCAGCCACCCAGCAAGTCTCCTGTGGGTACTGATAGCAGGAGAGTGCGTGGCAGCGATTTTGGCGATGGCTCCCGGCTACTCTGCAAACCGTTGGGTGTATTTCGGTCTTGCTTCGCTCGGAGTTCAGTGGGTGTCACTACTGACATTGGCAAGCTTGATGGTGTTAAGGAAAGTGCTGTCGGGACGCCATGCGCTGTTGATCGCTTGCACAGCCCTGGCGCTTATGCAGGTTGTGACCCTGGCTGTAACAGCATTGGTGTTCTGGACGCTGGGTGACTATCTACACTTGGGCGATCACCATTGGCGTGCGCTTGCATTCCAGCTTTCAGGAGTAGCGCTGCTGATTGCAATGTTAGGCATGGGCGCCTTGCACAATCATCTCCGGCTACGGCAACTGGCCGTACGTGCAAAACAAGCAGAACTCGACGCGCTGACGGCTAGAGTTCAACCGCATTTCTTGTTCAATACCCTGAACATGGCGGTCGCGCTGGTGCATGCGAAACCTCAACAAGCAGAGCAATTACTCCTAGATCTATCGGAACTGTTCAGAGCAGCATTGGGCGGACCAGACGACGTACATCTTGCAGACGAGATCATGCTAGCCAAGCGCTATCTAGATATCGAATCGTTAAGATTCGGAGCGCGCCTACGTGTTCGCTGGATCCTTCCCGCTCCCCTACCAAACATTTTACTTCCGCGATTGACGTTACAGCCGCTCATAGAAAACGCTGTACACCACGGCGTCGAAGGAACAACCGACGGAGGTGAGATAACAATTGCGGTCATCGATAGCCTGGGCTCGGTCAGAATTGAGGTAAGAAATACGCTATCCAACATAGCGAATGGCAGACCAAATCCGGGCCACGGCATTGGTCTTCCCGCGTTACGCGGCCGCTTGGCGGAGAGCGGCCGCGCGACCCTATCGATTCAAAAATCCGAATTCGCGTTTCTTGCGACCATCAGCCTGACCAATCAAGTCACCACCCGATAACAAGGCCGATAGTCCCCCGAGATCTTCATCCGGCGCTGCTCGACAAAGCCGCGCAGCAGCTCATCCAGGGCCTGCATGATCTCGGGATCACCGTGGATTTCGAAGGGGCCGAATTCCTCGATGCGGCGCATGCCGTCTTCCTTGACGTTGCCGGCGACGATGCCGGAGAAGGCGCGGCGCAGGTCGGCGGCCAGGGCCGGCGCCGGGCGGCCGTGGTGCAGGTCGAGCGCGGCCATCGCTTCGTGGCTGGGCTCGAAGGGCTGCTGGTACTCGAGCGGGATGTGCACGGACCAGTTGAAGTAATACGAGTCCTTCTGGTCCTTGCGGTGCGCGCGCACTCCGTGGACCCCTTCGGCCATACGGCGCGCGACGGCGACCGGGTCGCCGACGATGATCTCGTAGCGCGAGGCGGCAGCGTCGCCTAGGGTGAGGCGAATGAAACGGTCGATCTGCTCGAAGTACGGCGCGGCGATGGTCGGGCCGGTGAGGATCAGCGGGAACGGCACGTCCGCGTTTTCTTCGCGTAGCAGGATGCCGAGCAGGTAGAGAATTTCCTCCGCGGTGCCGACACCGCCCGGGAACACCAGGATGCCATGTCCGATGCGGACGAAGGCCTCAAGGCGCTTCTCGATGTCCGGCATGATCACCAGATGGTTGACGATCGGGTTCGGCGATTCGGCGGCGATGATGCCTGGCTCGGTGACGCCGATGTAGCGGGTATTGTGCTTGCGCTGCTTGGCATGCGCGATGGTGGCGCCCTTCATCGGCCCCTTCATGGCGCCCGGGCCGCAGCCGGTGCAGATATCCAGCCCGCGCAAGCCAAGCTCGTAGCCGACCTGCTTGGTGTAAAGGTATTCATCGCGCGAGATGGAATGGCCGCCCCAGCACACGACCAGGTTCGGATCCAAGGGCTGCAGGATGCGCGCATTACGCAGCTGGCCGAACACGGCATTGGTGATGCCTTCGCTGGTGTCGAGATCCGCGCGTTGCGCTTCGAGCTCGATGGCCATGTAAGCGAGATCGCGGACGACGGCAAACAACAGTTCGGCCACGCCGCGGATGATCTCGCCATCGACGAAAGCCATTGCCGGTGCGTTGATCAGATCGATGCGGATGCCGCGATCCTGCTGATTCACCTGGATGTCGAAATCCGGGTAGAGATCGCGCGCAGCGCGCGGGTCGTCCGATGCGCTTCCGCTGGTCAGCACGGCCAGCGCACAGCGGCGCAACAGCTCATGCATGCCACCGCTGGATGCGTCGCGCAACCGGGCCACTTCTGCCTTGGATAATACATCCAGACCACCACTCGGGTAGATCCGCGCATCCACCACCGGCAGCGCCCGTGCTGCCGTACTGCTGAGTTCCATAGCATGCTCCTGTCGTATGCACGGAACTTTAGCGTACTCACCCGCACAAAAGAAAACGGCCGGGTGACCCCGGCCGTTTTTGCAAACATCGACACGCTAGCCGGCTTTAGAACTGGTAGCGGAAGCCCAGCTGCAGCGCCCAGCGGGAGATGCCCTTGTCGTCGTAGACGGTCGCGGCATCCGGCTCATTGAAGCGGTAAACATACTTGCCAGTCGCCGCGTCGATACCGCCGTATTCAGCAACACCCTTGAAGCCCGGGAATGCGTACTCATCGACGCGGCCCCACTTCTTGTTGAGCAGGTTGCCCACGTTCATGACGTCGACCCAGATCTGCGCCTTGTTGCCATCGAAGAAGCCAGGCAGCTCCTGCTCGATGTGTAGATCGAACTGGTTGACCCAGGAATTACGTACCGCATTGCGGCCAGCAACCTGGCCCTTGTGCGTGGACAAGTACTGGTCATTGTTGACGTAGTTCCAGAACGCGTTTTCTTCGGCCGCGTTACGGAACAGCACATCGCCGCGCGCCGCCGGGATGTACAACAGGTCATTGGAGCGACCGTCGCCATTGGCATCGTTGTCGAACGTATAGCTGTAGGGACGACCGCTGCGGCCTTGATACACCAGACCGACCTTCGTTGCAAAATCGCCGAAGAAATTATGCTTCCACTGCAGCGTACCCAGGAAACTGTCCTTGATTTCGTATGCCGAGGTTGCATTGACCTCTTCATTCGCCTGGAAGGTTGCGGTGTTGAGCAGCTGCGACCCCGAAGTGGAACTGGTCAGACCGCTGACTTCCTTCGCGTTCGAGTAGGTGTAAGCCAAGCTCCACGACCAGTCGCTGTCGTTGAACGGCTTGTTCAAGCCGACAGTGAAACTTTGCGAGCCACCCTGATCGGTGGGGCGCGCAATGATGGCATCGTTGAAGCTCATGTTGCGACCAGCACGGATATCGGTACCGCTGTTCACACATGACGAACCAGCCGCCACACCCGTTTCGCGGAGACATGCATTACCCAGGGAATTCCAGTTAGCCGGATTGCGGCCATTGGCATTCCAGTAGATATCACGACCATCCTGGCCAACTGCCGTCGGATTACCGAGATTGAGCTGCTGGTAATAAATCGCTTCCTTGACCTTGGTCACCACACCTTCCATCGAGGCGACGATGCCGTACCACGGCAACTCGGTATCGAAGGCGAGGTTTGCTTTCCAAACGGACGGCTGGCTCAGATCCTTGTCAACAAAGTCGACCGACTGCGTGGCGCCCGATGTTCCGCGCGGCTGGTTGTTGATATCCGGCGTGAAGCGGATACCACTGTTGGACGCGTTGTTGAAGTTGTAATCGGTATAAGCCAAACCAGTATTGGAATACGGATTGGACAACCAAACCGACGCGGCAGCACCCTGGAACAGGCCAACGCCGCCACGCAGCTGGGTCGGACGATCTGCATCGAAGGTGTAGTTGAAACCAAAGCGCGGCTGCCACAAGCCGTTGCCGTCAATGGTTTCATCATTGCGAAGACCGAATGCGTTAAACGCAGCCTGGTTGAACTGCGGCGAGTTCTTCACCATCGGCTCGTCATAACGCAGGCCGAAGTTCAGTGTCAGGTTGCTATTGACGGCCCAAGAATCCTGCAAGAACACGCCCACGTTCCGCATGCCCCACTTCGCAGCGATATTGTCGATACCGGTGGGCGAATACGAGTAACGATACGCGTTCGGCAAATTTGCCTGGTAATTGGCAACCGAGTTGAAGGTGTAGCTACCGAAAACACGCGGACCATATAAGTTGTAGATGTCGTTGTCTTCGTAGTCGAACCCGAACTTGACCGTGTGGTCATTCAAGAACAGCGTGCCGGCGAAGAAGGCGTTCCAGGTTTCGGTGCGCAACTCGTTAGCCTGAGTATTGGCTTCAGTACCCAGATTTAAAGTGTTGTTGCCGAAACGCACGGCGATGGCCGGCAACTGCGATGCCGCAGTACGAACTGCCGAGTAATCGCGATAAGACACCTTGGCTTCGGTCGAAAAAGTATCGGTCCAGTCGCTGAACAACTGACCGGTGTAGGTCTCGAGTTCGAAGTCGCGCACATAGTGGTACGAGTTCAACGCCAGCTGATTGTTGCCGAACCCATTGAGATTGGCCGTGCTCTGCTCGGACTTGCCATAGCGGAACGAACCACGATGCTTGTCGCTGATGTTCCAATCCAGCTTGAAGCCCTTCTCTTCTGAATCAGAATCCAATGCCGGCAAGGCCAGGGTCCCAGGGTCGAAGCCATAGACATTGCGCGAGATATCGATCACCTGATCGACCTGCGCCTGGGTAATACCGACTTCATTGCTGGCACCAGAACCGGCTGGACCGTAGCCACTGTTACCGGTAAACACACCCTTACCCTTGTACTTCTCATAGTTGGCGAAGAAGAACAATTTGTCCTTTACGATCGGGCCGCCCAGAGTCAGACCATACGTCGCTTCGTTGTCGAACAGCTGCGGGCGGATGTTGTTCTGATTCTTGCCCGACCAGTCGTTCTCGCGATAAGTGCCGTAGACCGAACCATGGAATTCGTTGGTGCCCGACTTGGTGACGGCATTGATCACGCCACCGGTGCCGCCACTGATCGTCACGTCGTAGTTGGCCACGTCCACCGAGATTTCATCGATGACGTCCATCGAGAACGGCTGGCGCGGGGTCGGCAGACTGTTGGATTCCAGACCGAAGGCGTCGTTGGTGCTGATGCCGTCGACGCGGATCGCGTTGTAGCGCGGGTTCTGGCCGGCGATGGAGATTTCGTTGCGCGCCTTGTCGGTTTGCGCAACGCGCGGATCCAGACGCACATAGTCCTGCAGGTTACGGTTGATCGACGGCAGCGACTCGATTTCTTCGCGGGTCACGTTGGTGCCGGTACCCATCTTGTTGGCGCTGAAAATGGCCGAGCCGTAATTGCCGGCGATTGCCTGCACGGTGCCCAGCGTCGCCAAATCGCCGCCCAGAGCGGCATCGACCTGGTTGACCTTGTCCAGATTCAGATACACGCCTTCGCGGGTGGTGTTGCCAGCGCCCGAAGCGGTAATGGTGATGGTGTACGGCCCGCCCACACGCAAGCCGCGCGCGTTATAGCGTCCGCTGGCATCGGTGGTGGCGCGGCTGACCGTTCCGGACTCCACGTGCGTAATGGTGACTTCGGCGTTCGGGACGGGCTGGCCGCCACTGCCGGTCACCAGGCCGGCGACGCCAGCCGAGGTGCTTTGCGCAAACACAGGAGCGGCGGCGAGCGCGGCAACAAGGCCAAGCGTCAGCTTGGACATGCGGAGATAACGGGGGTGGGTCATTTCGGTAGCCTCGATACAGGTTGGGCAGTGACAAAAAGGCGCAGTCAGCCCAACCGTTCCCGGGGGTGGGCTGCCGATGATCTGGGGTCCCTTGCCGCGCGACTGGTTGCTGCCGCAACGGTTAACAACAGATTAACACGCTAAGCCCTGATTGTGACGACGGCGTGACAAACTTCGCGCGCTGCTACATGAACTGCGAAGGTCAAGGCGTAATCGCCAGATCGTGCAAGGTCGCAACTTGAGCGAGACGCCTGTCGCGCCTTTGAAGCTACGAAGTGACCAAATTGGGGCAAATCGCCCAAACGCTTGCATTCGGCCATGGCGTGCGTGCTGCACATGGGGTTGCCATCTGTCGATGCGCCCCACCGAATATGACATTCCACCTGCACTCTTGGGTCAGTGGAGGATCAACCTCAAGACAGTCGCCAGCAGCCAAGGGCTGCGCCACCTTCATCGTCCAGAGCCCATTGCGTCGCACCGCTAGATGTCCGGACGCGACGGCGCGCTGGTTGCCGGCACCATGGACCGTGCGCACGTAACCCACGGCCAGTGCGGATTGAAACCCCGGGCCATCGACGCATGTCGACGCCCACACGCGGCGCGACTGGCAAACCGCCCGGAGCTGCGCTAGATCGACACCGGCAGCTTGAAGTACGTGCCCAGTCCGTCCAGGAACATCTGTACCGAGATGGCGACCAGCAGCATGCCCATCAGGCGCTCGATGGCCGTCAGGGCGCGGTGGCCGAGCAGTTTGTACAGCAGCGGCGCGGCGGCCAGGATCGACGAGGCGCCGATCCAGGCGATCATCAGCGCAAGGCTCCAGTCCCACAGCCGCGTCGGCTCGTTGCTGCCCATGAGCATCACCGCGGCCATGCCGGACGGGCCGGCCACCAGCGGGATGGCCAGCGGCACGATGAAGGGTTCGCCGTCTGGAATTTCGCCCATCAGGCCTTCGGGCCGCGGGAAGATCATGCGGATGCCGATTACAAACAGCACGATGCCGCCGGCAATGGCCACCGATTCCTGGCGCAGGTGCATCAGCTCCAGCGCGTACTTGCCGCCCCACAGGAACGCCATCAACACGCACAGCGCGATCAGCAGTTCACGCGCAAGCACGAAACGCTGGCGCTTGGGCGGCAGCGGCTTGAGCACGCTGAGGAACACTGGAATGTTGCCCAGCGGGTCGAGAATCAGAAACAGCAGCAGCGCCGCAGAAAGAATGGTCATACCTGCGGACTCCAGATCGCACCGCGATGCGTCGCCCCTGCGGCTGACAGCATGCTGACGCATGCAGGTGCGTAACGTGCGGCATCGACCGCGTCGTTGTCTTCGTGATGGGTGAAAGCGCGTGCGCGCAATGCGGTGCGCATCGGGCCGGGCTGCATGCCGCCGACGCGTACCGGGCCGGCGGCGGTTTCATGATGCAAGGTGGCGATCAAGCCGCGTTGCGCATGCTGGGCGGCGCCATACGCCCCCCAATAGGCCTGACCCACGCGCGCGGGGTCGTCCACAACGAAGACAGCTGCCGCATCGTCCTGCTGCCGCAACAGCGGCAGGCATGCCTGGGTCAGCCAGGCGCGCGCGGTCAGGTTGACATGCAGGGTGCGTGCGAAATCTGCGGGTGAGACGAGTTCGGTTGGCGTCAGGCCGGAAAAGTCGGCAGCGCACTGCAGCAGACCATGCAGGCCACCAAGCTCGGTCTGCACCCGTTGCGCAAGCGCGGCGTAGTCGTCCGGGGTGGCGCCGGCCAGATCCAGCGGATACAACAGCGGCTCGGCACCCAGCGCTGCAACCGCGTCGTAGACGCGCTCCAGCGGGCGCACCTTGCGACCAAGCAGCACTACCGTGGCGCCTGCAGCCGCGCATGCCTGCGCCGCGGCGGCGCCCAGGCCGCCGGCGGCGCCGGTGATCAGCACGACGCGCCCCGACAAGGCAGCCGACTGCGGCTGGGCCTGCACCGAACTCACGGCTGGTACGCCTCGCTGACGATGCGCTTGAGCTCGCCGGCTTCGAACAGTTCCAGCGTGATGTCGCAGCCGCCGATCAGCTCGCCATGGATGAACAGCTGCGGAAACGTGGGCCAGTTGGAGTAGCGCGGCAGATTGGCGCGCACTTCAGGCTCTTCCAACACGTTGACCGTACGCAGTTGGTCGGCACCGGCGGCCACCAGGGCCTGCACGGCGCGACTGGAAAACTCGCACATCGGAAATTGCGGGGTGCCTTTCATGAACAGCACGATCGGGTGTTGTTCGACTTCGGCCTGGATCCGTTCCATCACCGGCATTGGACTCTCCTGACTGGGAGCGGCAGGCCCGACCGCCGGGTCGGATAGACTTCCGCAAAGGCGCGCATTGTAAGCCTTCAGCGCGACCTGTCGCCGCACTCCCTTCGCTGCCACTGCCATCATGCCGATCGAACACGTTGCACTGCCCTATTCCCGCGCCGCCCTGGAACCGCATCTTTCGTCTGCGACGCTGGAGGCGCATCACGGCGTCTGTCACCGCAGCGAGGTCGAACAGCTCAACGCACGCCTGGAAGGCAGCGAGTTTGCCGAGCTGACGCTGGAAGACATCATCGCGCAGGCGCAGGGCACGTTGTTTCATCTGGCCGCGCAGGTGTGGAACCACAATTTCTATTGGCAGTGCCTGCGTCCGCGCGCTGGCGGGGAGCCGCTTGGGCGGCTGGGCGACGGCATCGCCAAATCGTTCGGCGACTTCGTGCATTTCAAGCAGGAGTTCAATCGCGTGGCCCTGAGCACGTTCGGCTCGGGCTGGGTGTGGCTGGTGCAGCGCCCGGACGGCGCGCTGGCAGTAGTCGCCACACCCAATGCCTCCACCCCGCTCACCGGGCCAGACATTCCGTTGCTCGCCTGCGATATCTGGGAGCACGCGTATTACCTGGACTACCAGCAGGATCGTGCGCGCTATCTGGAGGCTTTCTGGAAGCTGGTCAACTGGGATTTCGTCGCAAGCCGGCTGGGCTGACCTGGCCGCTCAGTTTCCAGCCGCAGATGCGGACCGGCTCATCTGCTGACACATCGCAGAACGGGTCCGCGTCCGACACCGACGCGCCCGCGCAAACGGAGGTGTCGTCGCGCGTGATCGCAACCGAAACGCTGCGCGCCTCACCCTTCGTTCAAACGCGCAACCACCGGCCGAGCTTGCGCATCGCGCTGCAACGCCGCGCCGGCATCGCTCACCGCCAGTGCCAGCGCCTGCGCTGTCTCCGCGCGCAGCGTTGCGTGCCCCACCTTGCGTCCATCGCGCGCTTGCTTGCCGTAGTCGTGCCAATGCCCACCGGGCACCGCCAGAAACGCCCTGGCCTCTGGCATCGCGCCCAGCCAGTTGAGCATGCAGGCGTGGCCGCGCATCGCAGTACTGCCCAGTGGCAAGCCAAGGACGGCCCGCACATGATTTTCGAATTGCGAGGTCTCGGCACCTTCGATGGTCCAGTGCCCCGAGTTATGCACGCGCGGCGCCATTTCGTTGGCCAGCAACTCACCGTCGCGCACGAACAGTTCCAGCGCAAATACACCGACATAGTCGAGCTTTTCCGCCACGGCACGCGCGTGCGATTCGGCCGAGGCTTGAAGGGCCGCCTCCACGCTCGCCGGTGCCAGGCTGGCCGACAGCACACCGTCCACATGCCAGTTTTCGGTCAACGGCCAAGCGCGGAATTCGCCATCGCGGCCGCGTACTGCAACCACGCTGACCTCGCGCTGGAACGGCACGAACGCTTCCACGATCAACCCGACGTGCGCCGCCTGGGCGCCAAGCGCGTCCCACGCTGCATCGGCATCGGCGAGCGTCTTGATCCGGAACTGGCCCTTGCCGTCGTAGCCGAAGCGGCGCGTCTTCAGCACGCAGGGCGTACCGATCCGCGCGAGCGCTGCGTCCAGGCCGACGCGGTCGTCGATCGCGGCAAACTCGGGCACCGGAATGCCGAGTTCGCGGAACAAGGTTTTTTCGCTGAGCCGGTCCTGCGCAACCGCAAGCGCCGCCGGACTCGGAAACACCGGCACCTGCGCGGCAAGTTGCTGCGCGCTGGCGGCCGGCACGTTTTCGAAATCGAAGGTGATCACGTCCACCTGCCCGGCGAATGCGGCAAGGGTCGCCACGTCATCGAACGCGCCAACCTGCAGCGGTGCCACCTGGCCTGCGCAGGCATCGACTGCCGGATCGAAGACCGCAAAGCGTATGCCGAGCGGCGCACCGGCCAGTACCAGCATGCGCGCCAGCTGGCCGCCACCGAGAATGCCAACCGTGCTCATTGGCGCGGGTCGTCGCTGGCCATGACATCGTCGGTCTGCTTGGCGCGGAACTGCGCCAGCGCCTGACCGACCTGCGCCTGCTCGGGCGCCAGCATGGCCGCCGCAAACAACGCCGCATTGGCCGCGCCCGCATTGCCGATGGCGAAGGTGGCCACCGGAATGCCTGCAGGCATCTGCACGATCGACAGCAGCGAATCCATGCCGTTCAGCGCCTTGGACTGCACCGGCACGCCGAGCACCGGCACTGCGGTCTTGGCGGCCAGCATGCCCGGCAGGTGCGCCGCGCCGCCGGCGCCGGCAATGATCGCGCGCAGTCCGCGTGCGCCCGCCTGCTCGGCGTAGGTGAACAAGACGTCCGGGGTGCGGTGCGCCGAGACCACCTTGACTTCGTACGGCACGCCCAGCGCGTCGAGCTTCTGAGCTGCATGTTGCATGGTCTCCCAATCCGAACGGGAACCCATCACGATGCCGACCAGCGGCGCGGAGTGGTTGGAGGTCATGGCCCTGCCCTGCGGTAAAGACGTATTCTAGCCAATCTCCACGCAAGACAAGACTTCGATGGATCGCAAATTGCTCGACCTGCTGTGCTCGCCCGACACCCGCCAGCCGCTTTCGCTGCTCGACGGCAAGGGCCTGGAAGCACTCAACGCCGCCATCGCAGGCGGAACCCTGCAGCGCGCCGACGGCGCCGCACAAACCCAGCCGCTGCGTGAAGCGCTGATCACCCGCGACCGCAAGCAGATCTTCCGCGTCGACGACGGCATTCCGGTGCTGCTGGCCGAAGAAGCCATCGCCACCGCACAAATCGCCGACTTCCCCGAGAAGTGAGCCTGTCTCAGCACACCAACGTGCCGGCCGCGCCGCCCGCCGAATCGATCGACGCCGACGTAGCGCGTGCTTTGGCCGAAGACATCGGCAGCGGCGACGTCACCGCCGCACTGCTACCCGACCAAGCCGACAGCGCCTACCTGCTGTGCAAGCAGGACGCGGTCATCGCCGGCCGCCCCTGGTTCGATGCCACCCACCGCGCGCTCGACCCGCAGGTACGCATCGACTGGCACGTGCACGAAGGCCAGCACGTCGGCGCCGGCACGGTGCTCGCGCTGTTGCAGGGGCGCAGCCGTAGCCTGGTCAGTGCCGAACGCACCTCGCTCAATTTCATGCAGACACTGTCTGCCACGGCGACCACCACCGCGGCGTATGTGGCTGCGGTGGCCGGGACGCGCGCGCGCATCCTGGACACGCGCAAGACGCTGCCGGGCCTGCGCGCCGCGCAGAAATACGCCGTGCGCTGCGGCGGTGGCGACAATCACCGCATCGGCCTGTTCGACACGGTGATGCTCAAGGAGAACCACATCCGCGCCGCCGGTTCGCTGAGCGCGGCCGTGCGTGCCGCACGTGCGCAGCAACCGCAGCTGCCGCTGGTGGTGGAAGTGGAAACGCTGGAGCAACTGCACGAAGCACTGCAGGTTGGCTGCACGCGCATCCTGATCGACGACTTCGACCAGGCCATGCGCCGAGAAGCGGTGCGTCTCGTTGCTGCGCTACCGCTGGAACGACGCATTCCGCTGGAAGTCTCAGGCAGCGTGGATCTGGCCGGCATTCGCGCAATTGCCGAAGACGGGGTGGACTGCATCTCGATTGGCGGACTCACCAAGCATGTGCAGGCAGTGGATCTGTCGCTCAAACTCGGCCCACCGCCAGCGCGCTGATTTCACGCGTGCGCGCAGCCGGCTCTGGCAGCCTGCTGCGATTGTTTCCGTGCAGGACCTGCAATGACCGTCAAACCTTGGCCGTGGATCTGCTTCTTGCTGGCAGGTATCGGAAGTAGCGCTGCGGCTGCGGAGGTGTGCGATATCCCGCCACGGTTCGGAACGAGTCCCGCCGCGATCGCCATCGTGCGCAGCGCCTGCAATGAGCATCGGTTGTGGCAACGCCCGTTTATCGATGCCAAGGGACGCCTGGCCAGCCTGGGCGTCACCGAAGCCGAATCGGGCTATCTCGCCGATCACGGCGTGGTCGCCTGGCAACGCGTTGCAGGCTACTGGCGCGACAGTGGCACGCTTGCGTCCATGGGCGGACGCCCCGGCGCATCGAGCTGCGCGGCACTGGATGGTACGCGCTACACCGCCAGCGACTGCCGCGCATTTCTGATCGACAACCCATGGTCGGCCGCTTTCATCTCCTGGGTGATGACGCAGTCGGGGCTGAGCGGTTTTCATCGCTCCGCGCGCCATCTGGATTACATCCGCAGCGCCTACAACGACGGCACTACCGGACCGTACCGGTTCACCGATCCAGCGGTCGAGAAGCCGGCGCCCGGCGATCTGCTGTGCCTGCTGCGCGGCCGCAGCACCGCGTTGGGCTATGCCGGCCTGAAGGCCGCGCTGGGCGGCAGCGCGCCGATGCCATGGCAGTCGCATTGCGATGTGGTGGTGGCCGCCAACGTCGGCGGCGATCGCACGCTCTATCTGATCGGCGGCAACGTATTCAACACGGTGATGATGCGCAAGATGCCGCTGGATCGCGCCGGCCGCGTGGTGTTGCCAACACCGCAATCGGACAGCAGCCAGGACCAGAACGAAGACAGCCTGGGCATCGCCAGCGAATGCACGCCGGCGCACGAAGACCTGTGCGACTTCAATCGACGCGACTGGGCTGCGCTGTTGAAGCTGCGTCCTGATGCGGCGATGGTTGCGCCGCTACCCACTGCGCCGCTGCCGACACCCGACACCGCACCCACAGAACAAACGATGCCGCCGGGCTTCCCACGCGTCGTGCCGCCGCGTCCGCAAACGCAGCAAGCGCCGACGCAGCAGCAAGGATAGATCGAACCAGTAACGCCGGGCGTACCCTCGTCGGCCCCTGCGGGGTACCTTCTCCCGATGGGAGAAGGATTCAAAGCCCCTCTCCCGCGGGAGAGGGCTTGAAGTGAGGGTACGGTGCGAAGCTCCTGCTCGCCTTCACCCCATTCAGCGTTGCACGCCCCCGTCCAGCGCTGTGCGCCCTTCTCTCGGGATGAAAAGGAATCCAAGCCCCTCTCCTGCAGGAGAGGGGTTGGGGTGAGGGTACGGGCAAGCCCGCCGCCTCCGGCACCCTCGCGCTGACCCAGGCCGGCCACATGGCGCCCGCCGGCACCGCGGGCCCGGGCGCCGACCCGCGCAAGGTCAAGAGCTTCGAGGTCCGCCCGAGCGGCAACGCGGTGAACCTGGAGGAGGAGATGATGAAGGCCGGCGACAACCAGTCGGACTACCAGCTCGCCGCCTCGATGTACCAGAAGAGCCTCGACACCCTGAAGATCGCCGTCGGCAAGCGCTGAGGGCGAGGCCGGATTTCGCCTGAAAGGATCGGGCCGTGGATTTCTCGAAGTCGCTCACCATCGCCGCCTCGGGCCTCAAGGCCCAGTCGGGGCGCATGCGCATCATCGCCGAGAACATCGCCAACGCGGATTCCTCGCCCCAGAGCGCGACCATGGAGCCCTACCGGCGCAAGATCCCGACCTTCACGAGCCATCTCGACCGCGACACCGGCGCGAGCCTCGTCGAGACCGGCCGGGTCCGGCGCGACCAGAGCGCCTTCCGCAGCAAGTACGACCCCGGCAACCCGGCCGCCGACGAGAAGGGGGCGGTGCGCATGCCCAACGTCAACGCGCTGATCGAGAACATGGACATGCGCGAGGCCCAGCGCTCCTACGAGGCCAACCTCAACATGGTCACGGCGACCCGCCGGATGATCTCCCGCACCCTCGAGATCCTGAAGTAGTCGGGCCATGGCGAGCAGCAACTTCGCGGCCGGCGCCTACGCGGCGGTCCAGGGCATCGGCACCGGCCGCCCGGCGCCGAAGATCGGGCCCGTCTCGGGCGCCGGCACCGACTTCACCCAGCTCCTCGGCCAGGCGATCGACCAGGTCGGCGCCGCCGGCCAGCGGGCCGACGCGCAGGCGATGTCGGTGGCCGCCGGCAAGGCCAACGTCGTGGACGTCGTCACCGCGGTCGCCGAGAGCGAGACCGCCCTGCAGACCATGGTCGCCGTGCGCGACCGCATGATCTCCGCCTACGAGGAGATCATGCGGATGCAGATCTGAACTTTTCCCCGGGCCTTCGTCTCCTTTTTCGTTCGCCGGCCTCCGCCTCGTTTTTCCTTCGCCGGCCTCCGCCTCGTTTTTCC
>JAAIGE0100471398.1_pt1 | contig 21289 bp, 15 predicted proteins | sample 6487951 | NCBI WGS metagenome assembly JAAIGE01 (sample SAMN13974128, study PRJNA590717) | phyllosphere metagenome | biome: tomato field; feature: multiple bacterial spot infested tomato fields; material: tomato leaves; isolation source: leaves from tomato fields | host: Solanum lycopersicum ...
CGTCGTGCCGGACCGGCCCCAGGTCGTTGCGCCATCGGTGCGCAGCCGCGAGATCACACCGACGGTGCGCATGCCTGAGGTGGCCATTCGAACGGCCGAGTTGCCAAGCGTGCCGGACCCGACGCCCCAACCGGCACCGGCCGCGCCAGCCCAACCGACGCCGGCGACTCCAGCGCCGACATCGTCGACATCGGTAGCTGCAGCAACCCAGCCATCGGCGGCCTCCACGCAGCCCAATCAGGCACAGGCGAATTCGGCGCGATCGGCGCAACCCAGCAGCACCACGGCGGCAGCCTCATCCGCAGCCAAGCCGGCGACCAGCAATGCCGGCCCGGCGCCAGCAGATCGCAGCGGCGGCTGGGATGTTGCGGCCAATGCAGACGACTGGAGCAAATCCGACCGTCGTCGCGCCGGCGAAACCACAGGCGCCAATGGAGCACGCAACGGCATGTTCAACGCAGACGGCAGCGTTCACGTCGCCGCCGGAGCCGGCGATGCCGGCAACGGCGGCGGTGATCGAGGACCGCCGGGCAGCGAAACCGATACCTGGACCCGCGACCAGATCGCCCAGGGCGGCACCTGGCTCAAACGTCCGCCGTACGGCTACACACCGACCTCGCTGGACAAGTACTGGATGCCGAACCAGTCGCTGCTGCAGGAATGGGTGCGGCGCGGCCTGAAGAAGATCGAGATCCCGATCCCGGGAACGACCACCAAGATCAGTTGCGTGGTGTCGTTGCTGCAGTTCGGCGGCGGCTGCGGCTTGAGCGACCCGAATCTCAACGATCAACCGGCAACCGCAAGACCGCCGCCGGATGTGCCATTCAAGCGGGAGCTGCAGGAAGACAATGGGGCTGTGAGGTAGTCGGCTGCTAAGTTGGTTCTGACATAATATACATTATGCGAAATGTGGTGTTGACGCTCCTGTGCGCCCTGCGGCCTATAACCGGGCTCGGTAAAGTTGTGACTTTTCACCCTGCTCCCGTCCGATTCACAGGTTTTGCGTGCAGTTCGGGCAAGTCACAGTTTTACCGAGGCGCACCGGCTACAGCCCGGCACGAGAAGCTGGGCATCGCACTTTTAGGCGGTCTATCGACGCGCTCCCACGCTCTAAAATATCTTCCAGGCGACCACCCAAGCCGCGCGACCTGCATCGCGTGTTTGAGAACTGGTGAACACGCGCGATCCTCAAATCCACCAAGGAACCCGTCATGAGCCTTAATTGGGACGAACTTACCGTCAACGTCAACAATACGAGTGGCATGGCCGCGAACCGCGACTCCTACGCTTCCCCGAACCCCGGTGAATACGGCACCGAACCTGTGCAGACGTTGCCAAGTGCCGCCACGACCACAGCCTTTGTGGGCCGCAGCAGCTCCGGGGCGGAGATTGGATTCGCCGTATCGAGCGTCGTCTATCAGTTCGCCAACAACATGATGTTGACCATTTCATCGCACATGCCCTTCGCAGCCGGGCAACACACGACGGTGGACGTATCGCTCATAGGCGCCAGTGCGAGTAACTACAGCTTGTCCGGCTCCCTCCCCGGGCATGACTGGAAACTGCAGGGCCGACGCGACACCGCAGATATCGCCGTGACCCCGGCGGCCACGCCGGGCACAGGCACCACGACCCTGCATCTCAGCAACAAGAACTGACGCCAGCCGTTCCACCGGCACACGCGAGTTCCTGAGATCAACCCGTGAGCCCCGCGCGACGTGCTCGCTTCGCTTGACCGGCTTACGCCAGAGCAATCCCTCCGTCCGGATACACCTGCGGAAAGCGATCGTTTTTACGACACCAATTCGAGGCTGGTGGCGACAACCACTCAATCAGTTCTAAGATCTCATTATGGTGCTTGCGCAGGTTCCAGTTGAGGATCGGTTCGTGATGCGCAATTCGGTTGCGCAAGACGCGAATACGCGACAGCGGGCTAGAAAAGCTTTTCCTCTTTAGCCCCTTAGGCGCAGTCGGATCAACGATCCGGTGTAGCGTCTGCTGCCAAAGTGTTTCGTATTCCTTGTTAAACATCGTAGTCCAGAAGCTGAAAGTGAGGCTGGCGACCACACCGCCCGCCGTCACAGGCTTTCCCGCTTTGACCAGTTCATGGATGGCTTTTGATGTCTGCTCGGACTGATGGGCCGAGAGCAGGATGCCGGCGGCGGCGCCGTACCACTCCTCCCCCTTGGCCTCACTGAGGACGGTGTGGATTCGATTACGTAACGCCACCTCTAGCGTCTGCAAGGGCGTATAGAGGCTTTCGGAGAGGTGAGTATTGTGCGCGTACAAGGCGATGGCCTGGCCACGGTCGCCCGCTGCCCAGGCCAAGTAGCGACCAAAGCGTTCCAGCGACAGTGCTTCCTCGAAATTTTCGTGACTCATTCTTCCTGAACGCCTCTGCCGCTGCCCGATTGCAAAGCCCCACCCCGTGGGGTAATGTATTTCCGTACACCCCGGTACCGTCTCTGCCCGATAGGGCACGCGGCCGGGGTATTTTTTTACTTGGACTTTGGCTTCGCCTTCAGGCCACCCGGCTTTTGAAGTTGCGTCTTCCGCGCAGCCCGTTCTTGCTTTTCTTGCGCAAACTCGGGTTCGAGTGCCTGCACTTTCGCGACCAATCCACTCAGGTCGTAAATATTGCTGTTCCAGTCGCCTGCTGCGGTCTTGCGCTGATGGCGCTGTACCAGCTTGGCGTCTTCAAGCTCCCGGATATTGTTCTGAATAGTTTTTTCGGTGCAGCCGATGCGTTGCGCCAGTTCCTTTTTGGTCGGGAAGGGCTTACGCGCCGGCTCGAACCAGTAGTCCAGCAACTGGATGCAAATGTTCATCTGCATAGGATTCAGGCCCAGCCGACGCTGACCTCGAATCAGGATGGAGGGGATGCCAGCGTAGCCATGGCTGTATACGGCCTTGCCCCAGATCCTTTCTGTCGATGAGAGCTGCTTGCCCGGCTTGGGGAACTCGATGATTTCGGCTTCTGACTTCTCGCTAGGCATGGTGGCCACCTCAATGCAGTTAAGACGAAGGTACGGCCGCCAACTGCCAGCTTCAATAGGTTCGGGCGACTAGGGTGGGGAAAAACGGACACCCACCCACACTTACGCTATTCCGATCGTTACGCCAATATGGCTGCACGGTCAACGGTTCTTCTGTGGTCGTGCGTCGCCCCTACCTAAGGATCCGGGTTTCCCCACCGGTCAGGTACCAGGTTTCCACACCTAGCATCGGCCGCTCTCAGTACCTATGTGCATCCATCATCCATTGGCGCTAGCCCAGTCATGCCCAAAGCAACTTACGCGGCTGAGGCCTCCGTGACATTAGCGCTGGAGTCAATTGCTACCAGGATACGTACAGTCGCTTACATCCGATGAGGACCTTTGGGGTAGCCGTGAAACCACTCCTGCTCGAACTGGGAGGTCAGGTACGGGCGCACAAACGCCGACTGGGTGAGGTCTCGTAGACGCTCCTCATGCTGGGCAATCGCTTCCACATCACTGAGTGTAGGGTAATGACGCAACAGTCGATAGGCTTCCTCGCGTACGGACTTTGGCACGGCTTGGTTGCCGGCGAGTTCCTTGAGAAACGCGCCGGCCTGCAGCAGATTGCGCGTGCGCTCGTCAGGCAGGGTCATACGACTGGTCATCAAGGCTAAGGAATTCTTAGCGTAGCGCTTTGCCCCGCGGGTATGCCAGAGGCGAGAGAGCAGCCTATCGCTTGGCCACCCGGCGCTTTGCATTGGCGGTCTCCTTGATGGTAGACCGCACCTTTGCTGTGCGTGGCTGTGCGAGCACTTGGGCCCGTGCCTGGGCAGCGGCACTCTCACGCTCGGCGCTATGCTGGGCCCGTTCCGCCGCACGCAGGGCTTGATCGGCTTCGCGCAGTGCAGCGGCGTGTTCGCGGGCCTGCGTAGCCAGCTGGGCCTTGTGCGCCTTGGCGTCCTGGCGCAACCGATCGATCTCGGTGTAGGCCCGGTCCTCGACCTGGCGCAGATGCGTCTGCAGCGCCTCACGTTCGGTCGCCGCTGCGTTTCGCTCCTGCTCCACGCGGGATTGGGCTCTGTGCAACTGCGCTTCCAAGGCGTCCCGGCGCCCGCGCAGTTCCTCCAGTCGCTGTTGCAGCGCGCCCACCTGTACGGCGAGCTCGGCGGCTCGCTGCTCGCAGGCGGACAGCGCCGCCTCGGCGATCTGGGCAGCAACTACCGCCTGTTGGCGCTGCACCTCGATGGCCGCCACGCGCTCGCGCTCGGCGGTCACGCGGGTTTCGATCTCGGCCTGGGTGCTTGCCAAAAGGGCGCGCTCCGGCGCCAGAGCGGCCTCGGCTTGTCCCCGCCCGGCCGCCAGCGCTAGTTCCCATACCTGCGCCAAGGCCACGCCCACATTCTCTGGGACTCCAGGCAGTGCCAGCCGATGCTTGAGCCGCTGCGAGAGCTGAGTCCACCACGCGTCCAACAACGGCCCGATCGTATTCGGCGAGCCGCGACCAAGGTGCAGGCGTACGCGCTCGACGGTCGGCCGTTCGCCAGCGCCGAGCAGCGCGTCGGCCGCCTCAAACACCTCGTTTTCTTGGATTCCTTTAGCCATCTGATGCCCTCCGACGCGAACGCCCTACCCCATTGTCAAGTCACGTCCGATAACAGATAGTTATCGGCAGTAACGACCCTGAAACGTAACGTTCAATACGTGCGACATATGAAATCTAACACGATAGTGCCCAATCCCTCTTCGTCGGCCATCCTCGCCCCGGATTGCCTCGCAGCGCAGGCGGCCGACGCGGTGCGCGAACTGCTCGCCGAGGCAGCTGCGGCCAATACCACCCGCAGCTATGCCACCGCCCTGCGCTATTGGGCGGGCTGGTTCCAGGGGCGCTTCGGGCAGCCGATCACGCTGCCGGTGCCCGAACCGGCGGTGGTCCAGTTTGTGGTGGACCATCTGGCACGGCGCGGAAAGACTGGCCTGACGTGGGAGCTGCCGCCGGCACTGGATGCGCATCTGGTCGCCGCCGGTCTTAAGCAGAAATCTGGTGCATTCAAGCTCAGCACCGTGGTGCACCGCGTGGCCGTGCTCTCGGCTGCCCACCAAGCGCACAAGGCCGCTAACCCGTGTGAAGCGCCTGCAGTGCGCCAACTGCTCAAGCGCGGCCGCCGCGCCTCGGTCAAACGCGGCGAGCGGCCACACAAGAAGACCGCCATCACCCGTGACGAGCTCGAGGCCCTGCTGTCTGTCTGTGACAACTCATTGGAGGGGCTCCGAGATAAGGCCCTGCTCCTGTTTGGCTTTGCGAGTGGTGGGCGCCGGCGCAGCGAAATCGCGGCAGCAGATTGGCAGGACCTACGCCGCATCGGCGAAGACGCTTTCATCTATCGGCTGGAGCACAGCAAAACCCAGCAGGCTGGTCCGAGCGCCACTGCCACACCCGACAAACCGGTGCTGGGCCGCGCAGGGGTCGCCTTGGCAGCGTGGCTGAGCGCGGCCGACATCACCGAGGGGCCCCTCTTCCGCCGCCTATGGGGTGAACGCGTGGGTCCTGCCCTGTCGCCCAAAGCGGTCGCAGCGATCGTGCAGCGGCGGGCATCGCAAGCGGGGTTAAGCGGGGACTTTGGTGGCCACAGCCTGCGCTCGGGCTTTATTACCGAGGGCGGTCGCCAGGGCATCGCCCTGCCCGCCCTAATGGCGCTGACTGAGCATCGCTCCGTCGCGCAGGCGATCGGTTACTTTCAAGCCGGTGACGCGTCAAGCAACCCAGCGGCTCGACTGCTCGATCTCTAGCATGCTGGCCAATGCCTCATCGGCCTCTGCTCGGCTACCGCTTCGTCGGAGTTTTCTCGAGACTTTTGAGCAGATCTTTCTTCTGGCGAATGGATAGGTTCCGAGTTCGTCACCCGCGCCTTCATTGCCTGGGAGCAACAGCATGACATCAAACTTCGCCTCTGCTAGTGTGGGGCGCAGGCATAGCGAGGTGGTCATCGCAACGATAGCCAACCTTCGGCACCTCCAAGATGGAGGCTTTACCTATCACTTAGACAAGGGTAAGACGCGCCAGTAAGGTTCCGTGGCCGGCAGGAGCCCTGACAAGCCTATCCTGGGCGAAGCTGCCGCCGCGCTCCAGGACTGGCTGGCCTGGCCGGTATCGTTGACGGTGCGATCTTTTGACGAGTACGCCACGTAAGCTCGGCGGGGCCTTGAGTGACAAGGTGGTGGCGGTGATTGTGAAGAAGCGCGCCGAGATGGACAGTCTGGAGGGTGACCTCGGGGGCTATGGCCTGCGATCAGGCTTCGTGACTGATGGCGCCCGCCGATGAATTGTCTTGCCGGGGCTCATGGCCATGACGGATCACCGCTCAGTAGTCAGCGTCGTCTGCTACTTCCGATTGGGCGGCACGCACCTCAACCCCGTCTCGAACCTGCCAGACAGCCCTTTCCCGGCGAGAGTCCGGGTGGTGCCCTGAAGATTCACGGGGAATAGCCCCGTAGGAATTCGAATTCGGCTGATCCATCCTGTAGCCGTCGCTTTCGCGACAAGCCAGTAGTCTGACGACTGCGGCTCCAATGACTAGGAGACATGAATATGCGTAACGAACCCCTGCCCTATCTTCACTCGACTAAGGTCGTTGTTCGTCAAGGGCAGCAGCTCTGGCACCTGCACCAGGCCCTGCAGGAAAACTCCGAAGCGGAAGTGGTGACCGAAATGGCTCGTACTTATCAGGAGGCGGGTCGTGTGGCTACGCTGTCGGAAGGCCTGGTCCTCGCTGGCGCAGTTGTGACTGCTTATCGCAGCACTGAGGATGGTGAGCGCGTTCCACAGGAAATGCGGGCTCGGCTGAGCAAGGAGCGCCGTAAGGCGCGTAAGCCGACTCAGGCGCCAGCCACGTAATGCGTCGCTTGACGATTAGATCGTCAGCCGAGGCGGCCCTCGACAAGGAGCTCACCCTTGTCGAGGGCACCTCGCCCTTTGGCGACAGGGGGGTGCCCGATAAGGCAGCTTCATTAAATATACTAAAAGACATGTTGTCCCTAGGGTCTGCCAAGGACGTTGACGCCACCGATGAGGAGTTGCGGATATTCGGAAAGATTTGCCTGCTACTTTCTCAGAGGCGCAAGAAATGGCTAATGGCGACGCACTCGACGTTGCCGCATGGTCCGCCCGGTAAGCAAGAGGCAGCAGTAAAGAGATTTGCTACCCGGGTCGCGATCCCTGCTGATTGCACTCCCCCCCGTGAGGCTGACGTTGACTCGACAGCCGAGTTATTGGGGCGCAAGGAGCTCATTTGCAAGCTGAGAAGTTTCGTGCCTGACGAAGAGCTCGCCCAGTTTAGTGCCATCCTAGATTTTCATGACGCTTCTAGCGATAGTTCTGGCCGTCGGATCGATTGCCTGCCAGGGGTGGCCGACGTGAGCGGAGTTCTAGTCCTACGTGGAGTCCAAGAGTTTTGCTATAGGCTCGCGCATGACGCACCGTTTTCGCCCCCATTAGAATGGGATGGCGCCCTGCCTGGCTTGCTCGCAGCAGCCCAGAAGGAGAAGCTGAGTGCATGCGAAACTGAGCTTCAGCATCACAAAACCCGGTGGCATAAAATTTCGGCTCAATTCAACCGAGGTGATAGTCTTTTCTCGCGCTTACTCGTAAATATATCGATTAATAGGTTCCTTCGGGACGAGGTTTCCATTTCCCGGCATGCTAAGGATGCTTTGGAGATCCAGCTAGGTTTGGTGAGGGAACTGGAGGATGGCGGGCAAGCTAGAGTAGTCGAGCATATTGAAATTTTTACTAGCGGCGGACAGGTAGATTGCCATAGCCTTTCGCGCGCGCTCTTGGCAGCATCCGCTGCGCGTTCAGGGCGGTCCATCAGTACGGGCGTCGCAAAAATCATTGAGCGGCAAGTGGAGCTCATCCAAAACAGCTGCTACTTAAAGGAATTCAGTGGGGAATCTTCGAATTCACACATCTTGAGATCAGAAGCCAAAGTGCTAGCATGGCTGGCCCTGGCTTGGGCCTTTTTAAACAAAGCTAAGGTTTCGAATGAAGATCCGCTCATCAAATCAAAGAGGGTTCTCTTGATTTCTGAGCGCTCGCACCCTCATTCGCATGGCCAGGGGATGATTCTTCGCCGCCGATTGGTATCATCTTTAGTAGTAACTCGGCAACTCCACTGCATTTCAGCTGCGTCCGTGTTAGGTCAGCACGTCTATTCGTCAGGGATTAGAAGGCTGGCCAATGACGCTGTGACGACCGTCCTTCGAAGAGCAAGCCTAGCTGGATGGCTTGCGATTTCGGAGGACTTAAAGAGATTTATTTGACACTGGATAATGAAGGAAAGTCAGTTCAGCGTTGATTCGATGCTAAAGGCAGCCTGCCGGCACGTTGAGTTGCCGGCAGGGAGCTCTTTCATTTGAGTGCAACGAATCTAATTGCGAATATTGCCTGCTGATTCCCAGCCACCTCGGCAGCGCCTCCGGTAATCCCGGTATATGGGCACTTGATGCGCTTATCGACATATGCAATACACTGATGGTGCTTTAACCTCCTTTTTGTAAGCGATAACGGATAAGCTTGCCGAGTTGCGCCCTTGGATCCGCTAAAATCGAAGTCTGCGTAGATTAGCTTTCGGTCGAGTTGCTTTAGGCCGCTCAACCATGCCGCGGCAGTTGCCACGGATTTGTCAGGTGAACCTTTGTAGGTTGCGATCACTTGCCTGATCCTGGTTAGCGTGGGGTCAGACAGAACAAACGAGTAGCGGCTCTGATCCTCCGAGCGATACACTGCCGCCGCGAGCGGTGAGGACGCATCTACTGCATCTATTGACTTCCACTTTCCAGAAGTTCGCACAAGTAGCTCAACCCCATGCGGAACAGGTTCGCTCGGCGGGCGCTGAGTGCCCACTCTGCTCAGATCTGACGTAATTGCATGCTGAACTTGCAGTGCATAGAGAGGCCTGAGGCGCCCCACACGCGTCCAGACTGCAGTCCCCCGCGCGAATCGGTTGATAATTGCCGCGTCCCAAGTCTCTAACTTCTTAATGTTCCATTCGACATGAAGCTTCATGCTGCTATCAGCGGGGTGACATAGGAGGGTCATAGGCAATCCACTCCTCGCCGTTGGGATCGGTTCTTTCGCTTTGGTCTTTGTGACGCGCCCTTGGCAAAGCAGGATCGTGCGGTCGGTTTTTAAGGTGTCAGGACGGGCAAGATCGCAAGCTGGCGTTGCAATGAGTAGAGCACTCTTTGGTTCCCTTCCCTTTATGCAATCTTCGGTGCGGAAGAACACATCACCAAGATAAAAATAACCGTCTTTCGGCCCCCTTTTTAGCTTGGATTCTTGTTCCAGTCTCGATGGCGCATGAATGACATTTCCCATGTACACGTCGCGCACTGATGGGCGGAGTGCGAATCTCGATCTAGGGATATTTTCGCGTCTCCATGCGTCAACTTCAGCAGCAAAATTCCACAGCCTCGGATCAGACTCAATCAAATAAGATAGATATTCAAGGGAAAGCTCTGTAACGTAAACACCAAGGGGCATCTTTTCAATGCCAGCTGTGTTGGACTGAAGGATCCTGTAGTCGGCAATGTCTAGATCGAGAAGGGACTGCTTTAGGGAATCAGCTGATGCATTTATAGCAGAAACAACATTGTCGATCGAAGCCCTCATTCGACCTAAGTGCAAATACGCAACTGCGTAGCTTGTAAGCAGATCCTCAAACATTTGATCTTGGCTGAATATAGCTTTATCAATAGATTCGAACTGAGAATGAAAAATCCCGGCAGCATACCGAAAGGACTCGGCAGACGACGGTAAGGCGCCGGAAAGCGTAGACATAAGAAACACGAAGGGGTTGCCTTCATGTTTTTTGTGCAGCCGTGTGTAGGCTGATATCGCAGCCGCAGTGTCGACCTTTCCACCTGCAGTGTCTTGCATTTGAAGGTCTAGAAACAGGAGGTGAGGCGGGTGGCTATCATCAATGCTTTCGATTGCACCGTAGCGCTGGACTGTGAGGTTTGCTTTAACCAACTTGCTTTCAAGCTTGTCAACCTCTTGGCGTCGGCTTGCCTTTTGGTCGTCGTATGTTTTAAAGACAGTCTCAGCACCAGGAAAGTCCTTTTTCCCTCGGTAAAGAGCGCCAGTGCCATCCAGTGTGACCAAGCACTCCGTGATGAATGCTTCATCATCTAATTCGTCCCAGCCCTCCGCTTCGTCAACCCTAACTCGTGCCCTTAGCTCGCGCAGTAGTTGATCGAATTTCTCTCCAATGCCATTAATTACTTCCTGAGCTTGGTCACGGGTCAATGGAGTACTCGGCACTTCATCATAGGCATCGTCAACAATGATCGCGTGCGTAATGCCAGCATTGTGAAACGAGTCAATGAGATTCATTGTTTAAGGTCCTTTCTTCAACTCAAGTTCAAATCCGTTAAACCTGTTCGGCCGCACGCTCCCCTCTCCAGACAGCGTCAAGGATCCGCCCTGCATCTCCGCGCTCTGCCTCGCTATATAGAGACCCAAGCCCTTTCGCCGGACGTCGGAATCGGGCTTCGTTGAGAAAAATGGCTCGAAAACAATGCGTTCTCTCTCGACAGGAATGCCAGGGCCGTTGTCAGAATAGTAAATTCTTGGTGGATCGGCTGAGATTACTATACTAATGGCTGCATCATGACCGGGACGTTCTTCCCGCCACACATCCAGCCAATAAATTGAATTATTGATCAGGTTTTCAAGAATTTGAACAATGTTTCCCTCTGCGGCAAATGCCTCCACTGATCCAATAATATCGGTGTTACAATCAACCTTAATGTCGTGCCGCTCAAACTGCGATGCATGACCCTCTAAGACGTATGAGACGATGTGGCTAATGTCCTGGGTGCTTCGCCTTTGTCGTGCCGGTATTGAGAGAGGCTCTAATGCTTGGAGACGTTTTTTGATGACGCCCACCTGCTTTGAAAGTGTCTTCAATGCAGACGCGGTGCCGGAGTCAAGTGAGCCCGCTGGGACGGCTTTGATGGTCTTGAGCGTATCTTCGGTAGCTCTGGTTAGTTCATGAGCGACCACTTCCGTCATCAGCCCTATGCCTGCGAGCTGAGTAAGGCGCTCCTTCTGATCTTCGATTTCTTCAATGTGCTGTATCGCGCGGCGGTGAGCATCCTTGATTTCGAGGAATGCGTCCTGAACTTCTTTAAGATGCGCAGCTTCTCCGGTGTATAGTCTACCGATAGCTTTTAATGAAGTATCGGCCCGCTTCTGTAGCGCTTTTACACCTGTGGTTTCATCTTGGCTATCATAACTAGTTTTATCGCTGCTTTTCTTGGCTCGAGTCGCTTCAGTAAGGTATGCTCTCCACCACTTCTGAATTAGATTATTCAGGAGTGACACAAGCGCAATTTTGGCGGGATTCTCTATGAGCCCTTGACGGTTGGTCTGATCCAATAGCTTCGGGTTTGTCAAGCGGCCGATCCTCACTCGCCCGATGATCTGCTTGGTATTTAGCTTGTAGCCCGAGGAGGAGAGCGCAATTCTGTCTAGGCCTAGCCAATCATCACCCTCATCGCCGTAGGGAATTACTCGATATCCATCTCTGAACAAGAGTATTCCTGCCCAAGAATTTACCAGCTTCTGCACCTCATGGCGGTCTAGCCCAGGCATGGCCTTGAGCCTTTGGCGGTTGTACCAGTAAAAGTCAAATGAAAAATCGCCAATACTCGAGAGTACTGAGAATGGGTGGCCAGCATCCTTAAGGCGGGCCATTGGATACAGATCTGTTTTGTCAAATGTAAGGCTTTGCTTCGGACCGTCGTAAAGTAGAGACTCCATTTCAAGAGTCAGAGAGATAGATCCGTCCTCAGCTATCGCAAACTTTCCTGAGCACTTCGCGTGTGCATTCTTCAGTAAATCGGAGGATACTGATCTATCTTTAGCGATAGACTCTCCATTGAAGAAAAACCGTACGGGGAAGCGTCGACCCTCCCAGGAGAACGGGTCCATGAGCCGAACAATCTGTCGCGCCATCATGGACTCGACGGCCTCCGCACTCCATGTCGAGCGCAAGTCGGAAATAATTAAGCGGGTAAAAGAGGGTTCTTGGCCTTTAGGTCCTCCTCTCTTCGGAACAATGGCAACCGAGCTGGCAGGGAGTTCGTCCGCCTCCTCGAATTGCCTCCAATCGATTTCTAGAATGTTGACCTTTTCGTCCGACGCTTTTGCTGACTCCACGCGCAATCGATGACCTAGCCTCATAACTGAAAGCCGTCCGACGCCCTTTTCACCAAGATAGGGCGTTGGTTGCCGTTTGTCCTTTAATGCATTCCTTACCGCTGACGCTCTGCTTGTCGTGCCGATTGTTAGGTAGATAGTCCTGAGATCGTTGAGGGACATACCATGCCCCCAGTCGTGCACAGTAATCGTATTGCAATCCCTATAGGCGCGTTCCGCACTCTCCAAGAGATCGGTGAGCTTGGTTGGCTTTTCAATAGCCTCTCGAAACACGCCGGCCTGAATGTCCGGGGCGGTTGCTAGGATGGAGTTAAGAAGTGCGGTTCGTACAGCTTCTCGTCTATCTTTTCGGCTTGCATCCCCCTCGGCAAGTTCCATGGCGGATCTGAAGTCTGAGTCCTTGATAACGATATTGAATTCGATCGATACGCCCCGCATTGACTTGGCATCGATAGCGTTTTTTATTAGCTCATAGAGCGCAACTGAATCAGAAGATATTAGCTCTGCGCCTAGCTGCAGTATCGTCCGCGCGCTAATGTGAAATGCCATGTGATGCTCTCCTTAGCTACTCAAAAGACTCAAGGTTAGACCGTGCAGATGACGCAGCCATCATCCTCAGTCACCTCTCGCTGCGCTCGGAAGATATCGGCCAGAGATTGATTGTCTTTAGAAGACAGCCTGGCCGGCCGCTTCAGAGCATCCTCCTTGATCTGCGCAACACGCTCTGGCCTACGCAGCTCGGCCAGTGGCTCCCCTTGCGACCAGGTGAACAGGTTGCCCGTGGGCACGTACTCCCGCTCGTAGGCCTCGGCTTGCTCGAAAAGGTTCGGATAGGTCTCCAGTAGGTTCACCCACTCGATCTTCTGCTGATAGAAGCAGAAGAAACAGCCAGAGCGTGTGCGACCCCAATTGGTATAGGGTGGCATGCCAACACCCGACTGATGCAGGATCCGTACGATGTCTGCATAAACCAAGCCGTCTTCGATGAACGGATAGACCGGAATGATGTTTTGCTTGGTGCTGACGTAGCCCTGGCGATCTTCGTCAGCACGGATGCCGACATAGTTCAGCACTGGCTCTTCGCCAATGTAGGCCTCGAACGGTTTCAGCTTAAGCATCTTGGTGCACCAGCGGCGATGGTTAGACGGGATCATTCCGCCATACATCTCATACCAATGGTCAAAGCCCTTATCGGCATTTAGCCTGATTACTGGCCGTCCAAGGTAGTCGCCAATGCGGTCGAGGTACTCGTACGTCTCGGGCAGCTCTTTGCCCGTGTCGTTGAAGACGTACTCCATGCTCGGGATGCGATCGCGCATGTACAGCGCAAGCGCTGCGCTGTCCTTGCCGCCCGAAAGGCTCAGGATGTGTCGAGGTTCGGTCATGCCACGCTCTCCGGCTGGGTTGCGGGTAAGTCAGACGAGAATTCCAATAACAGGCGAGCCAAGGCGTATGCTGGCACCGGCAGTCGAGACAGAGCCGCCCGAAGATCAGCCATATCCTCTGATCGCAGCAGACCCTCAGCATCTGCGGGCACGGCGACAAATCGCTCCTTGCCCTTCTGATCCACGACATGGACCGCGACTGCGGCATGATCAGGCGACTTTGAAGCTCCGGTCAATTTGTTCAAAGCCACCACGCGCGTCAACAGCGTGTACACCCGGCGAACCTCGCCCCGGAATCGGACGATGGTTTCATCGTGCCAAGTGTCAATGCTGCGGCCACCGAGCAGGCTGGCCAGAGAATCGATCCATTGGCGATCATCGCGCTGCCCGTCCATGGAGCGCTGCATGAAAGACTTGAGCGCATAGTCCACGACTTCGCCCATTGCCCCTTCGGACAGCGCGATGATGTGAGGACGCACATCTGCCACATCGCGCACGCCGACCTCTTCTGCGAGCACCAAGGTGATCTCCGAACGCAGGTCATTGAGACGCCCAGAACCCGCCCGCAACATGCCTTCAAAGCGAGCACGCAGGACCTCAACGGCCACCTTGCTCTTACCATCAATTGGCTCTCGGACCTTGATTGCCCCAAGCGCTAACGGAATTGTCACAGTGAGAAGCTCGATCGGGTCGGAAGCCTTGTTCAGCAGCGCCAAAACCGCACGATGCGAAGCGTCGAGCTTGGTGGAATTGAGTGTGTGCTCCGGAAGGGTCAGATACCAGTCGTAAATCGCGCGAGTGATCTCGGCGACCGTAGCGCCAACGGCGGCCGAACCAAGATGCTTTTGCAGCACGGTCTGGTACATGGTCAGAACGGAGGCCGTAGAAGATTGAGCGTGGATCATGTGCAGCTCAAATGCCTCAGGCTTCTTAACCAGCCTACCCAGGTGGCTGTCCTCAAGAACCGTGAGGTAGCTGCCGCGCTCACGCAGGATGATGGCGTCGCGGTTGACACTCAAGAAAGCGGCGATCAGTAGCAAGGAGACGCTGTGTCGCATGCCAAACGGAGCATCTGCAAGATGATCCATGACCTGTCGGATCGTCACCAGACCCTTGGTGTCGAGCATTTCGCCCAACGCATTCCAGGCCGGCATCCAATCGCTGCCCGGCTTGGGGGCTTGGAAGCGCCATGCAGCGCCATCTGCGCGATGCAGCCCGGTATCTTTGAACAGGGACAGGTAGATCGCCATTTCAGGCGGAGTTTGCTGGATGCCTAAGTCGGCTTCATCGGCATTGGCAAACATCCGTTCCAGCAAGCGCTGCCGGGCTGCGGCTGCAGCGCTCGAAATCGCTGTGCGGTTAATAAGCTCATTACGGACTCGCGGAGCCTGGACGTAGAGATTATCGAGGATGGTGGAAAGCTGCTGGTTCAGCTGGCGCCCGCTGGTTATGTCAAGACGCTGCCCCAGGTGCCACCAAATAACGCCGTCCGTGCCCTGTCCCGGCACTCGCAGATCTGCCAGGCGCAGCGAGATGTTGGCGGTCACCCTATGAATGGACTGCTTGACCTCGTTACGCGCATAAGTGTCGACGCGCAGGTCCGCACACTCATTCTCCAGCTGCGTCCACGCGGCAAGATCATCTGCAAGTTCAAGGTCGTCCTCGCTCACCTTTCTCAAGGCAAAAAGACGACCTGGTACTGATGAGGCGCTCATTGCCTCTAGTTGGCGACCAAGGAATGCCGCATCTTGGTCCGGATAACAAGGGATGATCAGGATCTCGGCATCACCGTTGATGGCCTGCTCAGCTCGCCCATGGATCTGTACGATCTCATCAAACAGGTGAATCTGGGCCGTCCGCAGCGTTCCGGTCTCAAAGTAATGTCGGTGTGCAACCATGGGCCGTGCGCCGGGAAGGTGCTGCAGCAACGAGCCCAGCCGTTGTGCAGGCTGTAGTCCCTTGCGGATGCGCGAATACTCGCTTGCAACATCCACACTGCTCTGCGGCCAAAGACACAGCTCCTGGGTCGCCGGTCGCACATAAAGTAGAGATTTTTGAATCAGCTTCTCAACTGCCTCGGCAATGGCAGGCGAGTCAACTCGGTCGTCCAAAGCGAATGACAAATTTGCGAAGGTCACAGGTAGCCCAGGCTGGGGCTCAAGCAGGTTCAGCAGACCCACGGCTTTCAGGCACATCAGCTCTTCGGTCTCGTAGACCGGTGCAGAGCGGAGCGTTTCCTGAAGAAGCGACCAGCGCTTCAAGCGCTCCTCATCGAGCGTGCGCAGAGTGCCCTGAGCAAGCAGCCAGTCGCAAAGATCGGTGATGCGGTACCACTCGCCCGGATCCAGATTGCGGCGGCGGATATAGTCTTGGAACGCAAAAGGCTCAGAGGCCAACAGGAACGAGAACGTGGAACGCTCGTTTTGTCCAAAGCGTCGGAACATTGAGACGGCGGAAAGCAATGCGGCGGGGTGAAGCGGATACAGGCTCTCGCCACCAATCCCCTCCCCCTTCAGCAATCCTGAGTCCATCAGCCCCATTTTGCTCGCCTGCATATAAAGTTCTTTGGACCGAGCGGACACGCCCGAGCGCTTGTAAGCAGCGCGATCGGGCTCCAGCGCTCGGGCAATGAGCTTGGCAGTGCTTTCAAAGGTCTGAACGAACGAAATGTCCTCGAACCGCTCAGCAACTTTCGCCCATTCCAGGCCTGCACGACGATCACGACGACCACTTGCGTAGTCATCGAAGCGCTGATGCAGGAAGCCGATGACTGCCACAGGGATATCGTCCACGCGACCGCCACACTGCTCGGCCAAGGCCTGGAAGAACGACGCATCGATCTTGGAGTCAGGTGCCGCGGCGTACTCCAGCCAGCGGCCCATTTCATCAACCAAGATCAGGAGGCCTTCGGAGGCAATGGTGGCCGAAGCGATCAGTGCACGCACCTCACCCAGAAGCTCCAGCACTTCGCTAGCGCTACCCTTGCCAGTTTGCCGGGATTGGATAAAGTCACTCAGCCGGCTACGAAGCTGCTTCTGGCTTGAGCTTGTCCGGCGTCGAGCTAAAAGCTCGTCAAGTGCACGAGCGAGCGCGACGCTCGCATCCTCTTTGGCGCCAGTGATGACTAACACCTCATATCGCGGCAGCTTACGCAAGTCCGGGAGCAGGTCCTTGGCTTGCTCATCAAGAACCACACCTGCAGTACCTTTCTTGGTCAGTGGCTGGCTGAACAGGTTTGCCAGAAGTAGCCCGAAGGCAGACTTGCCACTTCCGTAACTGCCAGTAACGCGCCAGGCGCGCTGGGTTGATGCTGCAGAAAGACCCTTGGACAGGCGTGCAAGCGCCTGACGAACACCATCAGTGATCAGATAGCCTTCGAGCGCGCCGACGTCGTCCAGATCGCGGGAGATGTTGACGGCGCGCACATATCGGCTGCGCACGCCAAGCGCGTCCTTAATGGTCATCTTGCGATTGCTCATACATACCCCACTTCAGATTTGGCCTTACGTACGTCTGCTGTCAGCAAAGTGATTGCTTGGAGCTCCGCACCGTCGGAAAGGTGGAAGAGGTCCGGGCGAACTGCGCACGCCTCAGCTATCAGTTGCATAAGCGCACGCTCGTCCAAGCGCAGCGTTAGGCCAGGACTGCCAAATCCCGTCTGAAGCGAACGGAGAGAGATGGTCTTGTCGCTTGGAGCAGCCAACTCCCAGTAATCCAGCATCACGCGGATGAATGTCTCAAGCGAAAGGTGCTTCCAAGGGCCCCGCGAGAATTCAATCAGCTCCTCCTTCTCACCGGCAGGTACGATGCGTGCCAGGCCAAGCTCTTGAAGCGGGCTTCCCAGGCGTTCCTCAACACTCGCGCGCTCGGCGTTCGGGGACGCGGCGTAGGTACTCAGGAATATGTCCAGATGCTGGCGAACGGTGGTGGCAGACAGCTTCTTATCCAGTGATACCGCATGTCGCTCCAATCGCTGGAGCAGGTAGCGCTTAAGCACTTCTTTTTCGGGCAACTGAAAGAATGCGACATGCCATGCTGCGAGATCGGCCTTTGCCGCCAAGCGCCAGTGAAGCAGCCAAAGACTGCCGACGTCTTCCAGGTAGGGGTCTGCACCGTTCTTCTGGTCAAGCAGCCAGTTCGCGAACGGAGTAGCTGCCGGATCTGTTCTGGGTTGATCCACCATCAAACCAAACGCTTGCATCCAAAAGCGTACAGATTTGACCATGTTACGACCGATGCCAAGGGCAACCATGACCTGCTCGTCGACTCGAACGGCTTCAGGGCGCCGGACCAGAAGGTCGTAGAACTTGGGTAGCCAGCCATAGCGGCATGGAAATGACTCATGGCCAGAGAAGCGATCTCCCGAGGTCCGTTCGGCAAGATTCGCGGTTGCGGCGTCAAGCATTTGATTTTTAAGCCTTTTTTATACGGCGTCCTGCCCCAATGGCTTGCCGCCTGTGGTGAGTATAGGTTGCTGCTCCTCGTGGTCAATCTTGACAGCGTCCCGAGGTGGCTAGTCGCGAAGCTGCCCCACCGCCCACGCTAGGCGCTCGATTACATAGTCCACGTCTTCTTCGGTGGTCATTCTGCCTAGACCCAGTCTCAGGCACTGGGATGCCTCTTCCTTCGATAGGCCCAAGGCCATGAGCACAGGCGACGGCTCTGGCGTACCGGAGCTGCACGCCGATCCTGTGGACATCGCGATTTCCGGGAGCATGAGTAGCAGGCTGTCGGCGTCAACCTCCTCAATACGAAGGTTTAGATTGCCCGGATACCGATGTAGCGCACTGCCATTGAGGTGGACGCCTGCCAGCCTGCCAGCCAGGCCCGTTAGCAGCTTGCCCGCAAGACCGGAGATCCTACGGCTTTCGGTCACGCCCTCTTCCACCATCAGCCGCGCAGCCGTGGCGAATCCAACGGCAAGCGGCACGGGCACTGTTCCAGCCCTCAACCCGTCCTGTTGTTTGCCTCCGGTGATTTGAGGGCGCAGAACCTGGCGGGCGCGATCATTCACAAAAAGTGCCCCGATGCCTTTCGGTCCATAGATCTTATGGGCTGAGACACTTAGAAGGTCAATGTGCTGGCGGTGAACGTCGATCGGGACACGGCCGTAAGCCTGAGCTGCATCGACATGGAACAGAACACCACAATCCCGGCAGATCGCACCGGCATCAGCGAACGGCTGTACGACGCCGATTTCACTGTTCACCGCCATCAGCGACACGATCCGGGTTGAAGCCGTGATACTCGCTGCCAGCGCCTCAAGGTCGATCAAGCCGTCATCGCCTACAGGCAGGCATGTTACCGAGCAACCGTTCTCCTGGAGGGATGACAGCGTGCTGAGCACACTGCTGTGCTCGGTGACACAACTGATGAGGTGTGACTTTCCGCGCTTAGGAAGTGCGCCGCGCAGTGCAAGGTTATTGGACTCAGTGGCGCCCGATGTCAGGACGATTTCACGAGCTGTTGCGCCAATGACCTGAGCGATATCCCCTAAGGCTTGGTCCACGGCATGCTGTGCTGTGATCCCGAACCGGTGTTCAGAGGAGTGGGGATTACCAAACGTGTTGGTAAAGTACGGGACCATCGTCTCCATAACCCGGGAATCGACGGGCGTGGTCGACTGATAGTCCATAAAAATGTCACGCATCACCGAGCTTCGCCGGTCGAGTTCGATTCAAAAGGCATCATCCACGCACCAGTTGTGGCCTCCCACCCCCTAATCTCCTCTAGAAGCTTGTCTGCATCTTTCTTGACAAGCGTGTCCAAGCCTCGTGGGAAGGTGGTTGTGTATGACGGCAAGTGCACATTTTCGTTGGTTGTTGTGCTCGCCGCCGCTCGAAGAACGCTTTGGTGTGCAAGAAATACTCCAAGCCGCCTGCTCAGCTCATGATTTTCGCTTCGGACCAAGCCAATTTTCTCGTGTAGCAATTTTACGACCTGATCGTTGACAGACACGATCTCTTTTACAGTTCCCATGAGGGTGCCATGGTGAGCCAAGAGATAGCCCATCTGCTCAATGAGTCGAAACGGTATCGCAGCAGACCCATCAGCGGGGACGACAAATAGTGACTCCCCCTTTTGACCCTCTGGATCCGGCCTCATCTCATAGATACGGTCTGAGCAGCCACTCTTGATCAACATCTGATAGAGCTCACCTCGTACCGTCACGTTTTGAACCAGTAGCGCTTCAAGAGGAGCGTAAAGTTCATAGAGTTGTCGGCTCTTGAAGTCCATGAGCTTGGATGCAGCAGCAATGCCAGCCGTGGCTCGCGTCGCCTTGCCCTCGTTCTCTAAGCGCCGCTTTTGCAGGCGAGCGGTTGAAAAATTAGCCAGGGCCGCACCGAGTAACACGCCCAATACGCTTAGAATTGCAGGCGCGAGTTCTTTCAGTGGCGAAGGCTTGAGGTCCTTCACACGAATGGCGAGGTCTTCCTGTCGACGAAGCATCAACTCCATCTTCGCTTCACGTGAAGCGGCAGCCCCAGTGGCGCTTGCTTCAACCACAGATGCAGGCAGAGATAGAGCCGGCTTTCCAACCGGGTCTGCTGGCGGCTTGCCGCTTACGGCAGGTTCTAGACTCGTCACTGCAGTCATTGCCAGCGTATTGCCAGAAGCTTGAACCCTACTCACCTGAGTGCTATCGCCTAGTGCTGCACTCGCCTGCGACTGCACGATCAGGGCCACAGACAGCGCTAGCGAAAAGGCGGTTATCCAGACTTGTTGCCGCGCCATGCTCCCCCCCCTGGCTGATGAATAGGGAGAGTATCCCCCCATACGAGGGGAGTTTTCTAGCTTCTATCGTCTAATTGTGGACTTACACCCTCACCCTCCTCGCCAGCTGCCTGGCCTTGACCAGCTCCTAGCTAAAGAAAGCTCGATCTGCGGAATCGACGATCAGGTGACGTGCCTGACGCCTCACCGTTTGAAAGCAGGCAGCTGTCGACCGTTACCATCAAGAATCGTCTCGCCCATTGTCTGAGCACTGAGCGATTAGAAAAAACCTTGCTGCTTTGGGTGTCTTGCGCACCCCACCCTCCGCCATCAGGACCGCAAGACGGCAAAGGACCGCAAGACGGCAAGCCAACCCATTTTGCACGTGAACACCCCCATGTGCCGGGCAGCCCCTGCGCACATCCGGCTCGAAGATGAAGACTCCCAGGCCTGGATCGGTTCTCGCCCACCTCTACTATGCGCTAATCCCTATCCAGCTTGGCGCTGAGTCCTTGTCCGAGGGGTGTATCTGATTTGGCGGTGGCTAGGCATGGACTGCGTCCGGCCTCTATGACAGGGAACATCAATGCTTCGCCGGCTGCCATCCTGCCTTCAGGGCTTCGGCGGGCGTGCAGAACATTCGCTCGCCCCGCGCAGGAGTGATGGAAGTGCGTTCGTAGTCGCGTTGCCCAGGCATGTGAAAGATCCTCTTTCCGTTGCGGGAGAGGTTGCCTTTGATGTTGCAGCCATTGGCGACTGGGAGCGCAGTAGAAATCGAGGTCTTAACCGATGAAGCGCGCTTTGCGTGTCGGAAGTTCGCTGGCAACTGAAAAGAGCCGCTCCAGATGTTGAGTTTGTGTTGCTGAGCAAGGCTCTCATCAGTAACGAAGGACGTGGAATACTGTCGATACGCAACTGCCCAGCCGGAACTCACCATCCAGCGGTTGACGGACTGCCCTTGGAGGAAGCACTCGGCCACCACTCGGCCGTAG
>JAAIGE0100702743.1_pt1 | contig 21265 bp, 32 predicted proteins | sample 6487951 | NCBI WGS metagenome assembly JAAIGE01 (sample SAMN13974128, study PRJNA590717) | phyllosphere metagenome | biome: tomato field; feature: multiple bacterial spot infested tomato fields; material: tomato leaves; isolation source: leaves from tomato fields | host: Solanum lycopersicum ...
ACCCTATCGGCTGATAGCACGTGATATCACTTGATGGCGCACATACGTTGCCATACATCTGTTGATATCAGTGACGCGTAAACGTAGGGGATAGGATTGTGATATCGGCAAGAACCGAGCGAGCGTATAGGCGGACAGCTGCGCGTTTTGACGAAGAACTCAAGCTCCGTTCAATGTCTCCATCAGCCGCAACGTATCTTGCTGTGGCCACGGCGGAACGACCCGATCTAACGGATGCAAGCTGGCGGTTTATTCGCGCGGCTCTGAAGTGGTGGATTAGTCAGACGATTTCTGACGACGAAGCAGAACGTTTTACCACATCTTTTCGGTCAGAAAGGCCCGATGTTAAACCTAAGAAGCGTCTCCCTAAAGGTCTGAATGAACAACTCGAAATTGATCTGATAACCGTTCTCCGACGAGGTACACCCGGAAGAAATCAAAAACTCGCGGCAGATATGATTGAAGCCGGAATTGCTACGGGTCTAAGACCAATCGAATGGAAGGATGCTTGGATTGAGGACAATGTTCTTCACGTGCCGAATGCAAAGTTCCGACCGGGAATATCTGGAAATGGCCAAAAGCGTGAGCTTCTACTAGATGATGAGGCGATATCAGAAAGTCACTTAAATGCAGTGTTTAGAGTTCTTGAGGCGCTTCACGGCGTAGAATGGGATGATGTCGGACAGAATGTAAGGCGAGCCTTGGCGGGCGCAAAGAAGAAGTTGCAGCGCATGGGACTTGTTACGAAAAAACAGATGAAAACGCGACTGTATGATGCAAGGCATCAGTTCGCAGCAAATGCTAAATTGTCACTCAATTATGCTGGTGGTGAAGTTGCCGCAGCTATGGGACACCGTAGCGCGGTGACGGCGCATGTAGCGTACGGTAATCGAAAGAAAGGCAGAGCAGGACTAGCTGTAAAGCCATCTATTCAGAGTGTTAAGAATGTTGATGCGAAATCGCTAGAGAAGTTGGCGAAGTCGGTTTCGAAAGCATCGTCTACCGGCGCGAACAAACCTTCGTTTAATTCAGTTCAGAAGGCAGGTTCCAGTCAGGAAAATCAACCAAGGGGTGAGCGTCCTCGATCCGTCAGGATTAAGCCGGATGGCCCGACATTTGGCTAGATTGCAACGCGGGCATCACTTGCTTTTTTTCCTGCGTTTGGTAACGTATTCTCTCTATATTGAGTGAGGCATGAATGAGTAACAAGCGGGCAAAGAGCGAGCGTGATGATACGCTCGGATATGACAGACAAAAGGCGAAGGATATCTTTGCCAAAAAGCTTGCCGATGATGCTGGCGGTAGGCGTGCCAATTCACAGATGCGCCGTGACGCAGAATTAATCGTTACCCTTTTGGAAGAGGGCGATGTTGCAGGGGCAAGGATGAGCGTGTTTTCATCTACGTTCGAAGAGTTGTTCGATATCGACCGATCCAAGGCTGGTGCAAGGTGTAGGGCCGCTCTCAAATATTTGCGTGAAGACGGACGCGTTCATCCCAATGAGGACAAACATCCGGTATATTCTCTCAAGCGGTAACAAAGAGGTTTCTGGTGCGCGATTTAGCAGAAGTTACAACCATTGATCATTTTCAGCCCGGCGGTCTTGATCGTCGGGTCGGTTCGTCTGCGAGCCCTGCCGCACTGCCGCACCTTTCCAAGCAGCGTGGGAGTTTTCCAGTGGATCGCTTGACTGTGCCTGCGAAAGGCGTGCTGATCCGCATTCCGGTTGCTGTCGAAATGTTTGATGACTGTGCTATCCGCGCCAAGCATTTACCTCAGCCCGATCTTGAGATCGATGTTGCTGTTGAAAATAGGGATTCGTTCCTGAAGGCGCGGCTAAATGGAACTACGTTCCGTCGAACAATGAGACGCGTTCGCGAGGATCAAGCTGGTGGTAAGCCGGTTGGAAGATTGTTCATCGTTGGGCGTATTGTTACACCTGGGGTGATCACTGATCCGGGTCTACAGTATGAGTTTGCTTGAGCGAAGCGTTTAGCATTTGCCCGGCTCTTAACCGGCGTTTTCTTGGTTCAGCCGTTCGCACTTACGTGTTTATTCTGCGGGCAATCTTGGATGGGTTGCCTGCTACTTTTCCGCCAAAGTTAGAGTTTCGTAGTCGATTAGCAGCCGGGTGTTCCCGTCTGTTGCGACACCGGCATTGTCCATCATGAAGATGAGCATTTCGCCAACTGAAAGTCTGTGGTTTTTCTTGAAGTTCTTCATCCGATCGGATTGATCGCGCGGCAGGCGCATTGACGAGTTGTCGATTGTCGGCCGCACATCGTCCTCGGCATCAAAGCGTGCGTAATCCACGAGCACGCGGTTCGAACCATCTTCATTAACGCCGGTAACGTTCATCAGAAACACATAGAGATCACCAGTCGGGAGCCGATTGAGTTTCTTGAACATCTCGACACGTGCGGCTTCTTCACGTGGTAGGCGAAGCGTGTGCATGTCTATGATTGGACGCTCGGCTACTGCTTCGCTCCCAGAGGCTTTTGCTCGACGCGGAGCCATAGTCTCCCCTTCCTGGCGCTTTCGGTGTCCCGGCAAACATTAGCGGACAATCGTTTCTGATTTACTACATTTCACACGTTGCGGGATCAATTGCAACGGTTTGCTTTGTCGTGGTGTCTAGTGCGTTGCTTGGATGTGTCGGAGGTTGTCGAGAACTGTCGGGCAATAAGCAGCTAGAACGTGATATATGGCGGGAAGTAGCGAACGCATGCTCATTATCGCGGTGTCACGCGATGTAACCTGATATATGGTGATGTCAGCTGATATCACGCGATGGCAACGACGAGCATTCGCAATATTTTAGCGCCCTTGATATCAGATCACGATTCGATTACTCTGTCGTTGATCTGAATACGGAGCCTAAACCCATGCAGCGAGCCGTGCACGAAGTGAGCCGATCTGAGCCGCCAGTTGCCATCTGGATGGCCCTGCCCGCTCTTTATTCAATGAATATTGCAGGTTCGTTGGCGCATCCAGCGATTAAAAAGCTCTTTGAGCTTTGGGGAAGCAGTGACGGCGAAGTGTCTTGGCGTGGATACACCTTCACTGTGGATTCTGGCGACCTTTCTGTATCGACTGAATTTTCTAATGGTGACAGGGATTGGTGTTCCCTGTCTTTAACCGGAGATGGCCTTGCGCTTTCCATCACCAGCAACGGCGAGCAGTCCGTGCTCACGGTTCCCGCTGATCGCCTCGATCAGGCCGAGTTGTTTGAGGATTGGTTTCCGCACATCCAGCTCCATTGAGTCATTTTCCAAGGGGGCTGCTTCACTATGGGGTTCTTTCGTCGGCGTCGCAAAGCGGAGCCTGAGCAGGATACTACGCCGAAGGTCGATAGACGCGGCTTTCTTCGCTGGCCCGGTAAGATAATCCCCCGGCCCATCAAGGCGTCGCATCGCAAGACGCTTCAGCTTACAACTGAGTTTTTTTCGGCGGATCGGCCGCAGTGCCCTGACTGCCGGGCTGAGGGACGGGACGGCGTGCTCCTTCCCGTTCCAAACAGGCCGAATATCCGCAAGTGTTCAGATCCCGATTGTGCCCTGACTATCACCCTTCGCGAACTTGCCGACATCAATGGTGAGCAGGTTCACTATGTCCCTGAAGCGCGGAAGGCCTACTTCGAACGATGGGCAACTATTTTGTTTGTGGTGGGTTGTGCAGTGCTGTCGGGCGCGGTGCTCTATAGCGGCTGGCGCGGTTCGGGCAGTATGATGTTTGCCGCTTTCTTGCTTTCGATGCCAGTTTTCATGGGGGCGTTCGCTATGCGCTATCGAGCATGGCAAGTTTCCGAAAATCGGTTCTATGAGGAAAAGGCCCCCCTTGGGGAGTTTGTTCAAGCTGAGCTTGCAAACTTGTTCAAATCTGGCAACCGCAGTTAGAAACAAAGCCGAGCGATTTACTCAACTTGCTACTATTCGAAAGGATTAAGTTTATCAAAGCGTTGTGACGCATTTTAATGAATTGTGGCGAGCCGATTAAAGGACTATGATTTGCCGCCATCGCATACCACAGGAGCTTATCCCAATAATGACAAAAAGTGTTCTGCCGCGTGGGGAGGTTTACCAATGACGCGGAAGACGGTTAAACGCGGCAGTCATCGACCGGCGGAACGTCGTTTGCGCACGCGTCTTCGGGCCGTTATCGAGAAGCAACGTGAATACATCGGTGAACTTTCAGAGTTGTTGCGCCAGGAGCAAGCCCTGATCGCTGAGTTGGACCACACCTCGCCGCGTGCTGAAGAACTTGAGAAGTTCTCTACCCCGGCTCGTAGGAAGGCCCAGGACACGCTGACGCAGTACATCGTGAAACTCACTCAGCTCGGAAACTACACCAAAGACTTCGCGACCGTGATCGATGAGCTGGATGCTCTCGATAGTTCGCCTCGTCTGCTCCCCGTGAGAGACGTGGATACCGCGACGACAACGGAACACATCACGAGCCTGCTCGATGGTGCACAGTTCCAAATTTTAACGCGGAGCCTCGTCGGCTATAACATCACGGCTGATGACTACCGCCGTCTGTTTGGCCTTGAGGATGACTATCTCCTTTGGACCAAGAAGGTGCAGGACACCCGTCGAGGTGTCGTCCTGAAGCATCGGGTTTGGGATAAAAGGCGTGTTAGCAAGGGGCATGAGGACGAAGACGAGTCCTAATCGGATAAAGGGGCGTACAGAGGCGTTTCGCCGCTCTCCCCTCACCTACTGTCATTTGGTACCTCCAATCGCTTCAGGGAGCGTTTCTGGAGGTCTTTTTTTGGGACTGGTTGACATTCGACAGGCTCGATTGATCGCTCCCGTCACCTACGGCGCAATTGGGGAGCGCGGTTCCCGGTCGCGATCCGCCTGCCGAGTTGCATTGACGCATGCTGCGTCATGCACGCGTTAACGCTGTAAAGCTTGTTCATGGGCGCTGAGCTGCGGATTTACGTCTCAGTTCTCTATTTGGCTTGATCGGTTTGCAGGCTCGAAGATCGCTCCCGTCACCTACGGCGCAATTGGGTAGCGCGGTTCCCGCTCGCGATCCGCCTGCCGCTGGCCGTGAATACCGTTCTATCTCACATTAGAAATCATCAAACGCTTCATGCGTCAATCATTGACGCATTAACAACAAAACATAACGCGTTAATGACGCTACAACGTTGCATGTTAACGCGTTATAAAGTAAACACGACGCATTATTGATGCTACATTGTTGATAGCTAAGGACGAGACCATGCCAGTGATTACCGTTGCGAACCCCAAAGGCGGGGCAGGGAAGACCACCACGTTGATGGTTTTGGCCACGACGCTAGCCGCCCAAGGAGCCAGCGTCATCGTGATCGACTGCGACCCACGAAAGTGGAGCGTAAAATGGAGATCGGGAAAGTCGAAGAATCCTGTCATCGTCGATGGTGATGTTGATCAGAACAACATTGTCAAAAAGATCGACGCCTATCGCAAAGAGTACCAGTTCGTATTCGTTGACATGGAAGGTGTAGCGAGCGTGCTTGTTTCGCGCGCAATGTCTCGTGCAAACCTCGTCCTAATCCCGCTGCAAGCCAGCCCGATGGACGCCGGAGCTGCCGCAGAATCCATCGCGCTGATCGGTGCGGAGGAAGAGGCTATTGAGAGACCAATTCCGCACCGCGTCATCTTCACGCGAACCTCAGAGGCTATTCCTACCCGTCTTCAAAAGGAGATCATTGCGCAGATGGACTTGGGCGAGGTGGCAAGGTTCAATACGCAGTTGAATGACCGCGCTGCCTACAAGTCCATGTTCATGTATAATCTGGATCTAACTGAAATGGACCCGGCACTTGTCAATGGCATTCCGCAGGCAATAGCCAACGCAACTCGATTGGCTGAGGAAGTCGTAGAGTTTTTTGTTAGCGAGGAGAATAAAGCATGAGCGATCTAGGCTTCGGAAAAAACAAAAAGCTTTCGCTGATCAAACCAGAGACCGGACCATCTGAGCCAGTCGATCTGGAACGCCTGGATGCAGTAGCTAAGGAACATGGTTTTGTCTCCCGCGAGCCAACACAGAAGCTTGTACGGCGAAAGGAAGCTGAACCATCAGCTAATCTCAACATTCGCCCGCCGCTGAAGACCTACAATCGATTTCTGAGGTTCGCTATCGACAACGATCTGAGCTATCCGGCCGCGTTGAAGGAACTTATGGATAGGGCCAAGATCGATTGACGCATCATGCGTTAACGCATGCGGAGCGCTGCTCGGGGGACCGGGCAGCGGGCATAGATGCTCTACGCCCCGGCCATTCCGAAGGCCTTGCACAAATTGTCCAGACCAACTTCGAGTCCGATGGTATTCGCAATCATCGCTGTGATGCCGTTGACGAAATAGCACATGATCCCGCCGATCAGGTACGCAACCGGCGTACTCCATGGGACCATCTCGCCGTTCGACTTTTTGTAAGCGGACCTGGCTGCATTGAAGATTGCGACCGTACCTATCACCATCCAGATCAGCGTCACCGAATACTGAAACTGCTGGCAGTACGTCCCCGAGATGGAGCCATTCTGAGCGAAGTCCAAGACATTACCCGTTGTGGTGTCTTCAGCTAACGAGAAAGTCCCGGCCAGCCGATAGAAGATCACTGCGCCCATAGCTGCCGCGCTTCCTAGCGCGAGCTTCATGATTGCCCCGGTGAATGTCGGCTGCCGAGTTGAAAACCGCGAGTTTCCGCTCGTGTATTGGTATCCCTCGAGCAGTCCCATTCCGCCAACGATCACACCGAAAATCGTGATCGACAGGATCATGATCGAGAGCAGGATCGAGTTAAATTTGAAGAGGTTGATGATGATTTCGGTGAGATCGGTCATCTGTTACTCCGTCTTTCCTGTTTCCTTCAGGAGCGTCTCGTTGTGCGCCTTCAAGCGCCTGTTCTCTGCGCGGACCTCCATTAGAGCGTTCTCAAGATCGCGAACCTGATCCCGCAGAATGTCTACCTCAGTGCCGAATAGGTCTGAGTCTGCCCCCGATGGCGGTGCTTTGTATTCCAGCGCTGGCTGGTTCTCCGGTGCGTACTCATACCGAGACACATTACCCTCACCGCCTGGCTTGGTGATCACGGCATCAGGCGCGCGGGTGTCTTGCGCTACCGATAGGGTAGGGGAGATCGCACAGAGAATTGATAGCGTGGTGGTGATGATAATCCGTGAAAACATGCCGTTATCCTGTGCCGTCGCGATTTCATTCGACATTATATCGCAATGCAGAAACATTGTCATATCGCCTTTCTTCTGGCAAAAGAGTTTCTAGTCAAGGGCGCAGGAATCTACTTCCGTGCCTTCGGTGGTTGGATAAACGTACGCTTGAGCAAGGAGACGCAAAACCCATGCAGTTGAAGCTACAGGCCATATATCGCGCAGTGTCAGTGGCGACAGCCTTGTGGGCGACATCAGCCACGGCGGCACCATTGACCTTCACGGAACTGTTCAACCCTGCCGAGATCAGCGATCCTAAGAACGTGGTCGCCGGGATCATGAACAGGGTCTGGCGGAAAGAACTCCAGGAAATTACGGGTGCAAGCTACGAGTACATGTATTCGACGTTTGACGCAGGCGGAAACAAGTACCTCGTCTCGATGATGTCATCGCCGCTGTGTGGCGCGAACTCGTGCACGTGGTCCGTCCAGAAGGTGACGCCAGACTTCAAGGTGATTGACTCCACCGATAAGATCAACGCTTGCGCGGATCGCAATCAGGTTGATGTTACCGATGGAAAGCTATCGATCTGCGGCAAACCGGTGCAACTCCCATGATCAGATCCTCGCGCATCCTTTTCACGGCCGCGACAGTTTTTCTCGCAGGCACGGTGCTCGCCACTGATGCCATGGCGCGCAATGCTCAGCCTACCGCAACCGACTGCGGCTCGATGCTGAACAACATTCGCCAGAGTGAAGGCAGCGGGAATTACAGCACCAACACCGGCAACGGCTATTACGGCGCATATCAAATGGGCAAATCAGCCCTGATCGACGTTGGCTACATGCGCGGAGATGGCACATGGACGGGCAAAAACGGTATCAACTCGCTAAACGACTATCTGAACACGCCAACCGCGCAGGATGCGGCCTTCCTTGAGTACGGCAATCGCAACCTCACCTATCTCGGCAACTATCAGCAGTACATTGGGCAGACGATCAACGGCGTTACCATCACACGTGGTGGCCTTATCGCTGGCAGTCATCTAACCGGCGCTGGCGGTCTTAAAGACTGGCTGACCAGCGGCGGCTCATGTACCGGCAGAGCTGTTGATGGCAACGGCACTTGCGCGGGCACTTACGTTGCTGAAAATCAGGTCAACGAGGCGTGCAGCGGCGACGAGGTTGCTGCCGGTGGTGGCGGCTCCTGCCTTACTGCGCATCCGGTCCAGAGCCCGGTCGTCTTCAGCGAGTATGGGGCGTGGAACCGTCCTGGCGCTGGCTCGGGCAATGGTTGGCACAGAGGCTCGGATATTTATCCGCAGGGCGCACAGGGCCAAGCCTCGACCAACCAGCCACTATTCGCTGCGCACGAAGGCAAGCTTGGTGTCGGCTCAATGGGCGTCAAAGTTACGGGCAGTCAATTTCGCACGCTCTATCTTCACTCGTACTCCCGGCCCGATCCCAAGGACGTGAAGGCAGGCGAAGAGATCGCCAAGGTGGGCGACAACCAGTCGGCAGGCAAACCGCATCTGCACTTTGAGGTGCAGGTTCCTGCCAGCGCCGTTAAGGCCAGCAAATGCGTGCCGGGCTCAAGCACAGACGATTGCGTCTTTCCTGTTGGTGGCGGTAAGCGCGATCCGAACGGCTTCGCAACGTCCGATGCTCTTTCTTCCGCATCTCCCAACACGTGGTACTACGTCAATCCAGAGCGCTATCTGAAAGAGCGTGTCCCGGTCGTCGGTATGGCCGCAGCTCGCGCCGGTCGCAATCAGTCGCTGCCCAACACCTGCACACCAGGGCAGGATGTCGCAGAGACGCCGACCAGCTCCGGCGACAGTGACAATTCCGGCGCTATGGCAGGCGGAGAGGGCACGTACATGACGAGCGGTGGAAGTGCTGCCGCCAATGCCGAAAGCGATTTGCGGTCCCTAGCTATCAACATGACCCGTCAGAACGCATTGGAGCTGCGCGCCGCATCAGCGCTTTCGCAGAATCTGGAAGGTCGTACCGATAGCGCGATTGCGCATATGCTCCTGCTGATGTCGCGGACGGAAATGGGCCAGCAATGATTGGCCGCGGATTTATCACCGCCATCGTTTTGAGCGTCTCGATCCCGTATTCCTCTTTTGCCGGTGACGGCAAAGACCTTTACGGGCGATACGCCTATTTCCAAGCTGATACGATTGCCAAGCAGGATCGAGGCCCGGCAGGCGATGAAGATTGCCGGATGTTCCTGTCTTCTGATTTGTATGATCCGTCACTCGCAGAGCACCTAACGATAGCGCCTGGTCGTTGGGACGATAATCAGGATGTGTCGGCTGTGACTGGTGATGTCGAGCTTGGGAAGCGAGCCGGAAACGTTACCCCTTTCACGATCCGCGTCGAGAGTGAGGCCGCTGACGGCAGCGGAGACGGCGTTGAACCAGCTCGCGGTACTCTCACGCAGCATGGCAAACTTGCACTGTCTATCGCCATCGAGAGCGCGAATGGAAAGCGGACACTTCACTATTGCCGGGTGGAGTAGCGTGCGCCTGGCTATCCAGCTCCGAGCCAGAAGGCCGTCAGGCTGATCCGCTCCGAGCAGTGGTCCACTCCACGGATCAGCCCGACTAGCGTCGAGGTTAACTTCGCTCGTAGATCGGTCTCAGCATAAGATAAACCGGATGGGCAACTATCGCGATCCGACCAACCAACTCATAGTCAGAGGTGCTGTCAGCCAGTCTTTCCATTTGTGCTGAAGTGCCCAATAGGCCCGCGAGGGCCAGCAAAATTCCGCCTATCAGAAACGCTGTGAGGATAGCGGTGACAAGCCCCGGCAGCGCAAGCGAGTCAGCGTAGTGAGCAAGGAGGAACACGCCAGAGCCGCCGCCCAAGAGGCCCCCGAGGGTGACAAGATAGCTCCTGCAATATGTACCCCATGAGGACTGCGATTTATCCGATCTCGTCATGCTGCTGCTCCCTTATCTCACTGGCCCGAGTTCAGGCGTTGCATTGGTCTCGCTGTTCCAATCATCGGACTGCTTGATGATCATCTGATCGACCGCGTTGGTCTGGTCTCTGACCTTCGCAACCAGCTCATCGAAGTCCCTCATCGTCAGCGCGTCAGGAGACTGCTTACGAGCCTCTTGGACGATGGCTGTGATCGTGCTGTCCGCAATCTCCGGCTTCGTGCGACCAGCCTTCAGGACCAGCTCAGTTTGCCAGTGATCGTACATCCCTGCGGCTTCAGGGCAGGGTGTCTGCATCCCCACATAGTTCAGGAACCGCCACATGCTTCTGTCAGTGAAACGCAGCCACAAAAAGGTGTTGGGCGCGAAGACACCGGCAGATCGAGCCGCTTTCAGTGTGCCGTCCTTACCATCGGTCAGGGATGACGCCAGAACGCCGAATACATATCCGTGCCGCAGCAAGATCCGGTCAATGACATCGACGGGACGCTTGGGGTCTATCCCAGGCGAAGGCTTGACGATGATCTTTACCAGTTCCTCCTTGGCCCGCTTTGTCGTTTTGAAGTCAGGACCAACTTTTGCCAGATGATCTGCAAGGATCACAATGTTAGCGGGTTGCTCGACACCATTCTCGACCGCTGTATTCTTCCCTTTCCTTTTGGGCTTGCCGGTCTTTTTGGCCGTGTCGGGGTAATCGTAGGGGCCGATGACAAGCTTGTCACCGAGCTTGCTCTTCTCCCTATTGATGTCCCGCCAAACGTCGCGCAGGAAATCCTCACTCGCTTCGAGAACATTGGAAAGCTTGGTGTCGCTACTGTGGAGTGCGTTTACCCGCACGAGCGAAGAATACAGGATGATACAGGCGTACCAGGGCAACTCCTCGATAGCCGCCTTGACGGCGCTATCGTTTCGCAGGTTCACGTTCAGGAAAGGATTGTGAGGGCCGAACGGCTTCTCAAGCGCTTTGCGCAGCGCGTTCCTGTTGATCGCCCGTTCGCCAGCCTTCTGCTCGTCGTCAGCTTCTTCCGGGTTCTGCGACGATTCGAAGTTGACCGGCTTGAACTTGTCGGCGGCTATTGCGCCGCTGTCGATCAGAAGCTCAAGGGCTGACATCGGCTGTGATGCCGGACCTGTGCTCGATGAATACCGGTGCATTGGAAATTTCAGGAAGAACTCGCAGTGCGGATAGAACGGCGCAAATCGCTGCATCAGCTCCGTGTGGCTCATCGCATACTCAGCATCCTTGTTTGGCCGCAGGTACGTGATGATGTGCTTCCCCTCGACCTTGGCTTTCATGTAGAGGCCAACGAGGAAGATAATGCCCGCACAAACCACGCCGAATGGCAGGGATGACAGAAAGATGGACTGAATGCTCAGTTCCTTCCCCGGCGTGTAGGCAAAATAATCGCCCCAAGCTGTCATCTTCCAAAGCGTGCCGGTCTCAGCGGTTCGCGCAGCGCGGTAGAGCAGTCCAACCGGCGCGCGGAAAATCACCCAGACAACGGTCAGGATCGCTAAGCAGAAGAATAGAGCTGTGCAGATTTCAAGCCATCCGACGCTCTTCTGTTCCCGTGGAGCCATTTCCTCTTTCCCCAATCGGTTATTGACAGTAATTTCATATGCGGAAACGTTATCAAATGTTTTTGCGATTTGCTATCAGGAGGGTGCTTTGAAACTGATGATTGTCGAAAGCCCGACCAAAGCCAAGAAGATCGGATCGCTACTTGGTGCGGGTTGGCGCGTTGAGGCGAGCATGGGCCACATCGTTGACCTGCCTGCGGATCAGATGGCTATCGAGCCGCAGACCTACCAGCTCACCTACGTTCCATCAGAGCGCGGCAGTTCCGTGATCAGCAAGCTAAAGCCTCTCGCTGCCGAAGCCAGCGCAATCTATCTGGCGACCGACCCGGATCGTGAGGGCGAGGCCATATCGGCACACCTGAAGCGCTATCTGCGCATCGAGCGGTATCAACGTGTCACGTTCAACGAGATCACCGAGGCAGGCCTGAAGGCAGCGCTGGCAGCGCCTCGACCGATCGATCGACGTTTGGTCGCAGCGCAGGAAGCGCGCCGAGCTGCTGATCGCCTTATCGGCTATCGAGTGTCCTTTCCGATATCGACAGCCGCTGGCCAGTCGCTGACGGCGGGGCGTTGCCAGTCGCCAGCCGTTCGTCTCGTTGTCGAGCGACAGAACGAGATCGACAGCTTCAAAGTCACAGACCATTTCTCCGCACTGGCGGAATTTGACGGCGGCGCATGGACGGCTGATTGGCAGACGAAACCCTTTCTGCAGGGTGACGATGAATACATCCTCGATCAGCGCCTGGCTGAACGCGCAGCGGCCTGCCGCGCCTTTGTCGTTAAAGCGTCGGCAGAAAAGCCAGTCGCCAAGGGACCGCCCGCGCCGTTTACGACATCGGCCCTGTTGCAAGCCGCAGGGGCAACGCTTGGATACCCACCGGCGCTCACACAGAAGCTCGCACAGAGCCTATTCGAGGCAGGCCTGATCACCTATCACCGGACAGACAATCCCAATCTCTCTGATGACGGCATGGCCGCGATTGCCAGCTTTGCCGAGGGGCAGGGCTGGCAGGTATCGGAGAAGAAACGCCGCTGGCCTCTTCCTGAAGGTGCGCAGGAGGCGCACGAGGCTATCAGGCCCACGCATGTCGAGGACCGCGACGGCGGCGAGGACGACAAGCAGAAGGCGCTTTACCGGTTGATCTGGCAGCGCGCCGTTGCCTCACAGCTCGCGGATGCGGTCTACAAGACGGTGACGCTCGATCTCGCGGCTGACGCTAACGGCGAAAGCTTCCTCTTCCGGGCTCGCAGCGCCGAGCTTGTGCGGCCGGGCTGGAAGGTTGTCGCGGCCGACGAGAAGTCCGATGACGACGATGATGAGGAGGCGACGAACGGGCGGGTGCCGCTGCTACAGCCAGGTACGTCCGTGACGGCGACGAACGGTAAGATCCTGCGCAAGGCAACAAAGCCGCCGCGCCGCTACACTGAAACGAGTCTCATTCGTAAGCTTGAGCAGATGGGGATCGGCAGGCCATCAACATTCGCGGCCATCGTCTCGAACATCTGCAACAAAAAATATGTCGTTGTGGAGAAGCGCTATCTGGTTCCGACATCGAGCGGCCGAGCTATCGTCGGCAATCTCGTTGGCAGGTTTGATTTCGCGGAATACGACTTCACCAAGGATCTTGAAAAACGCCTCGATCTCATTGCCGATGGCAAGGAGAATTATCTTGCCGTGATCGCGGATCTCGATCAACGCCTCGATGTCGAGCTTGGCAAGCTCGCCGCGATCAAACCAGCTCACCCATGCCCTGCCTGCGGAAAAGCCCTCCGGCTCGTCACAGCAAAGTCGAGGAGCTTCTTTGGATGCTCCGGCTATCGCGATGGCTGCATGGTCATCTGTGAGAATGACAAGGGCAAGCCAGGTGCAGTTGTCGAGCGGACGGACACGCCGTCTGAGAAGCAGATCGCGTATGCGCAGACACTCGCTAAGGAAACCGGCCTCTCGCTCACTGAGGACGTTCTAGGCTCGTCCAAGGCTCTATCCGCATGGATTGACACCTCCCGAGCCGCTGTGCCGCCGCGACCGGCCAGCGAGGCGCAGTGCGCGTACATCGCGAAATTGATCGAGCAGAAAGGATTGAAGCCGCCAGCAGGATGGCCCGATGGCGTCACCAGCGATGTTGCGGGGGCATTCCTTACGAAGCACGGCGAAAAGCCCAAGGTCAAAGCTACTCGGAAACGGAAAGCATCCTAGACAGGATCATTTTAAGGGGATCACAATGGTAGAGAAGAAGAAACCGAATGACATCGATGTCAATGTTGGCCAGCGCATTCGCTTGCGACGGCAGATATTGGGTATGAGCCAGACGACACTAGGCGATGCGCTTGGCATCACGTTTCAGCAAGTGCAGAAATACGAGAAGGGGACAAACCGCGTAGGCGCCAGCCGCCTATCGCACATTGCCAGCATACTGAGCGTTCCAGTGTCACATTTTTTCGAAGGGATGCCCACCGCTGAGGGAAGTGATCGACCGGATAGTGTTCAACATGCCCCTGAGAATTTGGTGACATCATTCCTTTCGACTTCTGAGGGGTTAGCGCTGAACCGGGCATTCACGAAAATCGTGGACCCTGGCATCAGGAAGAAAATTGTGGGGCTCGTTAAGGCCCTTGCTGCTGAAGACGGCTCCGAGCCCGAGGCGGCTTAGGCTCTGCCGTTCTTCAGCGCCATGATCGTGCTCGATGCCTGCGGCGCACCGCTGATCAGGTTGGCCACAATCTGGTCGTCGCCGCGCGTGTTGATCGTGATTGAGCCGAATCCCAGGATTCGGCCGATCACCGACTGCGTGAATTGAACGCCGATGATCTCGCGGACAGAAGCCGTGAACACGTCACGGCTGATAAAGCCGGTGCGCCAGAGCACGCGATTGCTGAATACGCGAAGTTCCGTTGTCATGTATCTGATCAGGCACGCGACAAGATGAAGTGCCAGTCCCATCGCGATGAGCGCGGTAAGGATACGGCACGCCAGGAAGAGCGTGGGGTAGAGGCTCTCGTATCGCTCTAAGCCCATCAGCATAGGCCCGATGTTGTGCATCAGATAAAGATTTGAGGTCCAGAGATACCAGAGCGCCGCGATCCCGATTGCCGCGATTAGCGCCGGGCTGATGAAAATGACCTTCGACAGCCGGTATATCGACAGCGGTTCCTGTTCATCGTCTTCCATGCGCCGATCCGTTGTAAGTTTCACAACGGATCAATATCATTTTCTGTTGTCGTTGATAAAGCGGTTTTGTCCGCTCGACGCGGCAAGCTTTGCTTCAGCATCCTTCAGCCGTTCGAGCAGTTGAGGGAAGGGGTCATCCTTGCTCTCGACAGGATCGAACCGATGACGGGCGTCTCGCAACGCTTTCCTATGTGGATCTTCAATGCGACACGCGTTCATTGGTGGTTCCCCGTTTGTGTGGCCAACCCTCACTGTGAAAATTCGTTCCGGGGAAAGGGAAAGAATGGCGAGCTTCAGGGTGAAAGGGGCGCGAACGCCCCTCCCAAGTTTTACGGAAGCCAACGCTGCCTTCGGCAAAAGTCGTCCATCCATTCAGCAAACAGAAGGTATCCGGCGATTGCACCGGGGATAAGGATGGCTAGGAAGACGGTTTCGAATGTGCTCATGGAAATCTCCGTTGTTGTGAGCCGCAGGCTAATTTTGCCTGCACAAAGATTCTCGCCTGCTTCCTTGCAAGGGACAAACCGGCCAATTCGCCGTTAGAAATTTTCTTTTGGATCAGGATGTCTTGTTCTGGCTTTTCACCAGTCGATAGTCCTTCGTCACGGTTCCCGTCTCGCTCGCCGCACCGATCATGGCGGCTCTCACCCAAACGGTTTTCTCTGGCAGGCGACGGAGGTGCCCCCTGCGAAGGTGAAGGCGTGGGCTGGCGTGCGAACCGCCAGCGGTTCCTTCGCCGCGCATGGCCGGGCGATCTGCGGCCAGCGCCAGAACCTTGTACGAGAAAAAGGGCTCTTTGCCTTTCGCAACACGAGCCTTGTTGAGCTTCGCGGACGGTTCGACTTCCGATGTCGCGACATTCTCACAGTTGAGGACTGCGCACGCTTGAATGACGGCAAGACCTTCATCGCGGCTGTCGTTCATAATGTTTGCGAAACCTGTCTCGCGGCCATGGCTGGCAGTGACGGATTCGAAATGCTCCAGTTGCAGGACGAAAGGTTCGGCCGCGAATTGCCGGGCCTTTTTTGGGAGGAGGCCAGCGCTGTTAAGCGCCTCCATTGCTTTGGCGCTGAGCGGGCTGACTTTTGCCTTGTCGATTTCTGCCATGGTATTTTCGTAGGGGATGAATGCGCCGCCGATGCCGACGTTCCAGAATCCCACATTATCGATCCACGAGATTGGGAGGACAAAGACGCCACTTTGCGGAAAACGTTCCAGAACAATGTTGAGGTGCGCCAGTTGCGGCGGTGTCGCTTCAGGCTCCCAACACAGCGCAATGCGTCTGGTTGACTTGTAGTGATCGAGGTATCCCGCGTCTACCGCATCGACCTTTTGCCATGGAGCTTCGAATGCCGTGATTGGGTAAGGCAGCTTCAGAAGATCGATGTGCGCTTGGGAAACGTGCATGGGATCGAGCAGCTCTGCACAGTTCGGAAGTAGAAACTTGACCGACTTTCGCAGCATGTCGCTAACAGCTTGGATTGCCTCCCTAGACTGCGCGAAGTGCGGCGGCAGACGCTTCAGGGTCTCTTTTATGCTTTCGATGGCATGAGCGCTGTAGTTCAGCGCCGTGATATTTTCGTCAGTTTCCATCTTACTTCCCTTGCCCGTACACGGCTTCTAGGAGGCCACGAGTGTCTGCATCCTGAATAGCCTGCAAAGCCGCTGAATGTCCTGCGGTGTTGCCACGCTCGCGCCCGTAGCGTGTCTCGACTTCTTGCCTGAGATGTTTGATCAGCTCGCCCTTGTCGCTTTGAGGATGGACGGCATAGTGCTCCGCTGCTGCGAAGGCGACGTGTGGGATCGTAAACTCGTCGAGAGTGGGTTCACCTGGCTCCGCAGGCTTATTCTGCTTCATGATTGGCACCACTGATTTCGATCACGGTATCCGCCCTGATAGGCATGGCCAAGGCCAAGCTCGATCATCTGTTCGGCGATATCACCCTGTTGCGTCACTACCCGCGTCAGGACGCGCCCGTACCGATCCTTGCCTTGTGCTTCGTACTGGATGCCGGGGCCGGTCATAAGGCTTTGGAGTTGCCGCGTTGCGCGATCTGCCAGTGCCCTTTCTGAAGCGCATCGAGCGCCATCTCCGGTCTCCGGCGCATCATACCCTAAGATCCGGTACTTGATGCCTTCTCGCCAGAATGTGTCGCCATCAACAATGCAGGTTGTGCGCTTGCCGCTGGCACATATCGGCCACTGATCCTGCGCGGCGGGGGCCGACGACGCGATGAGTGCTGCAAGGGCAGCAATGGTTCCGGTTCTGATGATCAATGCGTGGTCCTCTTTTACTCCCCTGCGAAATAGGCAGGGCGACGTGCTATTTCTTCCTCTGCGAGCATGTCAGCGAACAAAGGCATTTTCTTTTCCAAGCGCCGTCGCAGATTGCGCTTCCGGGCAGCGCCTTTGGCTTCGGCACTCCATCGACGGATTGGTTTGACTGTAAGCGAGTTCCAGCACACGGCATAACCCGCACCTGGCTTCCAGAGCGCCATCACTTCAGCCGGCACTGGTGAACCGGCAGGCACGTCTACGGCAATCAAGACGCGCTCGCCGGGGCAAGGAACATGAGGCAGACGCCATTCCAGCGAATACCGGCACATTTCCACAGACATGGCCGCTTCCTTAGATCGAGCAACTACCGGTGCGGCACGCGATCATGCGATCGATCGCTGCTTGAGCTTCAGCTTCACGAACGAGGTTCATGGCCGCTTCCATACTGTCCAAGGGGTCGCCGTAGGGTGCTTTTGTCCGAATGTTGAGGACGGCCCACTTCCGGTCTTGGGTTTGTTCGACGGTGAAGAGCATGGGGTGTCTCCCTGCTGTTACGGTTAAATCGTGTATATGATTGAATTGATAACGTGTATATGATAGATAGTCAATAACATATACACGAAATGGGGTGTTTTAGGTGCCGAAAGATATACACGAAACCCCCTTTAGAGGCGGGCGCAAAAAGCAGTTTACGGAGCGATTGCAGCTCCCTTTGGCTGACGGCACAACAGCCAGAATCGATACCGCTCTTGATGAGGGGGAGGTCCGACTTGATTTCATTCGCGCAGCTATCGAGCGTGAATTGAGGCGGCGCAGCAAGGCAAAGCCGCCGACTGGCGATGAGGGATGAACGGCTGACGCATATGGTCAGCCGTTCGTTTAGCTAGGTCGATCTTAGGTTTTAGGCGTAGCGGTTTCGGGTCAAAAAACTCACCAGCTCGCCGCGTGATCCTTCTCGATATTTTCCGCCTTGTGGCCAGGCATAGAAGACCGTTCGGCCTTCCCGGCAGAGTTCTCCAATCATGGCTTCTGCGGCCAGCTCGCGACGCTCCATGCGTTCCAAAAATCTGCGTTCTGACTTCATGCGGCGGGTTTGTCGTGCATCTAGCTGTTGATCGATTTGCATGTCTGCCTCCTACTCCGAAGCGCCTTCGCGCTCTTCAGCCGCTGTCTCGATCTTCTTAGCCAACTGCTTCTTGATGCGGCGCGTTGCCCCGGCGTCCTTTTTATCGGGGAGGTAGTATTTCATGTACGAGGAAGCGGTTTCGATGTCCTTTTCGGTATGGCCGAGGGCTTCCGCGAAGAATGCAGCCTTCGTCCGCGATTTTGGCCGGAAGAACTGATCGGCAATTTCGGCATAGAGAGCCCGGACGTTGTGCGCCTTGATCTTCTTCGCCTCGATCACGTTCGGGGTATCTTCCGGTTCGATAGCGGGCCAGAACTTCGTCAGGATCTCGTCGCGGATCGCAGGCAGGATGCACTTGGGATTTGGAGCGCGTAGCAAGTCCGCTTTAAACTCGTCGCTAGACATTTCTCGCCAGATTTGGCCGCTTTCACTGTAGCGCAGGACCATCCATGCAAAGATCACGTCACGCGCCTTGGTCAGGACAGGGATCGGGAATGACTGATCGAATTGGGTGCCATCGTTGCCTCGCGTCTTGGCTTGTCCCGAGAAGAGCACGCGCCAGGTCTCGTAGCCGCGCCCGCGTGTGGTTTCGGTGGTGGTGGGATCGGCCATGAGGGGCAGTGGTGCAAAGACACCTTGGCAGAAAATCTCAACCGGGCGACGACCGGTCAGAATGCCGAGAGCTATTCCGATCTCGACGGCTTTTGCTCTCGATAATCCCGACGCTGCTTTGCGAGCTTCCTGTTCGAGTGTGCTCCATGAGGCATCCGTTGCAGGGATAAGCTCTTTCGCGTGATCGAGGATTTCCCGCCAGTAGGGCATGGGCACCAGATCGCGATGCTGTTCCACGATAGCGTCTCGATACTGGATAGACCGCGCTCTTTGAGCGTCCTCCGGTGGTCGAACAATGGAAAGCGTAAGATCGTCATCGAGCCCTCGCCTGCGCAGCTCGTTGCGGTAGGCGGCGGTTGTCGTCAGAACCGTGTTGCTCTTGAGGGTCTGAAGCATTTCGTCCAGCTCAGACTTCCAGATCTTTGACAGGCCGCGCTTGTAAATGGATTCGGCCTGCTTCTCGGTCCTTCCCTCTGCCAGCGCCTGCGTTTGAGCATCCTTGAGCGTTTGGGCGGCTGTGCCGAAGATCTCAATGCTGTCGGCGCGCGTAGCCTTTCGGCCACCAGCGCCGCGCGTTTCTGCTGTCCGCAACGGATCGTCTGATCGGTCAAGCACTTTTACGAAATGCAAAGCCGGGTGGTTGTCACCGTAGGCTTCTCGGATCGCGTTGCGATACCGTGAGGCGTAGATATTGCGGGTCGATACCGACTTGTCCGCGAACGTCTGCCATTCCTTTTCCCACAGGTCAGCATAGTCGTCTGCATCGGCCGTAAGGTTCGCAACGAACGTGGCAATAGCGTCTTTTACGACCGGGCGACGGCCGGTCTTTGCGCGCTGATGTTCGGCTGTGTCGGTCTTCTTCGCGTTCATCTGGTCAATCTCGTTCGGTTGATGGTTTGGAGGGCGTGGAGAAGCTGAAGCCGCTTATTGCGGCTCCGCGTCCTCATTGACCGTGAAAACGACTGTCTCGCCGTCTACTGAGTATGGCACGCTTTTGCTGAGGAGCTGATCGGCAGCGGTTTCAGGCAGGCTGTAGGTGTCCACGATGACCTTGCGCAGTTGCGGGCGGTCTTCCTCAAAATGATATCCGTTGATCGCCCATGCGATGATGCCGGGAGTGTGCACAGCAGGGCTAGAACCGAGACGGTATGTGGTCATTCGCCTTCTCCTTCTTAAACATAGGAACACGATAAAATAAAAATATGTCTTCGGCAATAGAAAAGTAAAAATAACCAAAAAATATTTTACGAAACGGATGGTCGTTCGGGAGAAAATATTTGTTTTTATGAGATTGGAAATGGCGTCTCAAACGTCAACAGGATCTAACCATGTTGGAGAGAATGAGATGAACAGTTTTGCGATGATGTTGGCAGTTTCCCTGCTTGTGGTGGACGAGGCAGCGGCGGATGTAGGTCATAGAGTGGATCAGCCTTGCGCCGCAGTCACGGACGGACAGGTAGGGGCTGTATGCGCTCAACAAGCTACGAGCCCTCCGAGGGGCTATCAGGAGAGCAGTGAGAGCGACAAACGCGAGCTGGCTCCCCAATTGGAGAGCCAGGACTAACCTTTCAAATCGTTGATTAGAATTCGTAGGTGCGGCTTCCATCTGGCAAGTCGCACGCGATTTCGACGTGTAGGCTTTCGATTTCGCCGGGTTCGTAGTACCGGTCCCGCCACTCGATAGCTTTATCGTGGCTTTCGGCGGTATGTACGTCGCACTCGCGCTCGTAGCCTGCGTTTTCAACGACTGTGTAACCTTTTTTCATTGTCGCGTTCCCTGCTTATGTGCGTGCTGTGATGATCAGCGCGTTGATGAGATCGATTGCCTGTTCAGCGGGTGTCAGGTAGACGCCCGGTTCAGTTTCCTTGTCGGTGCCTTCTTCGAGGAGGTCTTTGATCGCTGTCAGGGAGGCGATGAATGATGGGATTGGTGCGTGGGTGTCTGTTGTTCTGCCTCTTTCTCTGATGAGATCGGCAGCTTTGTAGACGGTGCGCTTGCGCTCGCCACGAGGGTCTTTGCGCGCTGAGACTTGAGGGTCGGCCAGCCACCACTCTGCTTCAAGGACGGCGGTTTCAAGCGCCTTCAGGTACTTCTTGTCCGCAGGAGAGGGGATATCGCCGTAGGTATAGCTATCGAGCTTGTCGCTCTCGTGCTCTCGCTTGGCCTTTTGAATTTCCCGGCCATAGGCGAGCGGATCGGAGTAGAACGCCACGTCTAGGCCCATTCCTCCATATGTCGCGATGTAAAATTTCGTCTCTGGAGCGTTTGCCATATCAGTGTTTCCTTTCATTAGGGAATGAGTGCTCGATGGTGATCTTGAGGAAGAGGGGGACGGAGATTTCGAGAGCGATCTTTGTTGATCCATTGGGCTTGCTGGCTTTGAGGATTCG